>OGHE01000901.1_pt1 | contig 23374 bp, 18 predicted proteins | sample 1571431 | NCBI WGS metagenome assembly OGHE01 (sample SAMEA2581966, study PRJEB24529) | metagenome | biome: Human gut stool | place: China | collected 2011 | reverse complement strand
TCCTCCGGCGGTGCGCTGGCGCTGGGTGTGGCAAACCGCATCCTCATGCTGGAAAATGCCGTCTATTCGGTGCTCAGCCCCGAGGGCTTTGCCAGCATCCTGTGGAAGGATTCCTCCCGCAGCGGCGAGGCCTGCGAGATCATGAAGCTGACCGCGCAGGACCTGTACAAGGACGGCATCGTGGAGGAGATCATCCCGGAGCCGGTGGGCGGCGCACAGCGCGCCCACGGGGTACTGTTCGGCAATCTGGACGAGGCGCTGCGGCGGCAGCTGCGCAGCCTTGCCCGCATGAACGGCCGACAGCTGGCCGAGCAGCGCTACCAGAAATTCCGTCAGATCGGAGAAATGAGGAAAGCATGAATGGTTTGCGTCTGATCGCCACCGGCGGGGCTTTGCCCGGCCGCACGGTCACCAACGAAGAGCTGAGCCGCACCGTGGATACCAGCGACGAGTGGATCACCACCCGCACCGGCATCCGCACCCGGCACTACTGCACCGAGGGCGAAAACGCCGCCACGCTGGCCATTGCCGCCGCAAAACAGGCGCTGCAGCGCAGCGGCCTTGCCCCGGCAGACATTGCCTGCTGCGTCTGTGCCACCCTTTCCGCACCGGACGCCACCCCAAGCGTGGCCTGTCAGGTGCAGGCGGCGCTGGCGCTGCCGGAAAACCGCCCCGCACTGGATGTAAACGCCGCCTGCTCCGGCTTTTTGTACGGCACGGCGGTGGCACGCGGGTTGCTGGCTACGCTGGGCGGGCGGTACGCGCTGGTCATCGGCACGGAGGCACTCTCCCGCCTGATGGACCCCACCGACCGCTCCACCTGTGTGCTGTTTGGCGATGGTGCCGGTGCGGCGGTGTTTGAGCTGACCGCCGAACCCGTGCCCTTTGCCATCACGCTGGGTGCCCGGGGCGATGCCGCCATCCATGCCGGCGGCCCCAGCCGCGCAGGCTCGGCACCCATCAGCATGGACGGCAGGGCGGTGTTCCGCTTTGCGGTGGATGCCCTGCCTAAGTGCCTGCACACCGTGCTGGACGAGACCGGCCTTACGCTGGACGGGCTGGACTGGGTGGTTTGCCATCAGGCCAACAGCCGCATCATCGACCACTGCGTCAAGGCGCTGCACGCCGACGGTGCAAAGTTCTACAAAAACATGGATCGCCACGGCAACACCAGTGCTGCCAGCATTCCGGTGGCGCTGAACGAGCTGGCCGAAAGCGGCCGGCTGCTCCCCGGCCAGACCCTTGCCTGCATCGGCTTTGGCGGCGGCCTGACATGGGGCGGCATGATCGTGGAATATAAAGGATAAAGACCATGAAACTTTTAAACGAGATATTGGGAACGAAGTACCCCATCATTCAGGGCGGCATGGCCAACATTGCCACCGGCGAGTTTGCCGCCGCCTGCTCCAACGCTGGTGCGCTGGGCATCATCGGTGCAGGCGGCATGAATGCCGACACCCTGCGCCAGAACATCCGCCGCTGCAGGGAGCTGACCGATAAGCCCTTTGGGGTAAACATCATGCTCATGCACCCGCAGGCAGAGGAATTTGCCCAGATCGTGGTGGAGGAAAAGGTTGCCGTGGTCACCACCGGCGCAGGCAACCCGGGAAAGTACGTTCCCATGTGGAAAGCTGCCGGCATCAAGGTGATCCCGGTGGTGGCGGCTGCCGTGCTGGCACGGCATCTGGAGCCGCTGGGCATCGACGCCGTCATTGCCGAGGGCACCGAGAGCGGCGGCCATGTGGGCGAGATGACCACCATGGCACTGGTGCCGCAGGTGGTGGACGCGGTCAGCGTGCCGGTCATCGCCGCAGGCGGCATTGCAGATGGCCGTCAGCTGGCGGCTGCGCTGGCGCTGGGTGCCTGCGGCGTGCAGGTGGGTACCTGCCTGCTGGCAAGCGAGGAGTGCCCCATCCACGAAAACTACAAGGCCGCGCTGCTCAAGGCCGGGGACAGTGACACCATCGTCACCGGGCGCACCGTTGGTGCACCGGTGCGTGTACTGAAAAACCGCATGAGCCGGGAGTATGTCCGGCAGGAAAAGGCGGGCGCGGACAAGATGGAGCTGGAAAAATACACGCTGGGCAGCCTGCGCCGCGCCGTCTTTGAGGGCGACACGGTAAGCGGCAGCCTGATGGCCGGTCAGGTGGCCGGGATGCTGCACGAGATACGCCCCGTGGCCGATATCCTTGCCGACCTGTGGCAGGGCGGGAGGCAGCGCATCGCCGCGCTGAACGCCGAATGCTGACCCTTGGGGGCAAGCCCCTGCAAGTACCCATTTTGCAGGGCGGCATGGGCGTGGGCGTCTCGCTGGGCGGGCTGGCCGGTGCAGTAGCAGCCTGCGGCGGCATGGGGTGCATCTCCACCGCCGATGCAGGCTACCGGGAGCCGGATTTTGCCCGCGACCCGGCGGTAGCAAACCACCGCGCCCTGACCGCAGAGATCCAGAAAGCCAAAGCCATTGCCGGAGGCATGGGTCTGGTAGCCATCAACGCCATGGTAGCCACCCGGGACTACGCCGAGGCCATCCGCACCGCTGTGGCGGCGGGGGTGGATGCCGTGGTCTCCGGTGCGGGTCTGCCGCTGGAGCTGCCGGGCATCGTGGGTACAAAAGAAGTGGCCATTGCGCCCATCGTATCCAGTGCCCGCGCGGCAAAGCTCATTCTGCGCCGCTGGGCAAAGGCCTTTGACCGCACCGCAGATTTTGTGGTCATCGAGGGCTGCAAGGCGGGCGGGCATCTCGGCTTTGCCGAGGAGGACCTGCTGGCTGACCGCTGCCAGACTTTGGACGAGATCCTGCCCGGGGTGCTGGCAGAGGTAAAGCCCTACGAGGTGCAATACGGCCACACTATCCCGGTGTTTGTGGCGGGCGGCGTGTACACCGGTGCCGACATGGCACATTTTACAAAGCTTGGCGCTGCGGGCGTGCAGCTTGCCACCCGCTTTATCCCTACCTACGAGTGTGACGCTTCCCAGACCTATAAGGACGTGCTGCTGGCTGCAAAGCCGGAGGATGTGCGCATCATCCACAGCCCGGTGGGAATGCCCGGCCGTGCTCTGAACACCCCGCTGGTGCAGGCGCTGGCCGAGGGCAAACGCTTTCCACCCAAGCACTGCGCCCGGTGCCTCAAGACCTGCGACCCTGCCGCCGTGCCCTACTGCATTACCCACGCCCTCATTGAGGCGGTAAAGGGCAATGTGGAGGAAGGGCTGTTCTTCTGCGGCGAAAACGTGGGCAGACTGGACCGGATGCGCACCGTGCGTGAGCTGATGGACGAACTTGTGACCGAATGGAGGCAGAACTTATGAAGCTTGCCGTACTTTACGCCGGTCAGGGTGCGCAGCACCCCGGCATGGGCAAGGAATTTTACGAAGCATCTCCCGCCTTCCGGGCGGCTTTTGACAGCGCAGCGCTGGACTTTGACCTGCACCGCGTTTGCTTTGAGGACCCGGACGGCGTTTTGAACCAGACCGAATATACCCAGCCCTGCATGGTGGCCTTTGCCTGCGGCGTGACCGCTGTGCTGGCCGAAAAGGGCGTAAAGCCCGCGTATCTGGCGGGGCTTTCGCTGGGCGAATACTCCGCGCTGCAGGCAGCAGGGGTGTTTACCGCAAAGCAGGCCATTGAGCTGACCGCCTTCCGGGGCAAGGCCATGGCCGAGGCTGCAAAGGACCTTGACTGCGGCATGACCGCCGTGCTGGGGCTGGACAGAGAAAAGCTGTCTGCTTGCTGCGAACAGGCGGCGGAGGCGGGCTGTGTGCAGATCTGCAACTACAACTGCCCGGGGCAGCTGGTCATCGGCGGCGAAAAAGCCGCTGTGGACAGGGCCGCCGCGCTGGCAAAGGAAGCCGGTGCCCGCCGCTGCATCCCGCTGAAGGTCAGCGGCCCCTTCCACACAAAGCTGATGTCCCCCGCAGGGGATGCGCTGGCACAGCGCTTTGCGGGCGAGCAGTTTGGCACGATGGAGACCCCGGTGCTGTTCAACTGTCTGGGGCATGAAAAGGCCGAGACCGACAGCATCCCGCAGCTGCTGGTAAAGCAGGTGCAGAGCAGCGTCTACATGGAGGACACTCTGCGCCGCTTGGGTGAGCTGGGCGTGGACCATATTCTGGAAGTCGGCCCCGGCAATGCCCTGAGCGGTTTTGTGAAAAAGACTCTGCCCGGGGTGGTCTGCGCTGCAGTGGAGACCCCGGAACAACTGGATGCGGTGCTGACCGCATGGAAGGAAGCAGAATGAGTGAAGAAAAGCTGACCCGCGCCGCCATTGTTACCGGCGGCAGCCGGGGCATTGGCCGCGCAGTGTGCGTGGCACTGGCAAAGCAGGGCTGCAACGTGGTGGTGAACTACTGCCACGGCGCAGAGCCTGCGGAGCAGACGGCAGCGCTCTGCCGCGCCGAGGGGGTGCAGGCGGTGACCGTGCAGGCGGATGTATCCACAGCCGAGGGCTGCAAGGCGCTGTTCGATGCCGCTGCTGCGGCCTTTGGCCGGGTGGATGTGCTGGTGAACAACGCGGGCATCACCCGGGATAACCTGATCCTGCGCCTGACCGAGCAGGATCTTGACGCGGTGCTGGACACCAACCTGAAAAGCGCCTTTCTCTGCTGCAAGGAGGCTGCCCGCCGCATGGTGCGCCAGCGCTATGGCCGCATCGTGAACCTTTCCAGCGTGGTGGCGCTGCGCGGCAACGCCGGGCAGACCAACTACGCCGCCAGCAAGGCGGGGCTCATCGGCCTGACCAAGAGCCTTGCCCGGGAGCTGGCCGCACGGAACGTGACTGTGAACGCAGTAGCGCCCGGCTTTATCGAAACCGACATGACCGCCGTGCTGCCGGAGGCGGTGCGCACCGGCATGACGCAGGGCATCCCCGCAGGCCATGCAGGCCAGCCGGAGGATGTGGCGCAGGCCGTGGCGTTTTTTGCCGCAGAACAAAGCAGCTATCTCACCGGGCAAGTGCTCTGTGTGGACGGCGGCATGGCAATGTAAAGGAGAACCCTTATGGAAAAACGCAGAGTTGTGATCACCGGCCTTGGCACGGTGAACCCGCTGGGCAACAATGTGGCGGACAGCTGGGCGGCAGCCCGTGCCGGCAAATGCGGCATCGGCCCTATTACCCAGTTTGATACCGCCGACTTCAAGTGCAAGCTGGCCGGTGAGGTAAAGGGCTTTGACCCCGAGACCGTAGTGGACAAAAAGGAAGTCCGCAAGATGGCCCGCTTCACCCTGCTGGCGCTGGGCGCTGCGGCAGAAGCTATTGCGGACAGCGGCCTTGATACCGAGGCTGAGGGCAAAAACATCGGCGTCATCCTGTCCAGCGGCATCGGCGGCCTGCCCACCATCGAGGAGCAGCACGCCCGCGGCGAGGAAAAGGGCATGGAGAAGGTAAGCCCCTACTTTGTGCCCATGGCCATTGCCAACATGGCGGCCGCACAGGTGGCCATCCGCTTTGGGCTGAAGGGGATGTGCACCTGCCCGGTCACGGCCTGCGCCGGCGGCACCAACGCCGTGGGCGACGCCTTCCACCGCATCCGGGACGGCTACGAGCCGGTGATGGTCTGCGGCGGCGCGGAGAGCTGCATCAGCCCCTTGGGCATCGGCGGCTTTACCAGCATGAAGGCGCTTTCCACCGCCACCGACCCGGAAGCAGCAAGCCTGCCCTTTGACGCCCGCCGCGGCGGCTTTGTCATGGGCGAGGGCAGCGGTGTGCTGGTGCTGGAGGAGCTGGAGCACGCAAAGGCACGCGGCGCACACATCTACGCCGAGGTGGTGGGCTACGGCGCCAACTGCGACGCCTACCACTTTACCGCCCCCGCACCCGGCGGCGCAGGTGCCATCGACTGCATGAAGCTTACCTTGGCAGATGCCGGCCTTGCACCGGAACAGGTGGACCACATCAACGCCCACGGCACCGGCACCCACATGAACGATGCCTGCGAGACCGCCGCCATCCACGCCGTGTTCGGCGCACACGCAAAGGAGATGACCGTGGTCAGCACCAAGAGCATGACCGGCCATCTGCTGGGCGGTGCGGGCGGCATCGAGGCGGTGTTCACCGCACTGGCGCTGCGGGATCAGTTTGCGCCGCCCACCATCCACTACGCCCAGCCCGACCCGGAGTGTGATCTGGACTATGTGCCCAACACCGGGCGGCAGCAGGCCATGCAGTACGCGCTGAGCAACAGCCTTGGCTTTGGCGGCCACAACGCCTGCATCGCCCTGCGCAGATGGGAGGGCTGACCCATGGCAGAACCCCGTACCGTGCGTGAAAACGCTAACACCCTGAGCAGTGTGCAGATCGCGGAGATCCTGCCCCACCGCTACCCCTTTGCTCTCGTGGACCGCATTCTGGACTACGAGCCGGGGCAGTGGGCCATCGGCCGCAAGTGCGTCACCCGCAACGAGGAATTTTTCAACGGCCACTTCCCGGCGCAGCCGGTCATGCCCGGCGTGCTGCTGCTGGAGGCGCTGGCACAGACCGGCGCGGTGGCAGCGCTGAGCCTGCCGGAAAACAGGGGCAAGCTTGCGCTGTTCGGCGGCATCAAGAGTGCCCGCTTCCGCAAGCAGGTCACCCCCGGAGATGTGCTTACCCTGCACTGTGAGCTGGTGCAGCAGCACGGCGCTGTGGGCGTGGGCAAGGCGTCGGCATGGGTGGACGGCAAGTGCGCTGTCACCGCCGAGCTGACCTTTGTGCTGACCGAAGCTGCAGAATAAAACAAAACGTCCCTTTTTGCCGATAGGCGGGAAAGGGACGTTTTTTGCTGCTATTCAAACTACGCTGGTTGCACAAACGCGAAAAATGTATTATAATAAATTTGCTGCCTCGGCAGCAAGGCACTGCACATAACGGCAGGCGGTCGGCCACACTTCCCGAAAGGGGGTGAGGCCATGCGCATCACATTCCATATTGGTGAGTTTACATTCACCATTATTGTGAAGAAACGCAAGAACCGCCACCTGGCGGGGTGACGGTTCTCAAGAATCGCTAAACTCTGAATCGGGCTGACCGCTTGTCGCAGTGCCTTTTCTGATTCTATTATAATGCTCCGGCGCAGAACTGTCAAGCAGCTGCACCGGAGCATTTTTGTTATGGGAAAAATTACAGCTTCTTGCCGGTCAGCAGCTCGTAGGCCTCCAGATACTTGGCAATGGTCTTGTCGATCACATCCTGCGGCAGATCGTAGTTGCTGTCGGGATTGGCCTTCAGCCAGTCGCGGACAAACTGCTTGTCGAAGGAGGGCTGGCCGTGGCCCGGCTCGTAGCCTTCCAGCGGCCAGAAACGGGAGGAATCCGGGGTCAGCATCTCGTCGCCCAGCACCACGTTGCCGTTCTCGTCCAGACCAAACTCGAACTTGGTGTCGGCAATGATGATGCCGCGGGACAGTGCGTACTCGGCGCATTTCTTGTACAGGGCAATGGTGTAGTCGCGCAGCTTGGTGGCGTACTCCTCGCCGTGGCCGGGGAACTGCTTTTCCAGCACGTCGATGCTCTGCTCGTAGGAGATATTCTCGTCGTGGTCGCCGATCTCTGCCTTGGTAGAGGGGGTGTAGATGGGCTCAGGCAGCTTATCGGACTCCTGCAGGCCCTCGGGCAGCTGGATGCCGCACACCTTGCCGGTTTTCTGGTAGCTGGCCCAGCCGCTGCCGGTAATGTAGCCGCGCACGATGCACTCCACGGGCAGCATGGTCAGCTTGCGGCACATCATGCTGTTGCCGGTGAACTGGGGCTGACGGAAGAACTCCGGCATATCCTGCACATCCACGCTCAGCATGTGGTTGGGCAGCAGATCGCGGGTGAAATCGAACCAGAACTTGCTCATCTGGGTGAGCACGGTGCCCTTTTTGGTGACCTTGTTTTTCAGGATGACGTCAAACGCAGAAATGCGGTCGGTGGCAACCATGATCAGGCTGTCGCCGTTGTCGTAGATCTCGCGGACCTTGCCTTCTTTGATGGGTTTGAACTCAGTCATAATCAAACACTCCATTTTTCCATGTTCTCGGCAGCGCAGCAGCGCGGCACGCATCTTACCCTACTATTCTACCATACTGCCGCGCGGTTTAAAAGGAACAGAATAAAAGAAAAACTGGCCGGATTTGTGTTTTTATCGTGAAAAGTGCGCAAAAAACGGCAAGGAATTTCGGCGTTTTGACGATAAAAGTCGTACTTTATCCAAGAACCTGCCCTTCTTTATAAAATGCAGTCATGGACAAGCGCCGCCGCTTGCGGTATTATATATTATAAAAGCGTAAGAGAACGCGTGCCCCGCAAAGGGGCACAGAGCAGATAAGGAGGTAAAGAGTATGGGCAGCTTTCCCAAAGGTTTTTTGTGGGGCGGTGCTACCGCCGCCAATCAGTGCGAGGGCGCATGGCAGGCAGACGGCAAGGGGCTTGCCACGGTGGATGTGACCCCCTTTGGCCCGGATCGTTTTCCGGTGGCAACGGGCTATATGAAAATGCTGGACTGCGACAACGCGCATTTCTACCCCAGCCACGAGGCCATTGACCTGTATCACCATTATAAAGAAGATATCGCTCTGTTTGCGGAGATGGGCTTCAAGTGCTTCCGGCTGTCCATTGCGTGGACCCGCATCCTGCCCAACGGCGATGACGCCCGGCCCAACGAGGCGGGGCTTGCCTTCTACGACAGCGTTTTTGACGAGTGCCATAAGTACGGCATCGAGCCGCTGGTCACCATCTGCCACTTTGATACCCCCATTGCCCTGATCAAAAAATACGGCGGCTGGAAAGACCGCCGCATGGTGGATGCTTACGTCCACTACTGCGAGGTGCTGTTCGACCGCTTCAAGGGCAAGGTGAAGTACTGGCTTACCTTCAACGAGATCAATATGCTGCTGCATCTCTCCTTTACCGGCGCAGGGCTGGTGTTCTACCCCGGCGAGAACGTGGAGCAGGTCAAGTATCAGGCCGCCCATCACGAGCTGGTGGCCAGCGCAAAGGCGGTAAAGCTGGCGCACGAAAAAATGCCGGATGCCATGGTGGGCTGTATGCTGGCGGCAGGGCAGTTCTACCCCCGCACCTGCGCCCCGGAGGATGTGCGGGCGGCGCAGGAGGCCGACCGGGACAACTACTTCTTTACCGACGTGCAGGTGCGCGGCGCATACCCCGTGTGGGCTAAAAAGCGGATGGAGCGCGCCGGGGTGCAGCTGCACACCCAGCCGGAGGACGACCGCACGCTGCAGGAGGGCACGGTGGATTTTGTGTCCTTCAGCTACTATTCCAGCCGCTGCATCACGGTGGACAAAGAACTGCTGGCAGCGGAGAACGCAGACGGCAACGCCGTGTCTGCCGCGGTGAAAAACCCCTACCTGAAAGCCAGCGAGTGGGGCTGGGCCATCGACCCGGTGGGCCTGCGGGTGACCTTGAACACCATCTACGACCGGTACGAAAAGCCCATGTTCATCGTGGAGAACGGTCTGGGCGCGGTGGATACCGTAGAGCCGGACGGCACTATCCATGATAGCTACCGCATCGACTACCTGCGGGCGCACATCGAGGAAATGGAAAAGGCCATCAACGAGGACGGGCTGCCCCTGATGGGCTACACCACATGGGGCCCCATCGACCTTGTAAGCGCCTCCACCGGCGAGATGAAAAAGCGGTACGGTTTTATCTATGTGGACAAGGACAACGACGGCAACGGTACCCTTGCCCGCAGCCGGAAGGACAGCTTTTACTGGTACAAAAAGGTCATCGCCTCAGACGGCGAGGATCTGGCTTGAGCCAACGCCCCGGCACTGTTTGCGGAACAGCAGCGCCGGGGTGCGTAACGTGTGAGGACGAACCGATAACGGAGAAGAATTTATGACACCAGAGATCATTGCACACCGCGGTGCTTCCTATCTTGCACCGGAAAACACCCTTACAGCCTTTAAAAAGGCTATGGAGCTGGGTGCGGACGGTGTGGAGATGGACGTACAGCAGACCGGCGATGCCGGGCTTGTGATCCACCATGACTATATGATCGATCTGCACACGGATATTTCCGGCAAGATCTACGATATGACCATGGGCGATTTAAAGGAGCTGGATTTCGGCAGCTGGAAGGACGCGCTGTTCAAGGATGAGAAGATCGCCACCCTGCAGGAGGCTATGGAGCTGTGCAGGCAGATGCCGGGCTGCACCGTGCATCTGGAACTGAAGGCGACCATGAACAACGACCCGGAGTTTGTGCCCCGGGTACTGGAAGTGCTGCAGCAGACCGGGATGGTGGAGCAGGTGATCCTGATCTCCTTCAACCACACGCTGCTGCGGCAGGCAAAACAGCTGCTGCCGGAGCTGCGGGTGGGCGCGCTGGCATACGGCGAGCTGGAAAGTATGCTGCTGCCGCCGCCCATCATCTGGAAGGATCTGGGGCTGACCAACGGCATAGACGACATGGACGCCGCCCTGCCGGCGTCCGATGCAGACGAGGAAAACTGTGGCTGGATGACCCGCTGGATGAGCGATAAGGTAAGCATGCTGCGGGCAAGCTTTCCCGGCGAAAGCCTGAACGAGATCTACAAAAACCTGATGGCGCAGCGGGATCTGCCCGGCTATATCCGCAGCCTTGATTTTGTGCCGGAGTGGGTCAGCTGCGAGTACCACACCGCTTACAAGAGCCCGGATTTTATTGATGCACTGCACGAGATGGGCATCAAGGTGTCCCTGTGGACGGTGGACACGGAGGATGCGGTGCGCAGCCTGCTGCGCACCGGCGCGGATGCCTACATCACCAACCGCCCCGACCGTGTGCGGGAGTGGGTGAAAAAGGAGCAGGCGGCTGCCGCAAAGTGAGCCGGAAGAAACGACCCGGAATGACCAAAAGCCATTCCGGGTCGTTTCTTTTTTTCTGTCCCTCTTGACAAGGGGAGGGGAGATGGATAGAATATGTATCGTATCAAACAGTTTTACATCGAACAATCTGAACAGAACGAGGAAAAGTACTATGTATTCCAAGCACCCTATTGAAGAACACTGCAAGCTGGATCCGCCGTGGGAGGGGCCGCAGGTCATCCCTGCGCAGCTGCGCAGGGTGGACAACCTGATCTTTCGTAAGATCAACCAGTTTGCCCGTGCCAACGGTGTGGAGCAGGCTACCCCTATGCACGGGTGGATCATCGAGTATCTTTACCGCCACCGGGACGAGCAGGTGTTCCAGCGGGACATCGAGCGGGAGTTTTCCATCACCCGCTCCACGGTCACGAACATTTTGCAGCTGATGGAGCGCAAGGGCTACATCCAGCGGCAGAGCGTGCCGCAGGATGCCCGGCTCAAGCAGCTGGTGCTGACCGAGGAGGGCGTGCTTTTTCATGAAAAAACCATACTCTCCTTCCACCAGACCGACGACTATGTAGCCGGGCTGCTGACCGAGGAGGAAAACACCCAGCTGCTGCGGCTGCTGAACAAGCTGCGGGAGGCGTTGAAATAACAACCTTTTCGTCAAAGCGCTGAAAAAAGGCTTGTTAAATTAGTAATTATGAACATTTTTCGAAAGCTATTGACATTCAGATCGTTTTGTATAAAATTGTTTCGTACCAAACAAATAACTTCAACGGGAGGGAAACTCAGATGATCAAAAAGCTTGTGTCGCATCTGGGCGAATATAAAAGCGCCTCGATCAAGACACCGCTCTTTGCTGCGCTGGAAGCCATTATGGATGTGCTGCTGCCCACCATCATGGCATTTATTATCGATCAGGGCATTGAAAAGGGCGATATGAACGCCATCCTCCGCTACGGCCTGCTTACCTTTCTGGTGGCAGCCATTGCGCTGGTGCTGGGCGTGCTGGCGGGCAAGTATGCCGCCGAGGCATCCGCCGGCTTTGCCGGAAATCTGCGCGATGCCATGTATGAAAATATCCAGCACTATTCTTTTTCCAACATCGATAAATTTTCCACCGCGGGTCTTGTTACCCGCATGACCACCGACGTGACCAACGTGCAGAACGCTTTCCAGATGATCCTGCGCATGTGCGTGCGCGCCCCGGTGCATCTGGTGTTTGCGCTGTTCATGGCTGTGGTCATCGGCGGCCCGTTGTCGCTGGTGTTCGTGGTGGCAGTGGTCTTTCTGGTGGCGGTGCTGGCAAGCATCATGATCCCCACCTTCCGCATCTTTGATCGGGTGTTCAAGAACTACGATAACCTCAACGCCTCGGTGCAGGAGAATGTCTCTGCTATCCGCGTGGTCAAAAGCTTTGTGCGCGAGGGCTTTGAGAACGAAAAATACACTGCCGCCTGCGAGAGCCTGTACAAGCAGTTCGTCAACGCGGAAAGCCGCCTGAGCTTCAACAACCCCGCCATGCTGGTGGCGGTGTACGGCTGCAACCTTGCGCTGAGCTGGTTCGGCGCAAAATATGTGCTGAACGGTGCCATTACCACCGGTCAGCTGAACGCGCTGTTCGGCTATATCATGAACATCCTCATGGCGCTGATGATGCTGAGCATGGCCTTTGTGATGATCGCCATGTCTGCCGCTTCTGCCAAGCGTATCGTGGAGGTGCTGGACGAGCACACCGACCTGCCCCCGGCAAAGCAGCCGGTGCAGCAGGTGGCAGACGGCAGCATCGAGTTCGACCACGTTACCTTCAAGTATAAGCACGGCAGCGGTCAGCCGGTGCTGAACGATATCAGTTTTACCATCCGGCCTGGCGAGACGCTGGGCATCATCGGCGGCACGGGCAGCGCAAAATCCAGTCTGGTGCAGCTGATCCCCCGCCTGTACGATGCCGAGAGCGGTACCGTGCGGGTAGGCGGCGTGGATGTGCGGGATTATAACCTTGACGTGCTGCGCCGCGAGGTGTCGATGGTGCTGCAGAAGAACGTGCTGTTCAGCGGCACCATTCTGGACAACCTGCGCTGGGGCGATGCCAACGCTACCGAGGAAGAGTGCATCCGCATGGCAAAGCTGGCCTGCGCGGATGAATTTATCCAGCGCTTCCCGGATAAGTACAATACATGGATCGAGCAGGGCGGCTCCAACGTGTCCGGCGGCCAGAAGCAGCGCCTGACCATTGCCCGCGCCCTGCTGCGCAAGCCCAAGGTGCTGATCCTTGACGACTCCACCAGCGCCGTGGATACCGCCACCGATGCCAAGATCCGTAAGGCCTTCCGGGAGGAGATCCCCGGCACGACCAAGATCATCATTGCGCAGCGCATCTCCTCGGTGCAGGATGCAGACCGTATTCTGGTGCTGGATAACGGACAGATCAACGGTTTGGGCACCCACGCAGAGCTGCTGGCGACCAATGCCATCTATCAGGAGGTCTACAACAGCCAGACGCAGGGCGGCGGCGATTTTGACAAGCAGGGAGGTGCGCAGTAATGGCAGTAAAAGAAGTACATGGTCCCGGCCCGCGGGGCGCACGGGGCCCGCGCCCCAAGGTGGAAAACCCGGGCAAGCTGCTGAAGCGCATCATGGATGAGGTGTTCCGCAACTACCTGCCCCACTGCATCCTTGTGCTTATCTGCATTGTGGTCAGTGCACTGGCCAATGTGCAGGCCAGCCTGTTTTTGCAGACCCTGATGGACGATTACATCGTGCCCATGACCCGCCAGCAGAACCCCAGCTTTGCACCGCTGGCCGGTGCACTGGTGCGGGTGGGCTGCATCTACGCAGTGGGCATTCTGGCCGCATGGGCCAACGCCCGCATCATGGTCAACGTAACGCAGGGCACGCTGCGCAATCTGCGCACCAAGCTGTTCACCCACATGGAAAGCCTGCCCATCCGGTATTTTGACACCCATCCCCACGGCGATATCATGTCCGTGTACACCAACGATGTGGACACCCTGCGCCAGATGCTCAGCCAGAGCATCCCGCAGCTGGTGTCCAGCGCCATCACGGTGGTATCGGTGTTCTTCAGCATGTGCATGCTCAGCTGGCAGCTGACCATCGTTACCATGCTCATGGTGTCGCTGATGCTCTTCTGCTCCAAAAAGATCGCGGCAAGCTCCGGTAAGTACTTTGTGCAGCAGCAGCGGGATCTGGGCAAGGTGAACGGCTACATTGAGGAGATGATGGAGGGCCAGAAGGTGGTCAAGGTGTTCACCCACGAGCAGCAGACTCTTGCCGGCTTCCGTGAATTGAACGACCAGCTGAAGGAGAGCGCCAAGCAGGCCAACGGCTTTTCCAACATCATGATGCCGGTCAACGCCCAGCTGGGCAACATCAGCTACGCCGTGTGCGCGCTGGTGGGTGCAGCCATGGCCGTTGGCGGCGTTGGTGGCATGACCCTTGGCACCGTGGTGGCCTTCCTCAGCCTGAACAAGAGCTTCAACATGCCTATCAGTCAGGTGTCCATGCAGGCCAACAGCGTGATCATGGCACTGGCGGGTGCAGAGCGCATCTTTAAGATGATGGACGAGCCCAGCGAGACCGACGAGGGCTATGTAACGCTGGTAAACGCCAAATACGACCGCAACGACCAGCTGGTGGAAACCACTGAGCGCACCGGCCTGTGGGCGTGGAAGCACCCCCACCACGACGGTACCGTTACCTACCACAAGCTGGCGGGCGATATCACCTTTACGGACGTAGACTTTGGCTATGTGCCGGAAAAGACGGTGCTGCACGATATCAACCTGTATGGCCGCCCGGGACAGAAGATCGCCTTTGTCGGCTCCACCGGTGCAGGCAAGACCACCATCACCAACCTGATCAACCGCTTCTACGATATTCAGGAGGGTAAGATCCGCTACGACGGCATCAACATCCACAAGATCAAAAAAGCCGACCTGCGCCGCTCGCTGGGCATCGTGCTGCAGGACACCCACCTGTTTACCGGCACGGTGATGGAGAACATCCGCTACGGCCGGCTGGATGCCACCGATGAGGAATGCATCGCCGCCGCCCGCCTTGCCAACGCCGATGGCTTTATCAAGCGCCTGCCGGAGGGCTACAACACCATGCTCACCGGCGATGGTGCCAACCTCTCGCAGGGGCAGCGCCAGCTGCTGGCCATTGCCCGCGCAGCCGTGGCAGACCCGCCGGTGCTGATCCTGGACGAGGCGACCTCCTCCATCGACACCCGCACCGAGGCGCTGGTGCAGCGCGGCATGGACGGCCTGATGTATGGCCGCACCAGCTTTGTCATCGCGCACCGCCTGTCCACCGTCCGCAATGCAGACTGCATCGTGGTGCTGGAGCAGGGCCGTATCATCGAGCGCGGCAGCCACGACGAGCTGATCGCCAAAAAGGGCAAGTATTACCAGCTTTATACCGGTAATCTGGCCGAAAACTAAGCAATTTCCAACCTCCTCAGAGAGCCGCCGCACAGCCATGCCGCCGTGAGGCGGTTTTTTTGACTCCCGTGAAAATGCAAGCTCAGAAGGTCCGCAGACCTTCTGAGCTTGCTCTATATTAAAACATTTTCCCCGGTATACAAACGCCCCGGGCTGTGCTAGAATGGAGCAAATGAGAAAAAAGGCTGGTGAGTGTATGCATCCTTTGATGGAATATCCCCGCCCGGCCATGCGCCGGGACAGCTACGAGAACCTGAATGGCCCGTGGCAGTACGCCATCACTGCATCGGCACAGCGCCCGGAGGGCTGGGATGGCGAGATCCTTGTGCCCTACGCGCCGGAGTGCCGCGCCTCCGGGGTGGGGCGTACGCTGCAGCCCGGGCAGTGGCTGCACTACCACCGGTACTTTGCGCCGCCCGCCGGGACGGGCGGCCGGGTGCTGCTGCACTTCGGCGCGGTGGATTACGCCTGCGCTGTGCAGGTGAACGGCCATCTGGTGGGCGGTCACCGGGGCGGCTACTGGCCCTTTACGCTGGATATCACTGCGCAGCTCAACGGTACCGGCCGCAACAGCCTGTGGGTGGCAGTACAGGACCCCACCGGTCACGGCACACAGGCGCGTGGCAAGCAGACCTTGCAGCCCGGCGGGATGTTCTACCCTGCGCAGAGCGGTATCTGGCAGACCGTCTGGATGGAGCGCGTGCCGGAAAACTACATCCAGACCCTGACCGTTAAGCCGGACTACGATGCCCGCACCGTGACCGTGAAGGTACATACCTCTGCACCCGGCGGCGCGGCGAACCTGTGGGCCGTGGTGCGCGCCGGGGGTGTGACCATTGCCGAGGACTGGGGCAGCGACGAGGCCGATCAGGACGGCACGGTGACGCTGCATATTGCGGAGGAGCATTTCTTCCCGTGGAGCCCGGACACGCCCTTTTTGTACGACCTGACCGTGGGCACCACGCAGGGAGAAAAAGAACAGCTCGACACTGTGCACAGCTACTTTGCCCTGCGCAAGTGGAGCTGCGCGCCGGACGCAAGGGGCGTGCTGCGCTTTTGCCTGAACGACAAGCCCATTCTGCTCAACGGTCTGCTGGATCAGGGCTACTGGCCGGAAGGGCTGTACACTCCGCCGTCGGATGCGGCGGTGGAGCGGGAGCTGAGCGAGGTAAAGGCGCTGGGCTACAACCTGCTGCGCAAGCACGCAAAGCTTGAGCCGCAGCGCTGGTACTACCATTGCGACAGGCTGGGATTGGTGGTCTGGCAGGATATGGTCAACGGCGGCAGCAAGTATAACCTGTGGTTCGTCACCTACCTGACCAACATTTTGCAGCCGCTTGTGCGCCGCCTGCCGGACAAAGCGGCGCTGTGGGGGCTGCTGAGCCGGGGGAGCGAGGCCAGCCGCACAGAATACCGCCGGGAGCTGGAGGACACGGTGCAGGCGCTGCGCTGCCACCCCTGCGTGGGCTGCTGGGTGCCCTTCAACGAGGGGTGGGGGCAGTACGATGCCGCCGGGGCGGTACAGGCCATCCGCGCGCTGGACGACACCCGCCTTGTGGACGAGGCAAGCGGCTGGTACGACCAGGGCGGCGGGGATGTATACTCCCTGCACAATTACTTCTACCCCCTGCGGGTGCGCCCGCAGACGCGCACCGTGGCGCTGAGCGAGTACGGTGGCATTGCGTGGCCCATGCCCGGGCACGAGCCGCCCCGCAGGACCTACGGCTACGGTACGGCCAAAAGCCGGGAGGAGCTGACCGCCCGGTACAAAAAATTGCAGCTGGGCACGGTGCTGCCGCAACTGCAAAAGGGGCTTTCAGCGCTGGTGTACACCCAGCTGACCGACGTGGAGGACGAGGTGAACGGCCTGTTTACCTACGACCGCACCGCCGTCAAGCCGGACGCAAATGCCGTCCGCTCGGTGAACGCCGCCCTTGCCGCAGAGTTTGCAAAAGTAATAAAATAAAAACAGCGCCCGGGTTTTCCACCTTCCGCAGGAAGGATGTGGAAAACCCGGGCGCTGTTTTTTTACAGGATCATCAGCTGTTGGCGCTGGTGTCGTTCACGATCTTTGCGGCGGGCAGCTTGCTCATGGCAGAGCTGCTCAGGCTGTTATCCAGCTGTGCACCGTAGGCGGCAAGGGCATCGTCCAGCTCCTCGCCCTTCATGTCGCTCAGGATCTGGCTGCGCAGATCATCCAGCGAGGAAACGCCCAGCGGGTCCAGACGGACGGCCAGCATCATGGCGTAGCCGGTGTACTGGATGGCGGCTGCCTGCCCGTAGGCAAGGCCGCGCAGGGCGTCGGCGGCACCCTCCTGCGTAAAGGCGCTGGTCAGGTCGCTCTCGGCCAAAAGATCGGTCTGCAGGCTGCTGGTGGAGGGCACGTCTGCGTCCAGCACAGCGCAGATGTCGGTCAGTGCGCTGCCGGCGATGCTGTTGAAGGCGGTCAGCTGAGCAGAGGTGTCCTCCGGGGCGGCGGCGTTGTAGCTGTCCGCAGCCTTCTGGGCAAGGGAGAGCATCTCGGCCTTCTGGTCATCGGTGGCAAAGGCGAAGGTGCTGGTGTTGTACAGCGGCACGGTGATAAAGCCGATCTCGTACATGGTGCTGTCCAGATGCTCGGTCAGGTCGCCGTCCTCCACGGGGGTCTCGCCGTTTTTGCCGTAAACGAGATCCAGCAGGGCGGTGTGCTTGAGCTGCAGCTGCTGGTACAGCTTTAAAGTTTCCAGCCCGATGCCGTTGGCGGTGTAGGCATCGCCGTAGTTATCCATCAGCTGCTGGGCGTAGCTGTCGGCAGCAGACTTCTGCTCCTCGGTCAGCTGGCCGCCCAGCTCGGTAAAGCGGGCATCCACGGCGGCAAGGGTCTGCAGGGTCTCAAGGGTCTTTTGCGCCACATAGTCGCTTACCACGGCGGTCTCGCCGGTGTCGGCATCGGTGGTGATGGTGGCCTTGAGGAAGGATTTTACCTTGCTGGTGTCCTGATCGGAACCGGCAAGCTGTGCGGCCTGCTGGTAGGCACCGTACTGTGCCAGCAGGTACATGCCGCTGGACACCTCAAAATCACCGATCCTGCCCACGGTATCCGGGGTGGAAAGTGCACAGCCCACAAGGCTGACGGTCAGTGCAAGTGCGCATACCAGCGCAAGCAGTTTGTTTTTCATTGGTTTTGCTCCTTGTTGTTCAAAATAGCATCCATGGCTTTCAGGATACTTTGCAGCAGCTCCAGCGGCTTTTCGTCCGGCTGCAGCACCACCGAGAGATAGGGCTTTGTACCCGCCCCGGCGGTGACACGGCCATTGAAGGCCTGCAGCAAGCCGCGGATCATGGCAAGGTCCAGTGTTTCCAGATTCAGCACGAGGGTGTCCTTCTTCTGGGTCACCTCGTACACGCCCACGGCAGCGGCCTGTACACGGACGAGGGAAACGTTGACCAGATCGCTCACCGAGGGCGGCGGGTCGCCGTAGCGGTCGATGAGCTCGTCCAGCACATCGGCGGCGTCCTCCGGGGTCTGGATGGCGGCAATGCGCTTGTAAGCCTCGATGCGGCCCGCGCCGTCCGCGATATATTTTTCCGGGATGAAGGCATCCACTCGCAGGTCCACAAGACAATCGCTCTTATCCCGCTGGATGGGCTCGCCCCGCGCCCGGGAGATGGCCTGTCCCAGCATTTTGACATAGAGGTCGTAGCCCACGGCTTCCATGTGGCCGTGCTGGCTGTGCCCCAGCAGGCTGCCCGCGCCGCGAATCTGCAGATCCCGCATGGCGATGCGGAAGCCGGAGCCGAAAGCGGTGAACTCCCGGATGGCGGAAAGCCGCTTCTGGGCGATATCGGTCAGGGTCTTGTCCCGGCGGAAGGTGAAGTAGGCGTAGGCCTTGCGGCCGGAGCGCCCCACCCGCCCGCGGATCTGGTACAGCTGCGCCAGACCCATGCGGTCGGCGTCCTCAATGATCAGGGTGTTGCAGTTGCGCACATCAATGCCGGTCTCGATGAGGGTGGTGCAGACCAGAATATCGATCTCGCCGTTCAGCAGATGCTGCCACACAGGGTTCAGCTCTTCCTCGGTCATCTTGCCGTGGGCAATGCCCACCCGTGCACCCGGTACCATCTGGCTGACATGGGCGGCGCAGGCTTCGATGTTGTCCACCCGGTTGTGCAGGTAGTACACCTGTCCGCCCCGGGCCAGCTCCTTCTTCATGGCCTCGGCAAGGATAACGTCGTTGTATTCCAGCACAAAGGTCTCCACCGGCTGCCGCTCGATGGGCGGCTGCTCGATGGTGGAAAGGTCCCGGATGCCGCTCATGGCCATGTTCAGGGTGCGGGGGATGGGGGTGGCCGACAGGGTGAGCATATCCACCCCGATGAAGTTCTCCTTCAGCTTTTCCTTGTGCTTCACCCCGAAGCGCTGCTCCTCGTCGATGATGACAAGGCCGAGGTCGTGGAACTTCACGTCCTTGGACAGCAGCCGGTGGGTGCCCACCACGATATCCACGCTGCCGGACTGCAGGCCGCGCAGGGTCTCCTTCTGCTGTTTTGCGGTGCGGAAACGGGACAGCATCCCGATCTTTACCGGGAAGGCCTCCATGCGGGAGAGCAGGGTGTTGTAGTGCTGCCACGCCAGCAGGGTGGTGGGGGCCAGCAGGGCGCATTGCTTGCCGCCCATGATGCACTTGAAAGCGGCGCGCAGGGCAACTTCGGTCTTGCCCACGCCCACATCGCCGCAGAGCAGACGGTCCATGGGGTAGCCTTTTTCCATGTCCTGCTTGATCTCGGCGGTGGCGTGCAGCTGGTCGTCCGTTTCGTCGTAGTCAAAGCGGGTCTCAAAGTCCCGCTGCCAGTCGCCGTCTGGCGGGAAGGCATAGCCTGTGGCCTGACGGCGGCGGGCGTAGAGCTCGATCAGCTCCTGCGCCATCTCCTCGGTGGCTTTTTTCACCTTGGCGCGGGTGCGCTGCCACTCGGCACCGCCCAGCTTTGCCAGCTTTACCTTTTCCTCATCGCCGGGGGCGGTGTAGCGGCTGAGCAGGTCCAGCTGGGTCACCGGCACATACAGCACGTCCGAGCCGGAATACTGCACCTTGAGGTAGTCCTTGGTAGCGCCCTGCACCTCCAGCCGCTGGATGCCGGCGTACATACCAATGCCATGGCTCTGGTGCACCACATAGTCTCCGGGCTTGATGTCCGAAAGGCTGGACAGGGCGTTTTTGTTCTTCTTGCGCTTTTTGGCCTCGGCGGCGGCCTCCTCATCCAGCCCGTGGCGGCGGCTGGAAAGCACCGCCGCGTGGGCAAAGGGGAAGGTGCACCCGGCGGTCAGATGCCCGGGCAGCACCTGCAAAACGCCCTTGGCGGGGCGCACATCCCGGCTCATGCTCACGGCGTAGCCTTTATCGGCAAGGTCGCGGGTCAAGGCGGCTGCGCCCTTGGGCGTACCGGCAAACAGGGTGATGGCATAGCCTTGGGCAATGAGCGGGTCGAGGTCCTCCCGCAGGGAGGCAAGGTCGCCGTTCCAGTTGGGTGCGGCAAAGGCCTCGGCGTTGATGAGATCTTTCAGCTTGAACTCGTTCATCCCGCGCAGAAAGTTCTCGCACAGCAGGGTGCTGTGGTTCTGGGCGGCAATGACAAGATCGTCCATGGTCTGGTACAGCACATCCAGCCCGGGGCAGAGCACCCCCTCCTCCAGCAGCCCGGTCAGCTCCTCGCTGCGGCGGAACTCGGTGGCCTTTTGTGCATCGCGGATGCCGCCTACTTCATCCAGAATGAACAGCGGTGCATCCAGATGGTCCAGCAGCGTGGCGGGGGCGGGGTAGCGGATGCCGTAATATTTATCCATGGCCTCCGGCATCAGGCCGGAATCCAGCTGGGAAAGATCGGCCTCGGTGGCCTTTTCCAGCGCGGTGCGGCGCTTGCCGCGCGCCTTTTTGATGGCGCTGCGCAGCGCTTCGGCGGTCTCGGCAGTACTGCCGAACAGCACCTCGCGGGCAGGGGAGAGGTATATTTTTTCCAGTGCGCCGTCCCGCCGCTGGGTCAGCAGGTCAAAGGAGGCCATGGAATCGATCTCGTCGTCCCAGTACTCCACGCGGGCGGGCTGGCGCATATCCGGCGCGTAGATATCCACGATATCGCCACGCACACTGAACTGGCCCGGGCCGTCCACCTGACTGCGCCGCACATACCCGGCGGCAAACAGCCGCGCCACAAGGGCTTCGCGGTTATACACCATGCCGGGCTTTAAGGTGAGGGTGTTTTTTATAAATTCGTCCTTGGGCACAGTGTACTGCAAAAGCGCCTCGGCGGGCACGCAGACCGCCTGCAGCCGCCCGCCCGCCAGTGCACCCAGCACCGAAAGGCGGCGGTACTCGTACTCGCGGCCGGCACCCTCCACCGGGCGCAGCATAAAGTCCCGGGGCGGGAACACCGCAGCGGTAAGCCCCAGTGCCTTGAGATCGTCTGCAAAGTGGGTGGCCTCGGCCTCGCCGGGGGTCACGATGCACAGCACCCGCCCAAGGTCTTTTTGCAGGGCGGCATACAGCAGTGCCCTGCCTGCGGGCGGCAGACCGAACAGCGCCGCCGGCCCTGCTGAGCCAAAGCCTGCGGCGACCTTCTGGTATTCCGGTGTGGCCTTGAGTAAGGCTTCGTACATGGAAAAACCTCCTTTCCTGCTGGGATATGGGGAAACCTTTACCCGTTATACTTGCTCTGTGCCAGGCTTAGCTTACCGTCCATGATGAGCTTTGCGGCGGCTTCAAGGTCGGCGTAGCGGTCGGTGATGGCCTTGGCGTCCTCCGGCGGGAACTTGCCCAGCACCCATGCGGCAAGGTCGTAGTCCGGGTGAGGCTTTGCACCGATGCCGATGCGGATGCGGGGGAAGTTCTCCCCGCCCAGCCGGGCAATGATGCTCTTCAGGCCGTTGTGCCCGCCGGCAGAGCCGGAAGGACGGATGCGCAGCTTGCCGGGTGCCTGGGTGATGTCATCGCACAGCACCAGCACATGGTCGGCAGGGATCTTGAAAAAGCCTGCCATGGGGGCGATGGAGTCACCGGAGAGGTTCATGTAGGTCAGGGGTTTCAGCAGCACCACCTTGTGGCCGTCCACCTCGCCCTGCCCCCACAGGCCTTGGAATTTGGTTTTGCTTACAGAGATGTTCCATTTGTCGGCCAAAGCGTCCAGCGCGGCAAAACCGGCGTTGTGGCGGGTGCCATCGTACTTTGCTTCGGGGTTGCCCAGCCCTGCAATGAGCCAGATATCGTTTTCATTCATGATATGATAATACCTTTTCCTGATAATAGTGTGATACAACATCTAAGTATAACATACGCGCGCGCAAAAAGATATACACTATATGCAAAAAATGCCCCCATGCCGCAGGGCACAGGGGCAAAAGGGGTTGTTACAGGTTCAGCGTGAGGGCAGCGGCTTTCCAGCGGCCATCCTCCTTCACCATGGTAATGGTGCCGGATACCTGCGCGGCGGCGGTGCTGTCCGTGGCGGTCAGCAGGGTAGCAGAAAAGTTGTAGCAGTTTTCTGCCCCGGCGCGCTTTTTCAGGGTGAGGTCGGTGGGCAGCAGTTTGTCACCGGACTGCCCGGCCAGCGCCGTGATGCGGGTGGGCAGGCGGTTCGCCATGATTTTATTCAGGCAATCCGCCGTCATGGCATCGCCCAGCTGCGCTTGAAGAAAGGCGTACAGCCCATCGGTGTCCACTGCGGCAAGCCCCGGTTTGCTGCCGGAGGGTGCGGCGGCGTTCACAGCCTGCTCCACGGCAGAGGAGCAGGAGAGCAGCTGCTGCACCACGAACTCCGCCTGTTTTTTGGCCGGGTCGCTGCGCAGACGGGTCAGGGCAAACACGGCGGCAACCGCCGCGAAGAAAAAGACAAGGCTCAGCGCCTGCTTACGAAAGCTTTCAGATCTCATACGCAGCTCCCTTCCGGCAGAGGGTTACTTGCTCTGCTCGTTTTCCAGCTTCTGCTTTTTGGCGATGTAGGCTTCCATCTTGGGTGCTGCCCAGCCGTCCAGATTGGTCTGGCGCTCGCGGGCAATGCCCAGTGCCTGTGCGGGCACATCTTTGGTAATGGTGCTGCCGGCGGCGGTGTAGGCGCCGTCGCCCACCTTGACCGGGGCCACAAGGTTGGTGTTGCAGCCGATGAAGCAGTA
>OGHE01000888.1_pt1 | contig 23717 bp, 18 predicted proteins | sample 1571431 | NCBI WGS metagenome assembly OGHE01 (sample SAMEA2581966, study PRJEB24529) | metagenome | biome: Human gut stool | place: China | collected 2011 | reverse complement strand
AGCTGCTGCGCGACCTGCTGCTGTTCTGGTCTGCCAAGGAGCAGAAGATGGTCACCCTGCAGGAGTACGTTGAAAAGATGCCCGCCGAGCAGAAGTACATCTACTTTGCTGCAGGCGACTCCACCGACCGTCTGGCAAAGCTGCCCGCCGCAGAGTTGGTGCTGGACAAGGGCTTTGATGTTCTGCTGCTGACCGAGGATGTGGATGAGTTCTGCCTGCAGATCCTGCACAGCTACCCCCGCAAGGATGCCGAGGGCAAGGACGGCACCGTGGAGTTCAAGAACGTGAACAGCGGTGATTTGGGTCTGGAATCCGAGGAGGAGAAGAAGGCCGCCGAGGATGCCACCGCCGAGAACAAGGCTCTGTTCGATGCCATGAAGGACGCATTGAACGGCAAGGTGAAGGAGGTCAAGGTCTCCACCCGCCTGAAGGATCACCCCGTGTGCCTGAGCTCTGACGGCCCGCTGTCCATCGAGATGGAGAAGGTGCTGTCCAAGCAGCCCGGCAGCGAGGGTGTGAAGAGCGACAAGGTGCTGGAGCTGAACGTGAACCACCCCGTGTTTGCTGCCCTGAAAGCCGCACAGGAGGCCGGTGACACCGAGAAGCTGAACAAGTACAGCGCCCTGCTGTACGCGCAGGCACAGCTGATCGAAGGTCTGCCTGTGGACGACCCCGCCGCATACGCCGAGGCCGTTTGCAGCCTGATGAAGTAAACTTTCTCAACACAGAAATACCCCCTTAACAAAAAGGCCGCGCTCCGCTATAATAGAGTGGAACGCGGTCTTATTTTTATCTTTCTGTGAAAGGAATTCAGTTTCATGGAACCGAGAAAACACTATTTAGCAAAGATCCCCACTATTGCCATTTTTATCGTAATGGCGATGTCCGGGCCGTTGGGGGTGCTGCTGTTCATCCTGAAGGGCATTGACCAGAAGGTGATGAAGGAGGAGCAGGAGGCCGCCCGTGCCCGGGGCGACTACCGTGCCGACCTTGAGCCGGAGCCCGACCGGAAGAACGAGCCCGTCTGCGGCCATGATGCGCCCACCGAGGAACAGAAAAGCGCCAAGCAATGGCACAAGAACATTTCCACCCTCTGCACCATCATGGGTGCCGTCTTTCTGTTTGCCGGGGTGATGGATGCGGTGGATATCCTTGGTGCGTGGCAGCTGATGCCCGACCCCGGGGAGCTGTTTTCCGATATCGTCATGGCCATTGGCGGCGGCGGTGCGCTGCTGACCGGCCTGCGGATGAACAGCACCCGCAAGCTGGAGCGGCTGCTGGATAAAGTGGTGGGCGAGCGGGATAATGTCTCTTTGCCGGAGTTGTTTGCCGCCGCCGGGGTGGATGCCACCCGGGGACGCGCAGCTGTAAAAGGCGCCATTGAGCACGGATACTTCGGTGCAGACGCTTATATCGACAACCGCACGGATACGCTGGTGGTACGCGGCGCAGCCCCGCAGCCGAAAAAGCCTGCGCAAACTCCGACACCCAAGCCTCAACCCGCCGCAGAGGACGAGTACGCCGCCCTGCTGCGCCAGCTGCGGGAGGTGAACGATGCCATCCCCGACCCGCTAATGAGCCAGAAAATTGCACGGTTGGAGGAGGTCAGCGGGCGCATCTTTGCGCTGGCACAGCAGGACCCCAATAAAAAGGCGCAGCTGCAAAAGTTTATGAACTACTATCTGCCCACTGCGCTCAGGCTGCTGAACACCTACGCCAGCCTCTCCGGGCAGGCAGTGGAGGGCACGAACATTACCGAAGCCAAGCACAGCATCGAGCGCAGCATGGACCTGCTGGTGACCGCCTTTGAAAACCAGCTGGACAAGTTGTTCCAAGCCGATGCGCTGGACGTGAACGCTGACATTGCCGCACTGGAGGGCATGCTGAACCTCGACGGCCTGACCGGCAGCGACTTTCCCCGTTGAACCCGCACCCCCGCACCCGATGGCGGCATCGGCGCGGGGGTGTTTTTTGTGCAAAGTGCAATTTTCCATTCCGTCTTTTTTGGGCGCTGCGCTTAAAATTCCGAGATTTGTGTGCACTTATGCCAAGCATTTGGTTTTGAGAGAAAAACTTTTATTTTATTTGTTCTGCGCCAGCCAACCGCCCCGTGTAGGCGTTTTTTGCAACTTTTCATCGAGATGCAACAATAACACATGGTTTTTTGTGTTGCGTTTGACTATTATAGAGGTAACTACGGCGGCTGTGCCCTGTAAGCAGCTGCGTCAACCTATCCGATGAAAATAGTAGGAGGAAATTTCCATGATGAAGTCCATTTCCACCTGGAAGCAGGAGCTGACCGGAGGCGCACATGCTGCGCGTCTGGCTGCGCTGTACTGCTGCACCCCCGATGAGACCCCCGCACAGGCAGCCCGCTATGCGGCTGTTCTGGACGGATTGGAGGCCACCTTCGGCGCACACACCGAGGCCGGCCTGTATAGCGCCCCCGGCCGCACCGAGATCGGCGGCAACCACACCGACCACCAACACGGCCGTGTGCTGGCAGGCAGCGTGAACATTGACATGATCGCTGCTGCTGCCCCCAACAGCCTGAACCAGCTGCGCGTGCAGAGCGAGGGCTACGACCTGTGCGTCATCGACCTTAACGACCTGACCGCCCGCAAGGAGGAGGAGAACACCACCGCTTCCCTGCTGCGCGGCGAGTGCGAAGCTTTCCGCCAGCGCGGCGCAAAGCTGTCCGGTCTGGACGTGTACATTTCCTCCAATGTACCCAAGGGCAGCGGCGTTTCTTCCTCTGCCGCCTTTGAGGTGCTGATCGGCGTGATTTTGAACGACTGCTTCATGGCTGAAAAGGTCTCCCCCATCGCCATTGCGCAGATCGGCCAGTGGGCAGAGAATGTCTACTTCGGCAAGCCCTGCGGCCTGATGGATCAGATGGCCTCCAGCGTGGGCAACATTATCACCATCGACTTTGCCGACAAGGCAAACCCCGATGTAGAGCCGGTGCAGGTGGACTTTTCCAAGGCCGGTCTGGCACTGTGCATTCTGGACTCCGGTGCAGACCACGCCGACCTGACCGATGAGTACGCCGCCATCCCCAACGAGTGCCGCGCCGTGGCCGCTGTGTGCGGCGGCGAGGTGCTGCGCGATGTGCCCTTCGAGACCTTCCTTGCAAACATTCCCGCCTGCCGCAAGCAGTGCGGTGACCGTGCGGTGCTGCGCGCTTTCCACTTCTACGCCGACAACGACCGCGTGCCGCAGCAGGTGGCTGCCCTGCGCAAGGGCAACTTTGAGGCCTTTTTGCAGATGGTGACTGCCTCCGGCGACAGCAGCTGGGAGTATTTGCAGAACGTCATCCCCGCCGGGTACAAGGAGCATCAGGAGGTGGCCGTGACCATCGCCGCTGCCAAGCACTATCTGGGCGGCAAGGGCGCTGTGCGTGTGCACGGCGGCGGTTTTGCCGGTACGGTGCAGGCCTTTGTGCCGGTGGAGATGCTGGCAGACTTCAAGACCAACATGGAAAAGATCCTCGGCGCAGGCCGCTGCCATGTGCTGAATATCCGTCCTGAAGGGGGTGCTGTGCTGTGATCTCTACTGCTATTCAGCAGCTCGTGAACTACGGGCTGGATACCGGGCTGATTTTGCCCGATGACGAGATCTATATCCGCAACCAGCTGCTGATGACCATGCAGCTGGACGACTTTACCGCCCCGGAGGGTGAGGTGTGCTACACTGATCTGGAAAGCATCCTCACCGCTCTGGTAGACGATGCCGTTGCCCGCGGCGTGTGCGAGGATAACTCTACCGCCCGCGACCTGTTCGACACCAAGCTGATGGGCGTGCTGACCCCGCGCCCCAGCATCGTGCGCGCCAACTTTGAGGAGCGGTACGAGAACGAGGGCCCGCAGGCCGCCACCGACTGGTTTTACAAGTTCAGTCAGGACACCGATTACATCCGCCGCTACCGCATCAAGCGCGACCTGAAGTGGGTGACCAAGACCGAGTACGGTGATCTGGATATTACCATCAACCTGTCCAAGCCGGAAAAAGATCCCAAGGCCATTGCCGCCGCAAAGCTTGCACCCCAGAGCGCCTACCCCAAGTGCCAGCTGTGCGTGGAGAACGAGGGCTACGCAGGCCGCATGAACCACCCTGCGCGTGAGAACCACCGCATTATCCCGCTGACCATCAACGACAGCGCGTGGAACCTGCAGTACAGCCCCTACGTTTACTATAACGAGCACTGCATCGTGTTCAACAACGAGCACACCCCCATGAAGATCGAGCGGGCAACCTTCCGCAAGCTGCTGGATTTTGTGGGCCTGTTCCCCCACTACTTTGTGGGCAGCAACGCTGATCTGCCCATCGTAGGCGGCAGCATCCTGAGCCACGACCACTTTCAGGGCGGCCACTACGAGTTTGCCATGGCCAAGGCACCCGTTGAAAAGACTTGGGTGTTCCCCGGCTTTGAGGACGTGGAGGCCGGTATTGTACACTGGCCCATGAGCTGCATCCGCCTGACCTGTGCGGATGACGCACGCCTTGTGGAGCTGGCCGATAAGCTGCTGACCGCATGGCGTGGTTACACCGACGAAAGCTGCTTTATCTTTGCCGAGACCGACGGCGAGCCGCACAACACCATTACCCCCATTGCCCGGATGCGGGATGGCAAGTATCAGCTGGATCTGGTGCTGCGCAACAACATCACCACCCCGGAGCATCCGCTGGGTGTGTACCATCCCCATGCAAAGCTGCACCACATCAAAAAGGAGAACATCGGCCTGATCGAGGTGATGGGTCTGGCCGTGCTGCCCAGCCGCCTGAAGCAGGAGCTGTTTGACCTTGCCGATGTGCTGGTGGCACACCTGCCCGCCGCAGAGTACCCCGAAGCCCTGCAAAAGCACGCCGAGTGGGCCGAGGAGATCCTTGCAAAGCACCCGGAGCTGAATGCCGACAATGTTCACCTGATCCTGCAGGACGAGGTGGGCCATGTGTTCGCACAGGTACTGGCAGATGCCGGTGTGTACAAGCTGGATGAAGCAGGCCGTGCCGGTTTTGTCCGCTTCCTTGAAAGCGTATAAGAGGGCATATCTATATGTTGCTTCCGCATCTAAGAGTTACTCCTGATCGTTTATTTGACACATATACTTTTGACCAAAAAGCAAAAATTGTAAAAGGCTTTTTGTTTGATAAAAAAGGCCATTGTCAATTAGATACCGAGGTTCTTGGCTTAGATGGGCAAAAAACTCGTGGTTGGAAATCCGGAAATGTTTTACGGCACTTGGGTTTAACAAAAGAATTCAAAAATATTTTTGAAGGGTGTTCTATCGCACAAGCGATTGATATATTGAATTCTTCTTCTGATGATTTTTCAACCATTATAACCCTACTTCAGTCTTTCACATAAGTCAGATAGAGTTGCTACATTCAAAAGCTGTGTAGCAACTCTATTTTATGTTACAGGAGATTCAGATGAACTATACTTTGGAAGTTTGCGTAGACAGCACCGCCAGCGCACTGGCGGCAAAACGCGGCGGCGCTGACCGGCTGGAGCTGTGCGCCGACCTTATTATCGGCGGCACAACCCCTTCCCTTGCCCTGCTGCGTCAGGTCAAGGCAGAGACCGGCCTGCCGGTGCGGGCGCTCATCCGCCCCCGCTTTGGTGATTTTTGCTACGATCCCTACGAGCTGGCGCAGATGGCTGAATGCGCCGCCGCGCTGGTAGCTGCCGGTGCAGATGGCATCGTGACCGGTGTGCTGACCCCGGCGGGCGCGCTGGACACCGATGCCCTGCGCCCCATTTACGCTGCAGCCCGGCAGGCGGCAGAAAAAGCGCACCGCACTGTGGACTGCACCCTGCACCGCGCCTTTGACGTCTGCTGTGACCCCTTTGCCGCGCTGGAAGCCGCAAAGCAGCTGGGGCTTGCTACCATTCTGACCAGCGGACAGGCCGCAAGCGCCCCGCAGGGCGCTGCCCTGCTGCGGCAGCTGGTGGAAACCGCCGGGCAGGACATTGAAATACTGGTGGGCGCAGGTGTGTGCGCTGCCAACATTCCCGCCCTTGCCGCCCAGACCGGTGCCCGGGCGTTCCACCTTTCCGGCAAGCAGGTGCTGGACAGCCGCATGACCTTCCGGCGGGAGGGCGTGCCCATGGGTCTGCCGGGCTTTTCGGAGTTCGAGATATGGCAGACCAGTGAAGCAAACATCCGCGCCGCCCGCACCGCATTGGATGCGTTGTAACAAACAAAATTTTTGTACCCCATCCCGCTGTAATGAGAAAAACTCGGACAGCCCGCAGTGCTCTTGTTTCCGCAGGAAACAGGCACTGCATCCTGCTGTTTTCCATTACGCCTCTCCCGTGAAAATGCAAAAACGGGCAGCCCGCAGGCTGCCCGTTTTTGCTCTATTCAAATGATTTTTCCGCTGAATATGCCCAGAGCAAAGCGGAGGGCATTCCAAATCGTCCCACTTTAGTGCAGGGCGGCAAAGCGGGCTGCACCGCGGGTGCACAGCCAGCGGTGCAGCAGAAGGTCCAGCCCCAGCAGCACCGCAAGACAAACAGCCTGTGCAGCCAGCGGCGGCACAGCGTAGTCCAGCAGGCTCAGGGGCAAAAACAGCACTCCACCCGCCAGCAGCCACCCGCCGAACATTGCCAGCATACTGGCAGCGCTCCGCTTGACGACTGCCGCCTCGCTGACCCAGTGGAGGTTGGGCAGGCACAGCCCCAAGGCAAGGCCCAGCTGCGCTGTAAGCCACACAAAAGCCGCCAGCACGGCAAGCACCGGCAGCCCCTGCCCTGCCGGAATGCGCAGCGCCGCCATGGCGCACCCGGCGCAGAGCCACGACCCCGGCAAAGTAAGCAGCACCTGCAGCTCTGTCTTTGCCCGCAGCACCTGCTGCGGGGACACCGGCAGGCTTTGCAGCAGCCAGAGGGTGTTGCCTTCCAGCGACACCGAGGGTGCTGTGATGAAGTTCATGGCAGCTATGGTGCATACCGCCCCGCACACCAGCATGGGCAGGCTCTCGGGCGGGTAAGTCGCAGTAAAGGCGCGCAGGTCTGCGGCCTTCCACAGCGCTGCCACACCCAGCACCGGCAGCAACAGGCTGCTCAGCGCACAGTTGAGCAGCCACATGGGGCAAGCCCACAGATGCAGCAGTTCCCGCCGCAGCAATGCACGGCGCGGGGACTGCTTTTTTTGCGCTTTTGCGCGATATTCTGCTTTTGCTCTACCGGGTTCAAGGGTCAGAAGCCGCAGGTAGGGTTTTGCCAGCACTTTGCCGCACAGTGCCATACAGGCTGCAGCCAGCGCCAGCAACAGCAGCAGCGCCGAGGCGTTGCCCACTGCCGCCAAGCCCAGCAGACGCAGCGGCGCAGCGGCACGGCCGGCGGCTGCGCCCGCCTGTACGGCATCCAGCGCAAGGGCGTCCACTGCGTTGCTCACCCAGCAGAACGCCGCATAGTAGACCGCCAGAAACAGCAGTGTACCCACCACGGTAACAAGGCTTTTGTGCTGGGCACGGCGGCAAAGCACCGCCACCGCCCAGCCCAGCAGAACAGCCAGCACCATGGAGACCCCCGCCAGCGCCAGCGCTACCGGCAGCGCCGCCAGCAGTGCACCGCCGGGGCGGGGTGCTGCCAGCGCATAGCAGACCACCGAGGGTACCCACACCAGCAGCAGATAAATAAGCCCGGTCAGGTACACCCCGCCGCAGCGCACCGCAAAAACAGCGCCCGGCGGGATGGGCAGCGCCAGCAGCTGCTGGTTATCCCGGCAGCGGAACAAATGCCCGTAGCTGGTAAAGGCGCTGGCCAGCACGCTGACCGTCAGCGCCGAAAGCTCCATCAGCACAAAATAGAGCCAGTCCAACCCCTGCGGCACCAGCGTTATTGCCATAGGCAGCGCCATAGCGCCAAAGCTGAGCATGACCAGCAGCATCAGCGCCGCAAACAGAAGTGCATAGCCAAGCGTCCCTGCCCGGGAGCGCCGCTTGCCGGTCTTGCTGCTGCGCACAAAGGCCGCGCCCAGCTCCAGAAGCTGTTTTTTGAGCAATGCACGGATCATAGCGCTTCCCCCGTATCTTCCAGCTCCAGAAAGACCTCCTCCAGCGTGTCATCGCCGCGCACCTGCTCCATAGCGCCCTCGCGCACCAGCTGGCCTTCGCGCAGAATGGCCACCCGGTCGCAGAGCTTTTCGGCCACTTCCAAAACATGGGTGGAGAAGAAGATCGCACCGCCCTGCGCACAAAAAGCCTTCATCTGGGTCTTGAGCTGATGGGAAGCAAGCGGGTCCAGCCCGACAAAAGGCTCGTCCATCAGGATGAGCTTCGGCTCGTGCAGCAGCGCTGCAATGATGGCCAGCTTCTGCTTCATGCCGTGGGAGTACGCCCCAATGGACTGCGCAAGGTCCTGCGTCAGGCCAAAGGCATCGCCGTATTGCCGGATGCGCTGCGCCCGCTGTGCCGCGCTTACGCCGAAGATATCCGCGATAAAATTAAGGTACTGGATGCCGGTCATATAATCGTACAGCTGCGGGTCATCCGGCAGATACGCCAAGCGGCGCTTGCATTCCAGCGGGTTTTCCCGCACAGAAATGCCGTCCACATAAATTTCCCCGGCATCGAACTGCTGGATGCCGCAGCAGCATTTTAAGGTAGTGGTCTTGCCCGCGCCGTTGTGGCCGATAAAGGCACACAGCTCCCCCGGGCGGATATGCAGGCAAAGATCCTGCACGGCGGGCTTGCCGCCATAGGTTTTGGTCAGATGCTCTATCTTTAGCATGGGCTGCCTCCTTGTTTTCACGGTTTGTTTCAAGTATATACCTTCCGCCGGGGGGAAGGTCAAGCATTTCTCCGTTTTTTCTTGCGTTTTGTATGGGGCTGTGCTATACTTTTTGTCGAACTGAACAGAAAACAGCAGGTGCGTTCCGTCACTTTGCCCCACCGGGCGGTGGCAGGAACGTTAAAAGGGAAGCGGGTGCAAATCCCGCACGATCTCGTCACTGTGATAAGGGAGTCCACTGTCAGGGTGCTTTTGCACCGGTCACTGAGCCATCCGGCTTGGGAAGGCGGCAGCGGACGTTGAGCTTTGAGTCAGGAAACCTGCCTGCTGTTGGTACCGGGGCTTTGCCGCCCCAGATCACGAGGAATTGGTTGTACCAAAAAGCCTGTAAGATACGGGGTCTTTTTGCTTTGCCATTTCGCAAGCAGAAGGCCCCGTTTTTGCAGATTCTCTTTCCTGTACCCTTCTGTTCAGCGCCGTATTTTACCTATATCAGGAAAGGAAAACAAGATGAAAAAATGTAACATCCTCAAAACGGCGGCCGCTCTGACCGCTCTGGCTCTGTGCGCCGGTGTGCTGACCGGCTGCGGCAAGGCTGCCTCCGGCAGTGCATCCTCCGTTGCGGCCAGCTCTGCCGCCAGCAGCGAGACCACCGGTGCAGACGCCGACGCACTGGCTGCGCAGAACGTGGCAGACCTGATCGATGCCATCTATGTGCAGCAGCGCACCGACGATACCGATGCCCAGTGTGAGGCCGCAAAGGCTGCATGGGATGCCCTGACCGATGCCCAGAAGGAGCTGGTGGAGGGCGAAAACGCCGACCCCGACTACTTTGGCCGCGACACCGGCGATGCTTCCAAGGATGACCCCCGCAACGCCGATGACATTAGCGAGAACGAGCTGCTGGTGGTATCCTTCGGCACCTCCTTCAACGACAGCCGCGCCGCCGACATCAAGGGTATCGAGGATGCCCTGCAGGCCGCTTACCCCGACTGGAGCGTGCGCCGCGCCTTTACCGCCCAGATCATCATCAACCATGTGCAGGCACGCGATGGCGAGAAGATCGACAATATGCAGCAGGCACTGGACCGCGCTGTGGCAAACGGCGTGAAGAACCTGATCGTGCAGCCCACCCACCTGATGCACGGTGCCGAGTACGACGAGATGAACGAGATGCTGGATCAGTACCGCGACAAGTTTGAGAGCGTAGCCGTGGCCGAGCCCCTGCTGGGCGAAGTGGGTGCCGATGCCACTGTCATCAACGCCGACAAGAAGGCTGTGGCCGAGGCTGTTACCGCCGCTGCTGTGAAGGACGCCGGTTACGAGAGCGCCGCCGCTGCCGCCGCCGATAAGACCGCTTTCGTCTTTATGGGTCATGGCACTTCCCACACCGCCAAGGTGAGCTACAGCCAGATGCAGACCACCATGCAGACCCTGGGCTACGACAACGTGTTCATTGGCACGGTGGAGGGCGAGCCCGAGGAGACCTCCTGCGAGGCTGTCATTGAGGCCGTGAAGGCTGCCGGTTACACCAAAGTTGTTCTGCGCCCGCTGATGGTGGTGGCAGGCGACCACGCCAACAACGATATGGCCGGTGACGATGCCGACAGCTGGCTGAGCCAGTTCAACGCCGAAGGCTGCTTTGAAAAGCTGGATTGCCAGATCTCGGGTCTAGGCCGCATTGCAGATATCCAGCAGCTGTACGTTGCACATACCAAGGCCGCTATGGATCTTCTGAACGGCTGATGAATTCAGAAGCCCTCTCCGGCGCTGTCCAGCATACGGAGGGGGCTTCTTTTATGGGCGCGTTCCCCGCGCGAGGAGAACCTGCCCCCCTGCCCCGGAAAGCCAAATTCCGGGCCAAAATTTAGGATACTGAGGTATTTATTTTATGCGCTGCAAACAGTTTATTACCGTTTCTCTGGCCGGTGTGGTGCTGGCCGCTTCTCTGGCAGGCTGCGGCGGGGCTGCTCCCGCTTCTTCCGCTGCCGCAAGCGCTGAGGCTGCTTCCTCCGTGGTGGCTTCCTCTGCCGCTGCCGAGGCCGCCCTGCCGGACGGCGTATACACCGCCGACTTTGAAACCGACAGCAGTATGTTCCACACAAGCGAAGCCTGCAACGGCAAGGGCACGCTGACTGTGGAAAACGGCGCGATGACCTTCCACGTCAGTCTGGCCTCCAAAAAGATCGTGAACCTCTACCCCGGCCTTGCTGCTGATGCCGAGGCCAACAAGACCGCGTGGCTCATCCCCACCGTGGATACTGTCACCTATGCCGACGGCACCACCGAGGAAGTGTACGGCTATGATATCCCGGTAAAGGCACTGGACACCGACTTCCAGCTGGCACTGCTGGGCACGAAGGGCAAGTGGTACGACCATACTGTAAGCGTGCGCAACGCCGAACCCAAGACCGAGCAGACCGCCGAGACCCCCGCAGACGGAAACTTTACCGCCGCTGTAGTGCTGGAGGGCGGTTCCGGCCGCGCCACCGTGGAAAGCCCCGCCGCCCTGACCGTAGCACAGGGCAAAATGACCGCCACCATCGTGTGGAGCAGCCCCAACTACGACTACATGATCGTGGACGGCGAAAAGTATCTGCCCACCAACACCGAGGGCAACTCTACCTTTGAGATCCCCGTGGCTGCGCTGGGCACTCCGCTGGCTGTTACCGCCGACACTGTGGCGATGAGCAAGCCCCATGAGATCGAGTACACCCTGACCTTTACCTTGGAGTAACGTCCCATGAAGCTGACCCGCGCTCAATTTTTAAAGGTTCTGCCTGCCGCCGCGCTGGCGCTTGCCGGCTGCACTGCTGCACCCACCGCACCGGCCGATACCGATGAACTGGTGTTTGACCACGCCTACCCGCTGGACTACGCCACACAGTTCACCGCCGACTGTTATGCGGACGGCTCTACCCTGCTGACCATCCCGGACGCACAGGCAAAGTTCCTTGTCCGGCCGGAGGGCGCTGCCACCCTGACCACGGTTCCCGCCGGGGTGACCGTGCTGCAGCAGCCGGTGCAGAACATCTATCTGGTGTCCACCTCTGCTATGGACCTGTTTTTGCATCTGGACGCGCTGGACAGTATTGCCCTTTCCGGCACCCGTGCCGAGGGCTGGTATCTGGACGAGGCAAAGCAGGCCATGCAGTCCGGGCGCATTGCCTACGCGGGCAAGTACAGCGCCCCGGACTACGAGCGCATTCTGACCGCCAACTGCGGCCTTGCGGTGGAAAACACCATGATCTACCACACCCCGGAGGTGAAGGAGCAGCTGGAACGATTCGGCATTCCGGTGCTGGTGGAGCGCTCCAGCTACGAGAGCAGCCCGCTGGCGCGGATGGAATGGATCAAGCTGTATGGCATTCTGCTGGGCAAAGAAACCCTTGCCGAGGAGGTATTCACCCGGCAGGCGCAGCGCATTGCGCCGCTGATGGAACAGCCCTCCACCGGCAAGCGCTGCGCGTTTTTCTCCATTACCGCAAGCGGCCTTGCCACTGTGCGCAAAAGCGGGGATTATGTAGCGCAGATGATCGGCATGGCCGGGGGTGAATACGTTTTTGCCCACCTTGCCGACAGTGGCAACAGTCTTTCCACCATGAATATCCCGTTGGAGGAGCTTTACGCCGGAGTCAAGGACGCTGATGTGCTTATTTATAACGGCACTATCGAGGGCACGATCTCTACGAAAGAAGAGCTGCTTGCCCGCTGCGCGCTGCTGGCAGAGTGCAAGGCGGTGCAAAGCGGTGATATCTGGTGCACCACGCCCAGCTTTTTCCAGCAGAGCATGGCGCTGGCAGATTTTATGCTGGACCTCCACGCTGTTTTTACCGGGGAGACTGCCGACTTCGACACCCTGCATTTTTTGACCAAGATCACCTGAGGAGCCGCTTATGACCAGCCGCAAACGCCTTGTTATTTCTTACTGCTGCCTTGCCCTGCTGCTGGCGGTGCTGTTTGCCGCAAGCCTGTTCTGGGGCAGCGTTACGCTTACCCCGCAGGCTGTGTTTGCCGCCTTGACCGGCCGCGGACAGGATGCGCTGAGCGTGGGCATCATCACCCAGCTGCGCCTGCCCCGCGCTGTGATGGCCGCTTTGCTGGGCGCTGCGCTTTCGGCGGCGGGCTATCTGCTGCAGACCTTTTTCGCCAACCCCATTGCCGGCCCCTTTGTGATGGGCATTTCCAGCGGGGCAAAGCTGGCGGTGGCGCTGGTGATGGTGCTGTTTTTGAACTACGGCCTGCTGACCAGCTCTGCTGTGCTCATTCTGGCCGCCTTTGCGGGCGCTATGGCGGCTATGGCCTTTGTGCTGGCCGCTGCCCGCCGGGTGCAGCGCATGAGCATTCTTGTGATATGCGGCGTGATGATCGGCTACATCTGTTCTGCCATCACCGAGTTTGTGGTGGCATTTGCGCAGGACAGCAGCATCGTCAACCTGCATAACTGGTCGCAGGGCAGCTTTTCCGGCATGACGTGGGGCAACGTGCGCACGGCGGCGCTGGTGGTGCTGCCCGCGCTGGCGGCAGCCTTCTGCCTTGCAAAGCCCATGGCAGCTTACCAGATGGGCGAAGCCTACGCCCGCAGTGTAGGCGTGGATGTGCGGCGGTTTTCCCGGCTTTTGGTGCTGCTTTCCAGCCTGTTGGCCGCCTGCGTTACCGCCTTTGCGGGGCCTATCTCCTTTGTGGGCATTGCCGTGCCGCACCTTGTCAAGCAGCTTTTGGGCAGCGCCCGCCCGCTGTATGTGCTGCCGGGTTGCTGTCTGGGCGGGGCGGCGTTCTGCCTGCTGTGTGATCTGATCGCCCGCAGTCTGTTTGCCCCCATGGAGCTTTCCATCAGCGCGGTCACCGCTGTATTCGGCGCGCCGGTGGTCATTGGGCTGCTGCTGCGCCGCAACCGGGAGGATGTGCGATGAAGAACCTTGTTGAAACCAAAGCCCTTGCTATCGGCTATGGCAAAGCTGCCCTTGCGCAGGATATCGCGGTGGGCGCTGCCAAGGGGCAGGTACTGGCGCTCATCGGCCCGAACGGCGCGGGCAAATCCACCCTGCTCAAAACGCTGGCCGGGCAGCTTTCCCCTTTAGGCGGCGCGGTGCTGCTGGACGGGCAGGAGCTGGCCCGCATCCCCGGCAACGCCCGGGCGCAAAAGCTGGCGCTGATGCTGCCCCACACCCGCCGCACCGAGCTGACTACCTGCTTTGAATTTGCGGCGGCGGGACGCATCCCCTATACCGGGCGGCTGGGCATTCTTTCTGCTGAGGACAAAAAACAGGTGCAGAATGCGCTGGAGCTGGTGGTCGCAGCACATCTGGCTGACCGGGACTTCAACTGCGTCAGCGATGGGCAGCGGCAGCGCATTCTGTTGGCGCGGGCGGTCTGTCAGCAGCCGCAGGTGCTTTTGCTGGACGAGCCCACCTCTTTTCTGGACATCAAGGGCAAGATCGAGCTGCTGACCATCCTGCAAAAGCTGGCACATGAGCAGCAGCTTGCAGTCATTGTTACTCTGCACGAGCTGGATATGGCGCAGAGGATCGCGGACGCGGTGGTCTGCGTTTCGCCGCACAGTATTTCTGCGCCCATGCCCCCGGCGCAGGCCTTTGCGCGGGAAAATATCAAGGCGCTCTACGGTCTTACTGAAGCACAGTACAGCGCTGTTTTTGACCCGCCAAAGCCGGAAAATCCCCCGTTTGCGCACTATGTGCGCAGCGGACAAAAGCTGCTGCGCTGCGGCTACACCACCGGCACCTGTGCGGCGCTGGCCGCTGCCGGGGCTGCCCGGCTGCTGCTGACCGGCACTGCGCCGGAAACGGTCGCACTGCGCACGCCCAAGGGTATCGTGGTGGAGGTAGCTCCCCTTTACTGCCGCGCCGCTGCCGAAGGTGCGGAATGTGCTATTGAAAAGGACGGCGGCGATGACGTGGACATGACCACCGGCCTGCCGGTGACTGCCACGGTTACGCTGCTGCCCGACACTACTGAGGTATGTATCACCGGCGGTGCAGGGGTAGGCCGGGTGACAAAGCCCGGGCTGGACCAGCCGGTCGGGCAGGCCGCCATCAACCATGTGCCACGGCAGATGATCACCGAGGCGCTGCGCCGGGAGGCGGAAGCCGCCTGTTACCCCGGCGGCTTTGCCGTGACCATCTCCATCCCCGGCGGCGAGGAGGTAGCCCGGCGCACCTTCAACCCCCATATTGGAGTGGAGGGCGGGCTGTCGGTGCTGGGCACCAGCGGCATCGTGGAGCCCATGAGCCAGCAGGCCATTCTGGACACCATCCAGCTGGAGATGAATCAGGCGGCGCTACGGGCAAAAAGCCCCCGGAGGCTCATCCTTGCCCCGGGCAACTACGGGCTGGACTACCTGCATGAAGCCTACCCGCAGTTTGCCGCCATCCCGGTGGTCAAGACCTCGAACTTTATCGGAGATACGCTGGATATGGCAGCGGCGGCGCACTTTGAGCAGGTGCTGCTGATAGGGCACATCGGCAAACTGTGTAAGCTGGCGGGCGGCATTATGAACACCCACTCCCACATGGCAGACTGCCGCACCGAGTTGTTCTGCACCCACGCCGCCCTGTGCGGTGCTGACCGGGAGGTTTGCACTGCGCTGTATAACGCAGCCACCACAGACGCCTGTCTGGATATTCTGGATTCTGCCGGGCTGCGGGAGCAGGTGCTGCAAAGCCTGCTTGCCGCCATCCAGCTGCATCTTGACCGCCGCGCGGGCGGAGCGTTCCAAGTGGGTGCGGTGCTGTTTTCAAACCAGCACGGCCCACTGGGACAGACCGAGACTGCCGCCCGCCTGCTGAACGAATGGAAGGAGTAATGCACATGGTACATTTTGTAGGCGCAGGGCCCGGCGCACCGGATCTGATCACCCAGCGCGGTGCAGCATTTTTACAGGCTGCGGATTGCATTATTTACGCGGGCAGTCTGGTCAACCCTGCCCTGTTGGGGCTGGCAAAGCCCGGCTGTGCTCTCTATAACAGCGCCGAGATGACGTTGGAGCAGGTGCTGGACGTGATGCGCCGGATGGAAGCCGCCGGGTCAACCACCGTGCGTCTGCACACCGGTGACCCCTGCCTGTACGGTGCGATCCGGGAACAGATGGACGCACTGGACGCCGACGGCATTTGTTACGATGATACCCCCGGTGTTTCCAGCTTTTGCGGTGCTGCAGCCGCGCTGAATGCCGAGTATACCCTGCCTACCGTCAGCCAGACGGTCATCATCACCCGCATGGAGGGACGCACCCCCGTGCCGGAGCGGGAAAGGCTGGCAAGCCTTGCCGCACACGGCGCTACCATGGTGATCTTCCTGTCCATTGGCCATATTGATAAGGTGCAGGCGGCGCTTTTGCAGGGCGCGTATACGCCGGACACCCCCGCCGCCGTGGTGTATAAGGCCAGCTGGCCAGAAGAAAAAATTGTGCGGTGCACGGTTGGTTCTCTGGCTGATAGCACCCGCAAAGCGGGCATCACCAAAACGGCACTTATCGTGGTGGGCGATTTTCTCGGCACGCAGTACGAGCGCAGTAAGCTGTACGACCCCGCCTTTACCACCGAGTTCCGCAAGGGTGAGCCGGTATGACCCGCGCCTATCTTGCTTTTACCGACACCGGCCTTGCACTGGCAAAGCGCTTGGCTGGCTGCCTGCCCGGCAGTGTTTCCCGGTGCGGACCGGGCGGTGTTTCTCTTGCAGCATGGACAAGTGCGCAATTTGTGCAGTCGGATGCGCTGATATTTGTTGGCGCGGCGGGCATTGCAGTGCGCGCCATTGCACCCCACTGCAAGAGCAAGACCACCGACCCGGCAGTGGTGGTTGTGGACGAATGCGGGCAGTTTGCTGTGCCCCTTTTGTCCGGGCATCTGGGCGGCGCGAACGATCTGGCACGGGCCATTGCCGCTGCATGCGGTGCTGTACCGGTGATTACCACCGCCACCGATGCCCACGGGCTTTTTGCAGTCGACGAGTGGGCAAAGCATCAAAACTGCACTGTGCTGGAGCCGGAGCGCATCAAACTTGTCAGCGGCAAATTACTGGCCGGACAGACGGTATTGTATTGGACAGATTTCCCGGTAATGGGCACTGCACCTGCCGGGTTATTCCCCGCTGATGCCACGGAACAAGCCGACCTTGCGCTCACCCTTTGCCCCACCGGGCAGGCGCTGCACCTTGTGCCGCGCATCGGGGTGCTTGGCATCGGCTGCAAGCGGGGCACAAGCGCCGACACACTGGAGGCCGCCTTTGCCGCTTTCTGCGCTCTGCACGGCCTTGCCCCGCAGGCAATTACCGCCGCTGCAAGCATCGACCTGAAACAGAACGAGCCGGGGCTGCTGGCCTTTTGCCAAAATCACGGCTGGACGGTGCAGTTTTATTCTGCCGCACAGCTGCGCAGTGCCCCCGGGCAGTTCACCCCCTCCCCTTTTGTACAGAGCGTGACCGGGGTGGATAACGTCTGCGAGCGGGCGGCGGTGCTGGACGCGGGCGGCAGCCTGTTTTACCCGAAATTTGCCGGCAGCGGCGTGACCTTTGCGCTGGCGTGCAGACCCTTTGCCCCGGATTGGAGGTGGCAGTATGACTGACATGATGGAATTTGATCTTGACCGCCCGCAAAAGGTGGTTTATGTGGTGGGGCTTGGCCCCGGCGAGCCCTATTATATGACCCAACAGGCCGCAAATACGCTGGAAAGCGTTGACGCCATCTGCGGGTATAAAGTTTATCTTGACCTCATCCGTGAGAAATTTCCCTGCGGGGAATACTACGCCACCGGCATGACGCAGGAACTCGACCGCTGCCGCTGGGCGCTGGAAAAGGCAAGCACCGGCAAGCGGGTGGCTCTGGTCTGCTCCGGTGATGCCGGGGTATACGGCATGGCAAGCCCTTTGCTGGAGCTGGCCCCGGACTACCCGGAGGTTGCTGTAGAGGTCGTGCCCGGGTTGACTGCTGCCCTTAGCGGCGGGGCAGCGCTGGGCGCACCGCTGGCGCACGATTTCTGCGTCATCTCCCTTTCCGACCGGCTGACCCCGTGGGAGGTCATTGAAAAGCGGCTGGCCTGCGCCGCCATGGGGGATTTCTGCGTTGCACTGTATAATCCCTCCTCCAAGGGCAGGCCGGACTATCTGGCAAGGGCGGTGCGCATTCTGCTGGCAAACGGCAAAAACGCTGATACCGTCTGCGGCGTTGTGCGCAACATTGGCCGGGAGGGTCAGACTGCCCGCATCCTGACCCTTACCCAACTGGGAAATACTGCGGTGGATATGTTCACCACCGTGTACATCGGCAACGCTGCCACAAAGCAGCTGGGCGGCAGAATGGTCACCCCACGGGGGTACCGCAGATGAAGGCAGTGGTTTTCAGCGGCACTACCGAGGGGCGGGTGTTCTCCCGGCAGCTGGCGGCGCTGGGCGCACAGGTGCTGGTCTGCGTAGCCACCCCGCTGGGCGCAGAGGAGCAGGGCGAAGCAGACGGCATTACCGTGCACTGCGGGCGGCTGACCCCCGAGGAAATGACCGCCCTTTTGCAGGGCGCTGCCCTGTGCGTAGACGCTACCCACCCCTACGCGGTGGATGCTACCAAAAATATCCGAACGGCGTGTACTGCTGCCGGGGTGGAGTACCACCGGCTGCTGCGGGCAGAAAGCCCCTTACCTGCCGGGAGCATGGTGTTTGCCACAGCAACCCATGCAGCCGAATTTCTGGCCGGGTGCAGCGGCAATGTGCTGCTGGCCACCGGTGCAAAAGAGCTTGCCGCCTTTGCGGCGCTCAGCCCGGAGCGGCTGTTCCCCCGGGTGCTGCCCACGCGGGACGGCATTGCCGCCTGCGAGGCCGCCGGCATCCCGCACAAGAACATCATTGCCATGCAGGGACCTTTCAGCTATGCGCTGAACCGTGCCGTCTTGGAACAATTCGCCATCCGGTATCTGGTCACAAAAGACGGCGGCACGGTGGGCGGCTTTGCTGAAAAAGCACAGGCCGCGCAGGATACCGGCACGCAGCTGGTCGTGGTGCGCCGCCCGGCTGAAAACGGACAAACTGCCGCACAAATTCTGGAACGCTGCAAGGAGGTTCTGGTATGATCTCTCTGATCGGAATGGGCGCCGGCCACCCGGAAAGCCTGACCGCGCAAGGGCTGGCCGCGCTGCAAAGCGCAGGGCTGATCCTTGGGGCAAAGCGCTTACTGGAATATCTGCCGGTCGGCTGCACTGACAACTGCAAAGCGGTGTATAAACCTGAGGAGATCCTTGCGTGTCTTGCCGCACAGCCGGATACTGACACCGCTATTTTGTACAGCGGTGACACCGGGTTTTACTCCGGTGCGGCAAAACTGCTGCCCCTGCTGCGGGCCATGGGATACGCTGTCCGGGTGCTGCCCGGGCTTTCCAGCGTGCAGCTTTTAGCCGCCGCTGTGGGACGCCCCTGGCAGGACTGGAAGCTGGTATCGGCACATGGCCGTGCCTGCGACCCTGTAGCCGAGGTTTTGACGCATCCACAGGTGTTTTTTCTCACCGGCGGCGGGGATAGCCCTGCTACACTGTGCGCCAAGCTGACTGCTGCCGGGCTTGGCAATGCTCACGCCCTTGTAGGCGAAAACCTTGGCACACCGGCGGAAAGCATCCGTTTTGGCCTTGCCCGGGAGTTGGCAGAGCAGAACTTTGCGCCGCTGAGCGTATTACTCATCGAGCGGGAGGCCTTGCCGCCCCGCCGTACCCCCGGCCTACCGGATGAGGCTTTTATCCGGGGTACTGTGCCCATGACAAAGCAGGAGGTGCGCGCCGCCGCGCTGGCAAAGCTGGCAGTCACTCCCACCGATACTGTGTGGGACGTGGGCGCAGGCACCGGCAGCGTGAGCGTGGAGCTGGCGCTGGCCGCCCCCGCCGGGCAGGTGTATGCCGTAGAATGTGACCCGGAGGCCTGTATCCTCATCCGGAAAAACCGGGAGAAATTCGCAGCCTATAATCTGACCCTGATCGAGGGCAAAGCGCCCGAGGCTTTGGATGCACTGCCCGCCCCGGATGCTGTATTCATCGGCGGCACAAAGGGCAGCATGGACGCTGTTATAGATGCCGCACTGCACAAAAATCCAGACGCACGGCTGTGCATTGCCGCCATTGCGCTGGAAACGCTCGGCACCGCCGTGGCAGCCCTGACCGCCCACGGTCTTTCCGCCGAGGTGACACAAATTGCGGTCAGCCGCACAAAAACAGCGGGCAGTCTGCACCTGCTGATGGCCAACAACCCGGTGTTTCTTATTACGGGGGCACGGGCATGATACAGTTTCTTATCGCCGCGCCGCGCTCCGGCAGCGGTAAAACCACCGTTACCTGTGCAGTTCTTACCGCGCTGCAGCGGCGCGGGGCCGACCCCTGCGCCTTCAAATGCGGGCCGGACTACATCGACCCCATGTTCCACCGCAGCGCACTGGGGGTGGAAAGCCACAACCTGGACCTCTACCTCTCTGCCCCGGACACGGTGCGTGCACTTTACGGCCGCTATGCCGCCGGGCACGGTGCTGCCGTGTGCGAGGGTGCTATGGGGTTTTACGATGGGCAGGGGCTGACCACCCGCGCAAGTGCTTGGGAATTAGCCGATACGCTGGCACTGCCGGTGCTGCTGGTGGTGCAGCCCAAAGGGGCAAGCATCACCCTTGCTGCCGCGCTGCGGGGGCTTTTGCAGTTCCGCGCGCCCAGCCATATCGTAGGCATTCTGCTCAATGATTGTTCCGAAGCCTTGTACAAAACGCTGCGGCCGATGCTGGAAGCCGAGACCGGACTGCCGGTGGTGGGGTATCTGCCCCATCTGCCGGGATGCACCGTCGAGAGCCGTCACCTCGGGCTGAAAACCGCCGGGGAGATTGCGGACTTACAGCAAAGGCTGGGCAGGCTGGCTGATGCTCTTGTGCTGGACTGGGCACAGCTGACGGCGCTGACCGACCGCCCTGCCCCGGCTGCGCCGCCGCTTGCCGCGCCGCGCACGCCCGCCGCCCGCATTGCCGTGGCGCAGGACGAAGCCTTTTGCTTTACTTACGCTGAAACGCTGGATGCCTTGCGGGACGCGGGTGCGGAGCTTGTGTTTTTCAGCCCGCTGCGGGACGCAGCTCTGCCGGAAAATATCGGCGGGCTGTACCTGCCCGGGGGCTACCCGGAGCTGTACGCAAAGCAATTGAGCGAAAACTGCACTCTGCGTGCCGCTATCCGCAAGGCGGTGCAGGAGGGTCTGCCCACCGCTGCCGAGTGCGGCGGCTTTCTGTACTTAGGGCAGGCGCTGGAGGGCACAGACGGCAGCACCTATCCTATGGTGGGCGTACTGCCGGGCGGTGGGCGCAACGCCGGGCGGCTGGTGCGCTTTGGCTATGCCGCCATGACGGCAAAGGCCGACAGCCTGCTCTTCCGCGCCGGAGAGACCTTGCCCATCCACGAATTCCACCACTGGGATTCTACCGGGAATGGTATGGACTTTTCTGTATACAAAACCGAAAAACGGCAATGGGAATGCGGCTTTGCAACCGCAAATTTGTACGCCGGTTTCCCGCATCTTTACTGGGCGGGCACTGCCCTGCCCTGCCGCTTTGTGCAGGCGGCACAGCACTATTGCAAACACAAAGGATGACAAAAATGACCGAAGCCGAATTGATGCAGCTGCTTGCTGCCATTACCCCACCGGATAACGCCGCCCGTGCCGCCGCCCACGCCCACTGGGCCAGCCTTGCCAAGCCCTTGGGCGGGTTGGGCGCGCTGGAAACGCTGCTGGAGGACGCCGCCGCACTGACCGGTACGGCGCAGTTTGATTTTTCCCGCCGGGTGGTGGCGGTGCTCTGCGCGGACAACGGCGTGGTGGCGCAGGGTGTAAGCCAGACCGACCAGAGTGTGACCCGCGCCGTGGCCGAGAACCTTGCTGCGCGGCGCACCAGCGTCTGCCGGATGGCGCAGGCGGCGCACTGCGATGTGCTGCCGGTGGACATGGGCATTGCCGGTGCGCCGGTGCCCGGGGTGCGGGACTGCCGCATTGCTGCCGGGACAGCGGACTTTACCAAAGGCCCCGCCATGACCCGCGCCGAGGCGATGGACGCCATTGCCCGGGGCATATCACTGACCCGGCAGCTTGCCGCCGAGGGCTACGGGCTTGTTGCCACCGGCGAGATGGGCATTGGCAACACCACCACCTCCAGCGCCGTGGCTGCCGTGCTGCTGGCACAGCCGGTGCAGACCATGACCGGGCGCGGTGCAGGCCTTTCCGACGCAGGGCTTGCCCGCAAGTTGGAGGCCATCCGGCGGGGCATCGCCTGCAATGTCCCCGACCCCGATGACGTCTTAGACGTACTGAGCAAGCTGGGCGGTTTTGATATCGCCGGGCTGTGCGGGATATTTCTGGGCGGGGCGCTGGCGGGCGTGCCGGTGCTGATGGATGGGTTTATCAGCGGGGTGGCGGCGTTGTGCGCCGTGCGGCTTTGCCCGGCTGCGGCAAAGGCTGTTTTTGCCAGCCACTGTTCCACCGAGCCTGCCGCCCGGCTGGTGCTGGAAGCACTGGGCCAAACGCCCCTGCTCACCGCCGGACTGCATCTGGGCGAAGGCACCGGCGCGGTGGCCAGCATCCCGCTGTGGGACATGGCACTGGCGGTATACGAGGGGTGCTATTCCTTTGCGGAGGGCGGCATTGCGCCGTATACGCCCCAATGCTGACGCTGGTGCTGGGCGGCGCTGCCAGCGGCAAAAGCGAATACGCCGAGTCTCTGGTGCTGCGCAGTGCTTTGCCTCGCTATTATCTTGCCACCATGCAGGTGTGGGATGCCGAGTGCGCCGCCCGGGTGGAAAAGCACCGCAAAATGCGTGCCGCAAAGCAGTTTGAGACCATTGAATGCCCGCTGCACCTAGAGGCTGTGCGTCTGCCGCGCAGGGGCACGGTGCTGCTGGAGGACTTAGGCAATCTGACCGCCAACGAGCTGTACGACCCCGCCGGTGCGGGCGATGCCGCCGCCGAGCACATTTTACAGGGGCTGGGTGTCCTTGCCGCGCAGTGCGAAAACCTTATTGTTGTTTCCAACGAGGTGTTCAGCGGCGGCGCGGACTATGCCGGGGATACCCGCCGCTATCTGCTGGCGCTGGCACAGGTGAACAACGCCCTTGCCGCCCGGGCAGATGCCGTGGTGCGGGTGGTGTGCGGCATCCCCGTGTATTATAAAGGAGTGGAAAAATGATCGTTTTGCAGACCATTGCGGTGGCTTTTGCCATGTTTTCGGCGGTGCCGGTGCCGCAGTTTGCGTGGAACGAAAAGAATATGCGGTACGCGCTGTGCGCCTTCCCGCTGGTGGGGTGTTTATGCGGGGCGCTGTGGTGCGTGTGCGGGGTGCAGCCGCTGCCTGCCCCGGCGCGGGCGGCAGGGTTCTGCCTTGTTCCGGTATGGGTGACCGGCGGCATCCATCTGGACGGCTACGCCGACACCTGCGACGCCCTTGCCAGCTACGGCGACCGGGAAAAGAAGCTGGAAATTTTAAAAGACCCGCACTGCGGTGCCTTTGCCGTCATCCGGCTGTGCAGCTATTTTACGGCTTACCTCTGCCTTGCCGCCTGCGTGCAGTTCACCTCCCGGGTGGGCGCGCTGTGGATGCTGGCACTGGTGCTGGAGCGGGCACTTTCCGGCCTTGCGGTGGCGGCCTTTCCCATGGCCAAAAATACCGGTCTTGCACACACCTTTGCCTCTGCCGCCGACCGCACCGCTGTGCGCAATGTACTGGCGGTGCTGGTGGTGCTGCTTTGCGGGGCGTTGCTTGCCTTAGGCGGGTGGGCGCTGGCAGCAGTTGCAATTTTGCTGTTTTTGTGGTATCACCATGTAGCTGTGCAGCAGCTGGGCGGCATTACCGGCGATCTGGCCGGGTGGTTTTTACAAAAAACCGAGCTGTGGATGCTGGCGGCGCTGTGCGCCTGCCAATGGGGAGGGCTGTTATGATCTTTATCACCGGGCCGCTTTATAGCGGCAAGCGCAC
>OGHE01000873.1_pt1 | contig 23938 bp, 19 predicted proteins | sample 1571431 | NCBI WGS metagenome assembly OGHE01 (sample SAMEA2581966, study PRJEB24529) | metagenome | biome: Human gut stool | place: China | collected 2011 | reverse complement strand
TGGTGTGTGGTTACTTCATTCTACCAGAGCCTGCAAGCTATGTCTTCTTTTATGCATTTTCAATTTGCGCAACTTATTTTACCTTATCTTTATCAAAAAGTCAGTTTTTCTCCGCAACAGGCGACATTTTAGAGATGCAGCCGGTCGTTTTTATGAACTGGTGTGACTCGAACGCCAGGGCTTCAAAAAAGAACAAACCGACAGGCCACCGATCTCTCCCTCACGGGGAGCAGGTCGATGGCCTTTTTTCGTCTCCAATGGTGCTTATGTTGCTTCTGCTTCGCTTGTGTGTCATTCCCTGGTGGTATTGGTAATAGCTTTCTCGTAACCTTTCGGGTATAAAAACTTATAATCACTTATAAGACGTGAGGTTCTGAAAACTCTGCAGGTGACTGAATTTTAAGAACTTATGGGAGCTTATGAGGACTTATGGGCTGCGTGATTATTTTAACGTTAATTATTTAACGGATATGTAAAAAATTTAACGATCCCTTTGTGGGAAGTGCAGAAAATCCGCCGGAAGGGGAAAATGTCCTTGCTTAATAGTGGGGGAGACCGTATAATACTAAGCAGGTGAAACTGGCCTTGACGGAATGCTTTCCGGTCAGCGGCCCCCCATAATCACATAAATTACAGGAGGACAATCACATGAAAGTAGCGATTTTCGGCGCCGGCACCATGGGCAGCGGCATTGCTCAGGTTTTCGCGGCTAAGGGCCACACTGCCCTGATGTATGCAAGCTCTGTGGCTTCCGCTCAGAAGCACAAGGATAAGCTGGCTGCTTCTCTGGCCAAGCGCGTGGCCAAGGGCAAGATGACCCAGGAGGCTGTGGACGCTCTGCTGGCCAACATCCTGGTGGAGGAGAAGTCCGCCTGCGCTGACGCCGATCTGATCATCGAGTGCGTCAAGGAAGACATGGCTACCAAAAAGGAGCTGCTCTGCGAGCTGGACGAGCTGTGCAAGCCCGAGGCCATCTTCGCTTCCAACACCTCCTCTCTGTCTATCACCGAGATGGGCAACGGCCTCAAGCACCCCGTCATCGGCATGCACTTCTTCAATCCCGTTCCCAGCATGAAGCTGGTGGAGATCATCCGCGGTGCCAACACCACTCAGGAGACCTTCGACGTCATCTACAAGCTGTCTCAGGAGATCGGCAAGGATCCCGTTGAGGTTGCTGAGGCTCCCGGCTTCGTGGTCAACAAGATCCTGATCCCCATGATCAACGAGGCCATCGGCCTGGTTGAGACCGGCGTTGCCTCTGTGGAGGATATCGACAAGGCTATGCAGCTGGGCGCCAACCATCCCATGGGCCCCCTCGCTCTGGGCGACTTCATCGGTCTGGACGTGTGCCTGGCTATCATGGAGACCCTCTTCAACGAGACCGGCGACGGCAAGTATCGTCCCGCTCTGCTGCTGAAGAAGATGGTCCGCGGCGGCCTGCTGGGCCGCAAGTCCGGCAAGGGCTTCTACGATTACAGCAAGTAAATCATCCCATGACCGGGCCGCTGAAAAGCGGCCCGGTTTTTTACATTTTCAGACAATAAAACGTAAATTTTACAAGGATACTGGACCTTCCGACATATGAGACAGTTTTAGCGTTAAAAGTTTGGCAATTTTCACGAAGCGCTTTTCCTTGCCTTTCTTTCGCGGCTGCGTTATAATTTTCACATAGTAAAGGTGAAAAGTGGGCACTGGGTTGCAACAGGGGCGTTGCCGCTGTTGCGATTTCTTTGAGTTTTGGTGTTAAAAATGTAACAAAGTAATCGCTTTTTTACCGAAACTATCTCGTATTGCTTGTCCCGGAGGTCATGAAATTCTTCAAATGCTGACGGGAGATTGTAATAACCGAACAAGAAATTGTAGGAGGATCGAATCATGGATTTTCATCTGACAAACGAGCAGCAGATGCTCCGCAAGATGTACCGGGAATTCGCCGAGAACGAGGTCAAGCCTCTGGCTGAGGAGATCGATGAGGAAGAGCGCTTCCCCATGGAGACCGTCGAGAAGATGGCGAAGCTGGGCATGATGGGCATTTACTTCCCCAAGGAATACGGCGGCGCCGGCGGCGACGTCCTGTCCTATGCCATGTGCGTGGAAGAGTTGGCCAAGGTCTGCGGCACCACTGCTGTTATCGTTTCCGCTCACACCTCTCTGTGCTGCGCTCCCATTTATGAGAACGGCACCGAGGAGCAGAAGCGGAAGTACCTGCCCGACCTGCTGAGCGGCCGCAAGATCGGCGCTTTCGGTCTGACTGAGCCCAACGCCGGTACTGACGCTTCCGGCCAGCAGACCACCGCTGTCAAGAACGAGAACGGCGACTATGTCCTCAATGGCAGCAAGTGCTTCATCACCAACGGTAACGTGGCCGATACTTTCGTGGTGTTCGCCATGACCGACAAGTCCAAGGGCAACCACGGCATCTCCGCCTTCATCGTTGAGAAGAGCTTCCCCGGTTTCTCCACCGGTAAGCACGAGAAGAAGATGGGTATCCGCGGCAGCTCCACCTGCGACCTGATCTTTGAGGATTGCATCGTGCCCAAGGAGAACCTGCTGGGCAAGGAAGGCAAGGGCTTCAAGATCGCTATGCAGACCCTGGACGGCGGCCGTATCGGTATCGCTTCTCAGGCTCTGGGCCTGGGCGAGGGCGCTGTCAACGAGGCTGTCAAGTACACTCAGGAGCGCGTCCAGTTCGGCCGCCGCCTGAGCCAGTTCCAGAACACTCAGTTCCAGCTGGCTGATATGCACACCCGTATGCAGGCTGCTCAATATCTGGTGTACGCTGCCGCTATGAAGAAGCAGCTCCATGAGGATTACTCCATGGACGCTTCCATGGCTAAGCTGTTCGCTGCTGAGGCCGCTTCCGACGTGACCCGCCGCGCTGTTCAGCTCTTCGGCGGTTACGGCTACACCCGTGAGTATCCCGTGGAGCGCATGATGCGCGACGCCAAGATCACCGAGATCTATGAGGGTACTTCTGAGGTCCAGCGTATGGTCATTTCCAGCCATCTGGGCGTGAAATAAGGATAGGAGGTAAAGGTTAAAATGAAAATCATTGTTTCTATTAAGCAGGTACCCGATACCTCCGGTAAGGTGGCTGTCAATCCCGATGGTACTCTGAACCGCGCTTCCATGCAGACCATCACCAACCCCGACGATATGAACGCTCTGGAGGCAGCCCTGAAGATCAAGGACGCCACCGGCTGCAAGGTCACTGTTGTTACCATGGGTCCTCCTCCCGCTGCTGGTATGCTGCGTGAGGCTCTGGCCATGGGCGCTGACGAGGCTTATCTGGTTTCCGCCCGTGAGTTCGGCGGTTCCGATACCTATGCTACTTCCCAGATCCTGGCCGCTGCCATCAACAAGATCGGCGTGGAGAAGGACGATATCGTGCTGTGCGGCCGTCAGGCTATCGACGGCGATACCGCTCAGGTCGGTCCCCAGATCGCTGAGAAGCTGCACCTGCCCCAGATCACTTACGCTGCCGAGATCACCAAGAATGGTGACGAGGTCACCGTCAAGCGTATGCTGGAGGACGGCTACATGACCATCAAGGTCCAGACTCCCTGCCTGCTGACCTGCATCAAGGAGCTCAACGAGCCCCGTTACATGAGCGTTGGCGGCGTGTTCGAGGCTTACGGCAAGCCCCTGACCACTCTGGGCTATGAGGACCTGAAGGACGATCCCCTGATCGATGCCACCACCATTGGCCTGAAGGGCTCTCCCACCAACATCTTCAAGAGCTTCACGCCTCCCCAGAAGGGTGCCGGCATGATGCTGGAGGGTGCTGATAAGGCTACCTGCGAGAAGCTGGCCGGTATTCTGGCCGCTAAGCACATCATCTAAGAAAGGGGATAGAAAATCATGTCTAATTTCAATAGTGCTGATATCGCTGCTTTCAAGGATGTATGGGTGTTCTGCGAGCAGCGCGAGGGCAAGCTGATGCCCACCGATTTCGAGCTGATCTCCAAGGGCCGCGACCTGGCCAACGAGCTGGGCGTGAACCTGTGCGGTCTGCTGCTGGGCGGCGAGGGCATTGAGTCCGCCGCTAAGGAGCTGGGCGGCTACGGCGCCGACAAGGTCATTGTCTGCGAGAGCCCCCTGCTGGCTACTTACACCACCGACGGCTACGCCAAGGTCATCTGCGACGTGATCGAGGACCTGAAGCCCGAGGCATTCCTGATCGGCGCCACCAACATCGGCCGTGACCTGGGCCCCCGCTGCGCAGCCCGTCTGCACACCGGCCTGTGCGCTGACTGCACCCATCTGGACGTGGATGTGCCCAACTACATCCAGTTCCTGCGTGAGTCCTCCACTCTGGACGTTGACTCCATGAAGTGGGATATGGAGGACCGTAACCTGAAGATGACCCGTCCTGCTTTCGGCGGTCACCTGATGGCTACCATCATCTGCCCCCGTTTCCGTCCCTGCATGGCTACCGTCCGTCCCGGCGTTATGAAGAAGAACGCTTTCGACGAGGCCAAGGCCAACGCTGTGGAGATCGTAAAGCCCAATTTCACCCTGACTGCCGAGGACATCCACACCGACGTTACCGAGGTGGTGAAGGCCGCTAAGAAGCTGGTGGACCTGATCGGCGCTGACTTCATCGTGTCTGTGGGCCGCGGCATCAGCAAGGATGTCGAGGGCGGCATCAAGCTGGCTGAGGAGCTGGCTGAGGTCCTGGGCGGCGTTGTTGGCGGCTCCCGTGCCACCATCGACTCCGGCTGGCTGTCTGCCGACCATCAGGTTGGTCAGACCGGCAAGACCGTCCATCCCAAGGTGTACGTTGCTCTGGGTATCTCCGGCGCCATCCAGCACAAGGCTGGCATGCAGGATTCCGAGTGCATCATCGCCGTCAACAAGAACGACACCGCTCCCATCTTCGAGATCGCTGACTACGGCATCTGCGGCGACCTGTTCAAGGTCACTCCCATGCTGATCGAGGCTATCAAGGCTGCCAAGGCCGCGAAGTAAGAGCTTCCTAAAGCAATAAAAGAGTGCCATCCTTCGGATGGCACTCTTTTTTGCATCTTACCGCCGCAACCGGAGATTTTTATTGTTTGAAAACCGGTGCTTGTCAAAGAGGGTTCTTTTGATAATTTACAGGATTTCCGTTTCCGTCATAAAAATGGATAACGCCAGCATTTGCGGGTAAGACGATCGCAAACGGCTGATCGCTGTTAAGATCGATGACTTGAACCGTATTGCCATCATCGATTTCCAACCGCGCCGCCTTCGGTTGATTCATAGAGATGAAAGCCCGCTCGTTATACCCATCGACCGTGAATTCCGCGATTCCCCTTTCAACTCCGGAAAGACTTCCGCCGCCGCGAAAGAAATATCCGAAGGAAAGTCCGGGACGATTTACGTAGACAGAAAAAGTATGATCGCTCCGATCTTGGGGATAGGAGATATAGGCTGCCATCGTATCGGAAACATCTCCCTCAACGATCCAATCCTCTGGAATCTTCTGTAAATTGCGAATATCTGATTCCAGATTGGCAGCAGATGTGCCAATATCGTCATCCATATAAAGAAACCCAAGAAGCAGAACGCAAACAAGAAGAATCCGCAGGATCATTTTTGGAAAAGGCTTCTCCATAAACACTTTCCTCCTAAAATTCCAATTCTGCTGGGTGAATCACATAAAAGCGGCCTGATTGTCGCTTCAAACAGCTGCCCCGGCTTACCCGTTCAAAATCCCCATGAATTCCTCGCCGGTGATGGTTTCCTTTTCGTAGAGGAAGTTGGCCAGCTCATCCAGCTTCGTCCGGTTTTCCCGGAGAATATCCAGCGCCTTCTGGTGCTCCCGCTTCACCAGCGCCACTACCTGCTGGTCGATCTTAGTCTGGGTCTCGGCGGAGCAGACCAGAGAGGCGTCGCCGCCCAGATATTGATTGGTAACGGTCTCCAGCGCCACCATGTCGAAATCGTCGCTCATGCCGTACCGGGTGATCATGGCACGGGCCAGCTTGGTGGCCTGCTCAATATCATTGGAGGCGCCGGTGGTGACGGAGCCGAAGGCTACTTCCTCCGCCGCCCGTCCGCCGGTGAAGGTGGCAATCTTGTTTTCAATCTCCTCCTTGCTCATCAGAACGTGGTTGCCCTCATCCACCTGCATGGTGTAGCCCAGTGCACCGGAGGTCCGGGGAACAATGGTGATCTTCTGCACGGGGGCGGAATTGGTCTGCTTTGCTGCCACCAGCGCGTGGCCAATCTCGTGATAAGCCACGATCCGCTTTTCGTGGTCCGTCATAATGGCGTTCTTTTTCTGATAACCGGCGATGACCACCTCAATGCTCTCTTCCAGATCCGCTTGGGTGGCGAATTTCCGCCCATCCCGGACGGCCCGCAGAGCGGCCTCGTTCACAATGTTGGCAAGCTCCGCACCGGACGCGCCGGAGGCCATGCGGGCGACCTTGTTGAAATCAACATCCTCGGCCACCTTGATCTTCTTGGCGTGGACCTTCAGAATTTCCTCCCGGCCCTTCAGGTCCGGCAGTTCCACCGGCACCCGACGGTCAAACCGTCCGGGACGGGTCAGGGCGGGGTCCAGAGACTCCGGACGGTTGGTGGCTGCCAGAATGATGACGCCGGTATTGCCCTCGAAGCCGTCCATCTCCGTCAGAAGCTGGTTCAAAGTCTGCTCCCGTTCGTCGTTTCCGCCGATCTGACCGTCACGTTTTTTGCCGATGGCGTCGATCTCGTCGATAAATACGATGCAGGGAGCCTTCTCCTTGGCCTGCTTGAAAAGGTCACGGACCTTGGAAGCGCCCATGCCCACGAACATCTCTACGAATTCGGAGCCGGACATGGAGAAGAAGGGCACGTTGGCTTCACCGGCCACGGCCTTAGCAAGCATGGTCTTGCCGGTACCCGGAGGGCCAACCAGCAGGACGCCCTTGGGCATGGAAGCACCGATCTCCTGATACTTACTGGGGTCATGGAGATAATTGACGATCTCCGTCAGATTCTCCTTGGCCTCGTCCTCACCGGCCACGTCGTCAAAGCGAATTCCCTCGGCGGACTTCACATACACCTTGGCATTGGACTTGCCCATATTGAACATCATGGAATTGCCGCCGCCCATTTTCTGCATCAGCTTCCGGGACATGAACTGCCCCAGGGCGATGAAGATCAGAATGGGGGCCACCCAGCTCAGAATATTCATGAGCAGGGAGGTCTGCTCGATCTCCTCGCCGCTGGTAGAAACACCGGCGTCCAGCAGTCGCTGGACAAGTTGGCTGTCCGTGGAGATCATAGCGGTCTTGTAGATGGTTTTTTCATCCTTGCTGGTGAACAGGATCCGGTTGTCGGCCTCCTGAATTTCCGCCCGGCCGATCTCGCCCTTTTCCGTCATGTCCACAAAGGTGTTGTAGTCCACCTCCTGGATCTGATACTGGGACAGCCAGGGCATGGCGATGAAGTTGAACAGCATCACCAGCAGCATGGCCACCATGTAGTAGAAGATCAGAGGCTTTTTCGGGGAATGGACCTCATTCATGGATCGTTCCTTCTTTCTCTTGGAGCGGAAACCGACAGAAATTCCGCTTCTGAATTGGTATGTATTCTATGGATACCAGCAATTTTAGCACGGCGTGGAAAGCGTGTCCAGAAAACAATTTGTGAACGAAAAGCGGCTGATTTCATACTTGAGACGAGGTTGATTGAAATTTTTGCCGCTTTTTTCAGATAAGTTCCGGGAAATGGCAGATTCCCCCGGATGCCGGACGTCATATTTGACCAATCTTTTGCAAAAAGGTGACAAAAAAACGCTGACAAGTTGGGAAATGTTACCGTTTTGATGTAGATTTACGGCAGATCCTGTGGCATACTAAGAAAAATGAAAGGGGGAGACGTCGTGGATACGAAGATGGATCTGCGTCCGCCCATCCGACGCAGCTGGCTGCGCCTGCGGCTGGGAAAGGCATATTACACAGGAAAGCGCTATCTGCTGTGGTGCTCGCCCAAGTACCGTTGGGCAAAGATCCGGAAAGAAGAACGGCTCCCCTGCGTCCAGTTCTCCCATGCCACGCCGCTTATGCGCCACCTCCGGGGAGAGGAAATGGTCTGGCAGGAGAATAAGGTAACGAACCTGAGGCTGGCCGTAAAGCGGCTGGACGGTCTGATCCTGTATCCCGGCGAGACCTTCAGCTACTGGAAACGCATCGGAAAACCCACCGCCCGGAAGGGCTACAAGGAGGGCATGGTGCTGTTTCTGGGACAGATCGGCGGGGATATGGGCGGTGCGATGTGCCGCGTGTACAATGGCATTTTCTGCCTGACCCTCCACACGCCCCTGACGGTGACGGAGCGCTACCGCCACTCCCATGACGTGTTCCCGGACGCCAACCGTACCCAGCCCTTCGGCAGCGGGGCCACCTGCGCCTATCCCCACCGGGATCTCATGATCCGCAATGACACGGACCGGCCGTATCAGCTGTGCCTGCGGGTGGGGGAGACCCATCTGGAGGGGACGTGGCGCTCGACAGAGCCGCCAGCGCTGCAATTCCGGGTCATAGAAAAGGACGCCCGGATCGATCAGGCATCCTGGGGCGGCTATATCCGGCACAACCAGCTTTGGCGGGAGGTGTATGGCCCGTCCGGTGCGCTTTTGGAGGAGCAGTACCTCTGCACCAACGATGCCATTATGATGTATAGCCCCCTGCTGTCAGCCGCGCCTGCGGATGGCGAATGATACGAAGGAGACAGCAATGCACTATCAGAACGTCCGGGCGGCGAAATTCATCGACCGCCCCAACCGCTTTATCGCCCATGTGGAACTGGACGGCAGCGTGGAGACCGTCCATGTGAAGAATACGGGCCGGTGCCGGGAACTGCTGGTGCCGGGCTGCACGGTCTATCTGGAAAAGGGAACGAATCCCAACCGAAAAACCGCATACGATCTGATTGCGGTGGAAAAGGGTAGCAGCCTTATCAATATGGACGCGCAGGCTCCCAATAAGGTATTTGCGGAGTGGGCGGCGGCCGGAGGTTTCCTGCCGGACGTCACCGCCATCCGCCCGGAGTATGCTTACGGCGGGTCCCGGCTGGACTTTTGCATAGAGACAAAGGAGCGGCTTCATCTGGTGGAGGTGAAGGGCGTCACACTGGAGGAAAACGGAAACGCCTTGTTCCCGGACGCCCCCACGGAGCGGGGCGTCAAGCACATCCGGGAGCTGCAGCGGGCGGCGGAAACCGGCCTTGACGCAGTCCTGTTCTTTGTGGTACAAATAAGAGATATTCACAGCGTCGCACCCAATGACGCAACCCATCCCGCCTTTGGAGAAGCCCTGCGGGAGGCGGCGGCCCACGGGGTTCGGGTGCTGGCCTATGACTGTGATGTGACGCCGGACAGCCTTAAAATTCGCAGAGAAGTTCCGGTGATCCTGTAGGAGGCTTACATCAGTATGGGTTTTCTTGAGCTGTTTCTCATCGGCGTAGGGTTGTCGATGGACGCCTTTGCCGTGGCGATCTGTCAGGGCCTGTCCATGACGAGAATCAAATGGGGCCATGCCTTGACGGTGGGACTGTATTTCGGCGGCTTTCAGGCATTGATGCCCCTTCTGGGCTGGGTGCTTGGTTCTCAATTTTCGGGTTATATCCAGCAGTATGACCACTGGGTCGCCTTTATTTTGCTGCTGCTTATCGGCGGCAACATGATCCGGGAGGCCCCCCCCGGCGAGGAGGACGAGGCGGAGGACACTGCTGCCGGCGGAGGACCGGACCATAAAAAGCTTTTTCTCATGGCCATTGCCACCAGCATCGACGCACTGGCGGTAGGCGTGACCTTCGCCTTTCTGGAAACGCCGATCCTCTCGGCTGTCAGCCTGATCGGCGTGACAACCTTCTGCATCTCCGTGGCCGGCGTGGCGGTGGGGTGCTGGTTCGGCGCCCGGTACAGGCAGCGGGCGGAGATCACCGGCGGTGTGATCTTAGTGCTGCTTGGCTGTAAAATCCTGCTGGAGCATTTAGGACTGCTGTCATTTTGATGAAGTGTGTCGCGTCCCGGCGGTTTCCGCTCTGAAACTGTTAGGGGACACGCAATGAAGCTGATAGATAGAACGGAGGACATACTATGCCGGAACCATACAGCATTTCACTTTTAAATGATTCCTTCCCGCCGCTGATCGACGGCGTGGCCAATACCGTTGTCAACTACGCCCGGGAGCTGACAAAGCTGGGGGATCGGGCCATCGTGGTGACGCCGGAGCATCCGGACGCCGATGACAGCCGGTTCCCCTTCCCGGTGGCCCGCTATCCCAGCGTGGACACACGGCGGCTGTTCGGCTATCTGGCGGGCTATCCCTTTTCCCCGGAGACCCTGCGGCAGCTGAAGGAGCAAAAAGTGGACCTGCTCCACAGCCATTGTCCTGTGATGTCCACGATTTTGGCCCGATCCATCCGGGATGTGGTGGATGCGCCGCTGGTGTTTACATACCACACGAAGTTTGATGTGGACGTAGCCAAGCTCCTCCGGGGTCGGCTGCTGCAGGAGAGCGCGCTGTATGTACTGGCCTCCAATATCTCCGCCTGCGACGAGGTGTGGGTGGTGAGCCACGGCGCGGGGGAAAACCTCCGGTCCATCGGCTATCAGGGAGACTATCAAGTGATGGAAAACGGCGTGGATATGCCCCGGGGCCGGGTCAGCGAGGAGGCGATCACCGCCGCCACAACGGACTACGATCTGCCGGAGGGCGTACCGGTGTTCCTGTTTGTGGGCCGCATGATGTGGTACAAGGGACTGCGGATCATTCTGGACGCACTGAAGCTGCTTCAGGCCGGGGGTCAGGATTTCCGCATGGTGTTCATCGGCAGCGGCGCTGACGCGGCGGAGGTGCAGGAGTATGCAAAGCCCTTGGGCAGCAAGTGCATCTTTACCGGGGCTATCTCCCAGCGGGAGACGCTGCGGGCCTGGTACTGCCGGGCGGATCTGTTCCTGTTTCCCTCCAGCTATGACACCAACGGGCTGGTGGTGCGGGAGGCGGCGGCCTGCGACCTTGCGGCAGTGCTGATCGACGGCAGCTGCGCGGCGGAGGGCGTGACCGATGGGGTGGACGGCTTCCTCATTGATGAAAATGCCGGGTCCATGGCCGCAAAATTGCAGGAGATCTGCAAGCAACCGGAATGTATGGCTCAGGTGGGCTGTCAGGCCGGGGACCGGCTGTATCTCTCCTGGGGCGATGCGGTAAAGCGGGCCAGAGAGCGCTATGGCATTGTGATGGAGAACTACCGCATGGGCCGGTATGACGATCACCATAGGCCCATGGACGGTGTTTTGAATGCTCAGGGCAGCATGATGGACGCGCTGGCAAAGCTCCGGGATCTGGGCGATGGCCTGGCAGAGCGGTACCGTGAGGGCTGGGATGAGCACCGGGAAGGCATCCAGGAGCGCCGGGATGAGTTCCGGGAGGAATTTCAGGAGCGCTTGGAAGAACACAGAGAAGGCCGGCGGGCCTTCCGCACAGAACTGAAGCAGAAGGGCGAAGCCCTCTGGCAGAAGCTGGACCGGTATCTGTAAGAACCTATAAAATTGCTGACAAACGGGATGCGGTGTGCTATACTGTGCACGGTATCCCGTTTGCTTGGATTTTCCGGCAAATGGCAGGAAACCGCATGAAATTTCGTGTATAAGCAGTGCACTACAAAATGCACAAATGCCAGTGCATGAAGTTTTCGCGCAGCATTCCGGTTGCCCCGCAGGGGCGCGGGAAAGGCACATTTCTTATTTTGCTATGCTTTTGCATGGCAAAAAGGGAGCGAATTATGGAAAAACGAACAAAACGATGGGGTGACCGGCCGGATGCCTGCTGGATCCGGGATCTGGACGGGCTTCACGCCATCATGCCCCATCTGATGAATAAGCGCACCGACGCCGAGGTCTACGTCAATATGGAATTTGACGTGACGGAGGCCCTGCGCTATATCGAGGAAAAGAACCGGGGAGAGGACGAATACAAGACCACCCTGTTCCACTGTATCCTCATGGCCGTTGCCAAAACCGTATACCTGCGGCCGGATCTGAACCGTTACATTTCCGGACGGCGGTATTACCAGCGCCACGAGATCACCCTTGGCTTTGTGGCGAAAAAGCGGTTTGAGGACCACAGTGAGGAAAAACTGGTGGTGGCCACAGCCCCGGAGGATTGGACCCTGACCGCTGTGACCCGTCAGGTGGTGGGGAAGGTCCACAAGGCCCGAACGGAGAAGAGCGGCGGTGCCAACGGTGCCATGGATATCCTGAAGATCATGCCCCGCTGGTTCCTGATGCTTTTCTTCTGGGGGCTGAAAACTCTGGATTTCTATGGGAAGGTGCCTGCTGTGCTGAAGGAGGATGACCCCAACTTTGCCAGCGTGTTCCTCACCAACCTGGGGAGTATCCAATGCCCCAGCGTGTATCACCATTTGAACAATTACGGCACCAATTCCATCATGATCGCCATTGGCACCATGCACAAGGCGGAGAAGATCGCCGCTGACGGCACCCGTCAGGTGCGGGACGTGGTGGAACTGGGGATCACCTTGGACGAACGGGTGGCGGACGGCTTCTATTTCGGCCGTTCCCTGAAAATTGTGCAGCACCTGATGAGCCACCCGGAGCTGCTGGACAGACCCTTGAAGGAGGCCATCGACCTTGACTGCTGAACAGACAAAAATCGCAGAGGAATCCCATGTGAAAGCGCCGTGGCTGAATGTTTACGGCGTGGTGCCGCCCCATCTGGATTACCCGGACTGCACCATGTATGAGGCCGTGGAGCGCTGCGCGGGAACCTATCCCAACCACACTGCCTATGTGTTCATGGGCCGGAAAACCACCTACCGCGCTATGGCGGCGGAAATCGACCTCTGCGCCCGGGCATTGAAGGCCACCGGCGTTCGTCCCGGCGACCGGATCACCATGGCTATGCCCAACTGCCCCCAGGCGGTGATCATGTTCTACGCCATCAATCTGGTGGGGGCCACGGCCAATATGATCCATCCCCTCTCCAGCGAGAAGGAGATCGAGTTTTACTTAAAGGAATCCGGCTCCATCTTTGCTGTGACGCTGGATCAGTTTTATCATAAATTTGAAGCCATCCGTCAGAATGTGACACTGGACAACATCATTCTGGCCTCCATTCCGGACGCCCTTTCCAAGCCGGTGCGGGTGGGCTATATGCTCACCGAGGGCCGCAAGCAGGCCAAAATTCCCAAGGACGCGCCGGTGCTGCGCTGGAACGAATTCCTGCGCCGGGGCCGCGGCTACCATTGGACATACCGGGCAGAGCGGAGAGCCGGGGATGAGGCGGTGATCCTCTATTCCGGCGGCACCACCGGCGTCACCAAGGGCATCCAGCTTACGAATCTGAACTTCAACGCGCTGGGAAAACAGATCATCGCCACCAACCCCATGTTCCGCCCCGGTGACAAAATGCTGGCGGTGATGCCCATGTTCCATGGCTTCGGTCTGGGCGTGTCCATCCACTCCATGCTGGTCAGCGGCGGCTGCTGCATCCTGGTGCCCCGGTTCACCCCGGACAGCTATGCCAAGCTGCTGTTGAAATACCGCTGCAACCTGATTGCCGGCGTCCCCACGCTGTACGAGGCGCTGCTGCGGCTGCCCAAAATGAAAAACGCGGACCTGAGCTGCCTGAAGGGTGTTTATTCCGGAGGTGACAGTCTGTCCGTAGAGCTGAAAAAGCGGTTCGACCAGTTCCTCTTTGATCACCATGCCACCATTCAGGTGCGGGAGGGCTACGGCCTGACGGAGTGCGTTACCGCCTCCTGCCTGACGCCGTACCACATCTCCCGAGAAGGCTCCATCGGCATCCCCTTCCCGGACACCTACTATAAGATCGTGGAGCACGGGACGCAAAAGGAGGTTCCCTACGGCACCGAGGGCGAGATCTGCCTGTCTGGGCCTACGGTGATGATGGGCTATCTCCACCACCCGGAGGAAACGGCGCAGACCCTCCAGACCCATGAGGACGGCCTTGCCTGGGTCCACACCGGCGACCTTGGCTATATGGACCCTGACGGCTTTGTGTACTTCCGGCAGCGGCTCAAGCGCATGATCGTCACCAGCGGCTACAATGTGTACCCCTCTCAGATGGAGAATATTTTCGACGCTCATGAGCTGGTGCAGATGAGCTGCGTCATCGGCGTGCCGGATAAGCTGAAAATGCAGAAGGTAAAGGCGTTCGTCATGCTGAAGCCCGGCGTTTCCGCCAATGAGGAGACAAAGGATGTCCTCATGACCTACATCCGCAAAAATGTGGCGAAATACGCCTTGCCCTATGACATCGAATTTCGGGCGGAGCTGCCCAAGACCCTGGTGGGCAAGGTGGCCTACCGGGTGCTGGAGGAGGAAGAACTGAAAAAGCTGTCCGAGACTGCCCAGGAACAGTGAACTTTTCCGGATCGGACATAGGATGGGTTCTTTGCAGCAACTCTTAATGAAAAACAGACCATCCCCGCAGGCAACTGCCTGCGGGGATGGTTTTTGCTTGAAACTGTCGATAAAAGCGGTAAGATTTTCACAACGGTAAGGTAGGGCAGCCGTTAACGGCTGTGCTGCTTTATGGATGCTGCATACCCCTTGCGGGTAAAGGCGGTGCGTGGAAATCCGGCGCGGCTGGGCGATTGTGTGTTGAGAGGGTAAGAGTTGGAGGGGACTTTAGTCCTGGCCGGGGACCTGGGGCAGGGTGGCAAAGCTGGCCTCCAGCTCGGCGTCAGTGGGGATGTAATCCGTCATCTCGCCGTTGTGGAACTTCTCATAGGCCACCATGTCAAAGTAGCCGGTGCCGGTGAGGCCGAAGACGATGGTCTTTTCCTCGCCGGTCTCCTTGCACTTCATGGCCTCGTCGATGGCTACCCGGATGGCGTGGCTGGACTCGGGAGCAGGGAGGATGCCCTCGATCCGGGCGAACTGCTCGGCAGCCTCAAAGACCTTGGTCTGCTCCACGGACACGGCCTCCATGTAGCCGTCATGGTACAGCTGGGAGAGGATGCTGCTCATGCCGTGATACCGCAGGCCGCCGGCGTGGTTGGGAGAGGGAATGAAGTTGCTGCCCAAAGTGTACATTTTGGCCAGGGGGCACACCATGCCGGTGTCGCAGAAGTCATAGGCAAACTTGCCCCGGGTGAAACTGGGGCAGGAGGCGGGCTCCACGGCGATGAACCGGTAGTCCTTCTCACCCCGGAGCTTTTCACCCATGAAGGGGGAGATCAGACCGCCCAGGTTGCTGCCGCCTCCGGCGCAGCCGATGATGATGTCGGGCACAATGTTGTACTTATCCAGCGCCGCCTTGGTCTCCAAGCCGATGACACTCTGGTGCAGCAGTACCTGGTTGAGGACGCTGCCCAGCACGTAGCGGTAGCCGGGGGTGGAGGTGGCGGCCTCCACGGCCTCGGAAATAGCGCAGCCCAGGGAGCCGGTGGTGCCGGGGTGCTCCTGCAGAATTTTCCGGCCGATGGCGGTGGTCTCAGAGGGAGAGGGAGTGACAGAGGCGCCGTAGGTCCGCATGACTTCCCGGCGGAAGGGCTTTTGCTCGTAGCTGACCTTTACCATGTAGACCTTGCAGTCCAGACCCAGGTATGCGCAAGCCATGGACAGGGCCGTGCCCCACTGGCCGGCACCGGTCTCGGTGGTAACGCCCTTGAGGCCCTGCTGCTTGGCGTAATAGGCCTGGGCGATGGCGCTGTTGAGCTTGTGGGAGCCGGAAGTGTTGTTGCCCTCAAACTTGTAGTAGATCTTGGCGGGGGTGCCCAGGGCCTTTTCCAGGCAGTAGGCCCGCACCAGGGGAGAGGGACGGTACATCTTGTAGAAATCCAGGATTTCCTGGGGAATGGGGATCTCCCGGTCATCATTGTCCAGCTCCTGGCGGATCAGCTCGTCGCAGAACACAGGGCGCAGGTCCTCAAAGCCCATGGGCTTTCCGGTGCCGGGATTCAGCAGGGGAGCGGGCTTGACCTTCATGTCAGCCCGGACATTGTACCATGCCTTGGGCATCTCATCTTCGGAGAGATAAATTTTGTAGGGAATGTTGTTGATTTCGGCTGCCATGGTGCGTTCTCCTTTCATAGCTCGTAAACGGTCCTTTGTGGAGAAGGCATCAAAAAAAGACCTTCATCCACAAACGAACCTGTTGATAGGTTCCTTTGGGACAAAAGCCTGAAACTTCTGCGGTGCCACCCAAATTGACGAAAATCGTCCGCTCGGCGACGTGCCATCACACGTCTTTCCTTGGTAACGGGGGAAAAGCCCGTCGGTGCCTACTAAACTGCCCTGTTCGGCCCGCCCTCCACGGTCCATTCCACGAACGCCTTTCCGCTGCCCTTTCACTACCGGCAGCTCGCTGGGGGAAATGCCCTTTCGTGTACTTACTCCGTGTCATCGGTTTTGGTTTTGAACTTGGCGCAAGCATACGCCGCCCGAGGGCAAATGTCAAGTGAGAATTTGCAGTTTCATCCAAAAAGCTAAAAATTAGCAGGACGGTTCCAACAAAAACGGCAAACCGCACAAAGAAATGTGAAGACGGGCAGGAAAGCTCTGTTGCATTTCCTACTGGATTTTCTCCGGTTTTGCCCCTATAATCAGGGACAGAAAAGAGGTGAGCGGATATGACTGCAGAAGAAATGCTATGGGAATACGGCGGTGATATTCTGCGTTCGCCTACCATGGATCAGGAGCGCACGATCCCCCAGCACGGCAGCACCACCTGCTACGATCATTCCGTGGCGGTGACGCTTTGCAGCATCCGTCTGGCTCAGAAATGGGGCTGGGACGTGGATTGGCGGAGTCTGGTGCGGGGAGCACTGCTTCATGACTATTTTCTCTACAACTGGCGGGAACACAACCGGGACCACAAACTCCACGGGTTCTACCACGCCCGCAAGGCCATGGAGAACGCCCAGCGGGATTTCGGTTTGAATCCGCTGGAAGCGAATATCATCCACCGGCATATGTTTCCCCTGAACCCCACGCCGCCCAAGTACAAGGAGAGCGTTGTGGTGACCTGCGCGGACAAGATCTGTGCCACCCGGGAGGTCTGGAGCTGCGTGCGGAACGCATCGACCCGGCGCTTCCGTGCCCTGATGGGAACGAAGTAAACACTGTGTCAAGAAATGAAAAATACCCCCGCTTGTGAGACAGAGTCTTGTCTCGCAAGCGGGGGTTTCGTTATACCTGAGAAGGAAATTACCGGCGGGGACGATTTTCAGGACTGCTTTTCCGCGCAGGCGCCGGACAACTACGGGGCCGCTCCGGAGCAGCCGCAGCTGTCCTTTTTCCGCCAGCGGCGGATCGCGGCGACGGCGGCAAGGGCCACCAGTGCCAGCAGCAGCCAATCCAAAGTGTTCATCACAGAATCCCCACCAGCGTATAGACCACAAAGGCCACGATCCACGCCACGCAGCACTGCATCAGCACTACGCCCACGGTTTTCAGGGTGGAGTTGAACTCCCGGCGGATGGTGGCCACCGCCGCAATGCAGGGGGTATAGAGCAGGGTGAATACCAGAAAGCTGATGGCGGCCCGGCTGGCGAACAGAGTGGAGAGAGCGGCGCCGCCCAGCAGGATCTCCAGCGTGCTGACCACGGATTCCTTGGCGATGAAGCCGGAGATCAGGGAGGTGGCGCAGCGCCAGTCCGCAAAGCCCAGGGGGGCGAACACCGGCGAGATCCACTGACCGATGAGGGCCAGCAAACTGTCGGCGCTGTCAGTGACCACGTTCAGCCGGGTATCAAAGCTCTGGAGGAACCAGATGATGATGGTGGCCAGAAAAATCACGGTAAAGGCCCGCTCCAAAAAGTCTCTGGCCTTTTCCCACAGCAGCAGAGCCACGCTTTTAAGGCTGGGAAGGCGGTAGTTGGGAAGCTCCATGACGAAGGGCACGGGCTTGCCCCGGAAGGCCGTCTGATTCATAATGAGGGCCGCCACAATGCCGATCATAATGCCCAGCAGATACAGGGAGATCATCACCAGCGCCTGATACTTGGGGCAGAAGGCGGCGGTGAAGAAGGCGTAAATGGAAATCTTGGCGGAGCAGCTCATATAGGGTGTCAGCAGAATGGTCATTTTCCGGTCCCGGTCAGAGGACACGGTGCGGGTGGCCATGATAGCGGGCACGGAGCAGCCGAAGCCGATGAGCATGGGCACGATGCTGCGGCCGGACAGACCAATTTTTCGCAGAGGCTTGTCCATCACAAAGGCCACACGGGCCATGTAGCCGGTGTCTTCCAGAATGGACAGGAAGAAGAACAGGGTGACGATGATGGGGAGGAACACCAGTACGCTGCCTACGCCGGCAAAAATGCCGTCGATGATGAGGCTGTGGACCACCGGATTGATGCCGTAGGCCGTCAGCGCCCGGTCTGCCAGGGCGGTCAGGGCGTCGATCCCCACGCCCATCCAGTCGGACAGCCGCTGGCCAATGACGTTGAAGGTCAGGTAGAAGGTCAGCAGCATCACTGCCAAAAAGGTGGGGATGGCGGTGTACCGGCCGGTGAGGATCCGGTCGAACTTCATGGAGCGGGCGTGTTCCCGGCTCTCATGGCACTTCACCACGGAGGTGCTCACCACATTTTCAATAAAGCTGTACCGCATATCCGCCAGTGCGGCGTTGCGGTCCAGACCGGTCTCCGTCTCCATCTGGACGATACAGTGCTCCAGCAGTTCCTTTTCGTTTTCATCCAGCTTCAGCTGGTCCGCCAGATCGTCGCCGCCCTCGATGAGCTTGGCGGCGCAGAACCGGGCGGGAACGCCTATGCGGTCAGCGTGGTCCGCGATGAGGTGCACCACGGCGTGAATACAGCGGTGTACGGCAGAGTCGTCCGAACAGAAGTCCGTCACCTTGGGCAGGATCTTTCCGCGGGCCACAGTCAACGCCTGATCTACCAGCTCGCTGACGCCCTCGCCCTTGGCCGCCGTGATGGGGATCACGGGGATCCCCAGCGCCTGGCTCATTTTCCGCACGTCGATGGAGCCGCCGTTGGCCCGGACCTCGTCCATCATGTTCAGGGCCAGCACCATGGGCACCCGCAGCTCTAAAAGCTGAAGGGTCAGGTACAGGTTCCGCTCGATCTCGGTGGCGTGCACGATATTGATGATGCCGTCAGGCTTCTGATTGATGATGAAGTCCCGAGAAACGATCTCCTCCTGGGTATAGGGCCGCAGGGAATAGATACCCGGCAGGTCCACAACGGAGCAGCCCTTTTCATCCCGGATCTCGCCCATTTTCTGATCCACGGTAACGCCGGGGAAGTTGCCCACGTGCTGATTGGAGCCGGTGAGGGAGTTGAACAGCGTGGTCTTGCCGCAGTTCTGATTGCCTACCAACGCAAAAACCATCACGCGTCCTCCTTCACTTCAATTTTTTCGGCTTCTTCCACCCGGAGGGTCAGCTCGTAGCCCCGGACCCGGATCTCAATGGGGTCTCCCATGGGGGCGATCTTCTGTAAGGTGACCCGCGTGCGGGGAATCAGTCCCATATCCAGCAGGCGGCAGCGCAGAGGGCCGTCTCCGCCCACAGAGGTAATGGTGCCGGAGGCACCGATTTTTAATTGATCCAATGTCATTTCGGTTTCGCTCCTGTCCGATCAATTTGCCATTCTGATGGTATCATTCTCCATAAGTGCTGTCAATGTGAAGTACCATAAAAAAATAGCCGATTTCCCATGAAAAAATGAGAACCGTGCCTGTATCGGCCTTCAAACAAACTTCCCTTGACAATTCTGGTGGATACATTTAATATAGTAAGCGTTTAGATTTACCCCGACAGACAGGGAAAAACGCCTGTTTTTCCGTGCGGTAGGGCAAATTGCCTGCCATTCGCCCAAAACCGGGAACGGATACGGCAAATTTGGAAGCCGGACCCTGTTGCCGGCAAATGCATCCAATCAAACGACCAGAGAATGAGAAAGGAGCCGCCGACCTATGGAGATCATCACCAGCAGACAGAATCCGCTGTGCACCCATCTCCGGAAGCTGGCGGCCTCTGCGTCCTACCGCCGCCAGCGGGGAGAATTCCTCTGCGACAGTCCCAAGTTGTTGAAGGAAGCGCTGCTGTGGGGGGCGGAGGTCCGCACCGTTGTGGCTACGGCGGGGGTAGACCTGCCGGAACTGCCCTTGGGTGTGCGGCAGGTGGAGGTTCCGGCGGATGTAATGAAGTCCGTTTCGCCTATGGAGACCCCCCAGGGGACGCTGTTTACCTGCGCCATCCACACGGAGCCGCTGCCGGCAACGCTGGCGGGCCGCCGCTATGTGGTGCTGGACACCTTGCAGGACCCCGGCAATGTGGGCACCATCCTCCGCACGGCGGACGCCTTCCATGCCGATGGGATGTTTCTGGTGAACGGCTGCGCGGATCTCTATAACCCCAAGACCCTCCGGGCCACCATGGGAGCGGTGTTCCGCTGCCCGGTGTGGACGGTGGGGGCGGAGGAGCTGTCCGCTCTGCTGAAAAAGAGCGGCATTCCTCTTTACGGCGCGGCGCTGCGGGAGGATACCCTGGACGCCCGTGCGGTGGATTACAACCGCTGCGCCATTGCCATCGGCAGCGAGGGCCGGGGACTGACGGAGGGCGTGTTGGCCCTCTGCGACCGGACAATCAAAATTCCTATGAGCGAGCACTGCGAATCGTTGAACGCGGCAGCGGCAGCCACGGTCCTGCTGTGGGAGGCCGCCCGGAATGACTGAGCGGGGAGGACGGGGGATATGCTGAAATATTGGGTATGGCTGTCGGAACTGAAGGGCCTGCGAAATCAGACCAAGCTGGCGCTGCTGCGCCGTTTCGGCGATCCGGAGAGCATTTTCTACGCCGATCCTGACGAGCTGATGCTGACGGAGGGGGCCGACCCCGGTCAGCTGAAGCTGCTGGAAAACCATGATCTCGCCCCGGCTGACAAAATTCTTGCCGACTGTCAGCGGCTGGATATTCAGCTTCTGACCTTTTCCGACGCCGCCTATCCCGGACGGCTGAAAAACATCTACGATCCACCGGCTTTGCTCTATTACAAAGGTAAGCTGCCGCTGCTGGACGATCTGCTCAGCGTAGCGGTGGTGGGCACCCGCGACTGTACGCCCTACGGCGTTGCCTGCGCGGAAAAGCTGGGCTTTGGTCTGGCCTCCGGCGGAGCCGTGGTGGTGAGCGGTCTGGCAAAGGGCATCGACGCCGCAGCCACACGGGGCGCTCTCAGGGCCGGCGGCGTGACCATAGGCGTGGCGGGTAACGGCTTGGACGTCCATTATCCTTATGAGAGTCGGTATCTCTATGAAGATGTAGCGGCATCAGGCGTTCTGTTTTCGGAATACCCACCGGGGACGGAGCCGGCGCCGGGGCATTTCCCGGTGCGGAACCGTATTCTTTCCGGTCTGTCCTTAGCGGCTCTGGTGGTGGAAGCGCCGGAACGGAGCGGCGCGCTCATCACCGCTATGACGGCCTTGGAGCAGGGCCGGGATGTATTTGCGGTCCCCGGCCCCATCGACGCGCCTACCAGCGTGGGCTGCAACCGCCTGATCCGGGACGGCGCGGGGCTGGTAACGGATGCGTCCGACATTTTGCGGGAGTATGAGGGCCGCTTCACCTTGGATCTGAAAGAGGCGCGGGAGGAGCCGGAGACTCTGGGCTATCAGGCCCGGACGGTGCCGGAGCCGAAGCCTGTGGCCCCTGCCCTCAGCCTGTCCCGCGGCGATGTGGAGCTGACGGATGACCAGATCGCCATTTTAAAAGCGCTTTCCGATACGGAGCCCATGCAGGTGGATGACCTCACCGAGCTGGTGGACATCCCCACCCGTCGGGTGCTTTCTGCCCTGACGGTCCTTGAGATCGACCAATATGTGGTCCAGCACGCGGGCAAGCACTATACCCGCGCCGTGACCCTTACAGAATAAACGCGCTCCTGAGCACGATCAGAATATGAAAACGCGGCTTTTGAACAAAGCCGCCGGAGGTAACTATGGCAAAACAGAGCTTGGTCATCGTGGAGTCTCCTGCGAAGGCCAAAACCATTGGAAAATATCTGGGCAAGGACTATGAGGTAAAGGCCTGCATGGGCCATCTCCGGGACTTGCAGAAAAGCAAACTCAGCGTGGATGTAGACAATGACTTCGAGCCGGTCTACAAGCCCATCAAGGGGAAGGAAGCCATCATTTCCGACCTGAAAAAATCCGCCAAGGCGGCGGATACCGTGTACCTCGCAACCGACCCGGACCGCGAGGGCGAGGCTATCAGCTGGCACCTCAAGAGCCTGCTGGATCTGCCGGACAAGAAAACAAAGCGGGTCACCTTTAACGAGATCACCAAAAACGTGGTGCGTCAGAGTATTCAGCATCCCCGGGACATTGACCAGAATCTGGTGGACGCCCAGCAGGCCCGGCGTATTCTGGACCGGCTGGTGGGCTATCAGCTCAGTCCCCTGCTGTGGAAGAAGATCAAGCGGGGCCTGTCCGCAGGACGGGTCCAGTCTGTTGCCACCCGAATGGTGGATGACCGGGAGCGGGAGATCGAGAATTTCAAGCCGGAGGAATACTGGACGCTGGACGCCAACCTCACCGGCAATGACGTGAAAAAGCTGCCCTTCTCCGCCCGGTATCACGGGAAAAACGGCAAGAAGGCAGAACTGAAATCCGCCGCCGAGGTGGAAGCCGTGGTAGAGGAGACGAAGAATGCTGTCTTTACCGTGAAATCCGTGAAGCGGACGGACAAGAACCGCTCTCCGTCCCCGCCCTTTACCACCTCCACCATGCAGCAGGAGGCCAGCCGCAAGCTGTCCATGACCCCCCGCCGCACCATGGCCATCGCCCAGCAGCTTTACGAGGGCGTGGATATTGAGGGCGAGGGCACCGTGGGCCTGATCACCTACATGCGTACCGACTCTCTCCGCATCAGCGAGGAGGCCATTGCCGCCGCTAAGGAATTTATCGTGGGCCGCTACGGTCAGCAGTACTATCCCGCCAAGGGAGCCAATCACTATAAGGCCAAGGCCAGCGCTCAGGACGCCCACGAAGCTATCCGCCCCAGCAACGTGAACTGGACGCCGGAGATGCTGAAAAAGGACCTCACCGGCGAGCAGTACCGTCTGTACCGACTGGTGTGGAGTCGCTTTGTGGCCTGCCAGATGGCCAACGCCGTGTATGACAGCGTCTCCGTGGAGATCGATGCTGCGGGACACAGCTTCCGCACCAGCTCCTCCAGCCTGAAATTCTCCGGCTACACCGCCGTGTACGAGGAGGGCAAGGACGATGATAAGGAGGAAAAGGAACCCACCCTGCCGCCGCTGACGGAAGGGGAGACGCTGGACCTCAAGAGCTTTGGCCGGGACCAGCACTTCACCCAGCCTCCGGCCCACTATACCGACGCCACGCTGATCCGGGCCATGGAGGAGCAGGGCATCGGCCGTCCTTCTACCTATGCCCCCACGGTGTCCACCATTCTGGACCGTGAGTATGTGGTGAAGGAGGGCAAGTACCTCCACATCACCAATCTGGGCCGGGTCGTCACGCAGCTGATGGAGGAGCGCTTCAGCGACATCGCCGACCTGAAATTCACTGCCAACATGGAGAAAAAGCTGGACGATGTGGAAGAGGGCACGGTGAACTGGAAGTCCGTGCTCCGGGATTTCTACGGCGATTTTGAGGAAAACCTCAAAAAGGCGGAGAAGGATCTGGAGGGCGTCTATATCAAGGTGCCTGACGAGGTCTCCGAGGAGATCTGCCCCGTCTGTGGGCGGAATCTGGTGGTGAAATCCGGCCGGTTCGGGCGGTTTTTGGCCTGCCCCGGCTTCCCGGAGTGCAATTTCACCATGCCTCTGGTGGTGGAGATGCCGGGCCGCTGCCCTGTGTGCGGCGGTCGGCTCATGAAGCGCACCGGTGTCAGCAAGAAATCCGGCAAGCAGTATAACTATTACTGCTGCGAAAAGTTCCCCGCCTGCTCCTTCGTTACCTTCGACGTACCGGTGAAGG
>OGHE01000871.1_pt1 | contig 23975 bp, 21 predicted proteins | sample 1571431 | NCBI WGS metagenome assembly OGHE01 (sample SAMEA2581966, study PRJEB24529) | metagenome | biome: Human gut stool | place: China | collected 2011 | reverse complement strand
GGCTGAGGATACGGCTGGTGGAGTCCAGCGGGTCCACAGCGGGGTAGATGCCCTGCGATGCAATGTCACGGCTCAAAACCGTGGTGGCATCCAGATGGGTAAAGGTGGTGGCAGGTGCGGGGTCGGTCAGGTCGTCGGCGGGCACGTAGACGGCCTGCACCGAGGTGATGGAGCCCTTGCGGGTGGAGGTGATGCGCTCCTGCAGGGCACCCATCTCGGTGGCCAGCGTGGGCTGGTAGCCAACGGCGGAGGGCATACGGCCCAGCAGTGCGGACACCTCAGAGCCGGCCTGCGTGAAGCGGAAGATGTTATCAATGAACAGCAGCACGTCCTGATTCTTCACATCGCGGAAGTACTCCGCCATGGTCAGGCCGGACAGTGCCACGCGCATACGGGCTCCCGGGGGCTCGTTCATCTGGCCGTAGACCAGCGCGGTCTTGTTGATAACGCCGCTCTCGGTCATTTCGCCGTACAGGTCGTTGCCCTCACGGGTGCGCTCGCCAACGCCGGTAAATACCGAGTAACCGTTGTGCTCGGTGGCGATGTTATAGATCAGCTCCTGGATCAGAACGGTCTTGCCGACACCGGCGCCGCCGAACAGGCCGATCTTACCGCCCTTGGCGTAGGGGCAGATCAAGTCCACGACCTTGATGCCGGTCTCTAAGATCTCGGTGGTGGACTGCTGCTCCTCGTAGCTGGGAGCGGGACGGTGGATGGGCCAGTAGGCATCCGGGGTGGGGGCGGGCTTGTTATCCACGGGCTCGCCCAGCAGGTTGAACACGCGCCCCAGACACTGATCGCCTACGGGCACCTTGATGGACTCGCCGGTGTCCACGGCATCTGTGCCGCGCACCAGACCATCGGTGCTGCTCATAGCAATGCAGCGTGCCACATTGTCGCCGGTCAGCTGAGCGACCTCCACCACCAGCTTCTGGCCATGGTTGTCGATCTCAATGGCGTTGAGCAGCTCCGGCAGCTCGCCATCCTTGAACTGGATGTCCAGCACCGGGCCAATGACCTGGATCACCTTGCCGATATGTTTTTCGGACATAGGCTACAACTCCTTCTTGATAGTCTTAGTTCTCCGCGCCGGCCACGATCTCGGTGATCTCCTGCGTGATGGCAGCCTGACGGGCACGGTTATAATACAGGTTAAGATGGTCGATCATCTCGCCGGCGTTCTTGGTGGCAGCGTCCATGGCGGTGCGGCGGGCAGCCAGCTCGCTGGCCACGCTCTCGCACACAGCACCGTAGACGATACCGGCCACATACTCCGGAATGATCGCGCTGAATACTTCCTCGCTGCTGGGTTTGTACAGGATCTGACTGCGGCGCGCCTCGACCTTCTGCTGCTCGGTGGGCTCCATGGCCAGCGGCAGCACCTCAATGGAAACAGCCGTCTGGGTCATCATGGAATCGAACCGGGTGTAGCAGAGCTTTACGGCGTCGTACTCGCCCTTGCGGTACCCTTCGGTGATCTGGCGCGCCAGCTGGAAGCACTGTCCTACCGAAATATCGGCAGCCAGCAGTACCTCCGGCGTGAACAGGGCAGCCTCGTGGTGGACAAAGTACTCTGCCGCGCGCTTACCGATGGGCAGCACCTCCACCTCGCCGCTTTCCTGTGCGGCCAGCTTGAGCACGTTGGCATTGTAACCGCCGGCAAGGCCGCGGTCACCGGCAATGACCACCAGCAGCGTGCGCTTGATCTCGCTGCGGCGCAGGTAGGGGTTGCGGGCCCGGGGGTCCGCTGCCGCGATCTCGGTCAGGGTCTTGTACAGCGTTTCAAAATAGGGTCGGCTGTGCTCGACCCGCTCCTTGGCACGGCGCATTTTGGAGGAAGCCACCAGCTCCATGGCCTTGGTGATCTGCATGGTGCTCTCTACGCTTTTGATGCGCAGCTTGATGTCCTTCATGGAACCAGCCATGCGTTACGCCTCCTTCCCTTTAATGCGCCTTGACAAAGCTTTCGGTGTACCGGGTGAGCACGGTCTTGAGCTGCTCCTCGGTGTCCTTATCCAAGTTACCGGTGGTGCGGATGGTGTCCATCACGGCAGCGCCGGCGGCGTCGTTGTCCAGATACTCGTACAAGCCCTTCTCGTACTCTGCCACATCCGGTACCTTGACGTTGACAAGGTAATCGTGGATGGTAGCGTACAGGATGGCGACCTGCTTTTCTACAGGTACGGGTGCAGAGCGGTTCTGCTTGAGCACCTCCACGATGCGCTCGCCCTGTGCCAGACGTGCCTTGGTGTCGGCGTCCAGATCAGAGCCGAACTGCGCAAAGGATTGCAGCTCGCGGTACTGGGAGTAGATCAGCTTCAGGGTGCCGGCCACCTTCTTCATGGCCTTGATCTGGGCGTTGCCGCCCACACGGGACACCGAGATACCGGGGTTGACTGCCGGCATGACGCCGGAGTGGAACAGCTCGGTCTCCAGGAAGATCTGACCATCGGTGATGGAGATGACGTTGGTGGGAATATAGGCGGAAACATCGCCCGCCTGCGTCTCGATGATGGGCAGAGCCGTCAGGCTGCCGCCGCCCAGCTCGTTGGAAAGCTTGGCGGCGCGCTCCAGCAGACGGGAGTGCAGATAGAAAACATCGCCGGGGTAAGCCTCGCGTCCCGGGGGACGGCGGATCAGCAGCGACAGGGCACGGTAGGCCACAGCGTGCTTGGAAAGGTCATCGTAGATGATGAGGACGTGCTTGCCCTGCTGCATGAAGTATTCGCCCATGGCGCAGCCGGAGTAGGGGGCGATATACTGCAGGGGGGACAGCTCAGAGGCGGTAGCGGACACCACGATGGTGTAGCTCATGGCACCGGCCTCGGTCAGGCTCTGCACAAGGTTTGCCACGGTAGAGCGCTTCTGACCGATGGCAACGTAAATGCAGATGACGTCCTTGCCCTTCTGGTTGATGATGGTATCGGAGGCGATGGTGGTCTTGCCGGTCTGGCGGTCACCGATGATCAGCTCGCGCTGACCGCGTCCGATGGGGATCATGGAGTCGATGGCCTTGATACCGGTCTGCAGCGGCTCCTTGACGGGCTGGCGCTCGATGATGCCGGGGGCGCGGCTCTCGATGGCGCGGTATTCGGTGGTCTCAATGGGGCCTGCGCCGTCGATGGGCTGGCCCAGTGCGTTGACCACGCGGCCGATCATGGCATCGCCCACCGGCACGGAAACAACCTTGCCGGTGCGCTTGACGATGCTGCCCTCTTTGATGCCGACATCCGAGCCCAGCAGCACGATGGAAACGGTATTTTCCTCAAGGTTCTGGGCCATACCGTATTCACCGTTGTCAAACTGGAGCAGCTCGCCTGCCATGCACTTTTCCAGACCGCTGGCCCGGGCGATACCGTCGCCCACCATAATGACCGTGCCGGTCTCGCTCTGCTCGATGGCATTTTCGTAATGCTTGATCTGCGCACGGATGATCTTGGAGATCTCTTCAGGTTTCAGTTGCATCTTTGTTTGTTCACCACTCAATTCATAATAGTCATTTCGGGTGGAAATTCGTTCTGTGTTCTGCCCCGTTTGCGCAGGGCAGGGGGAAAGTTACAGAGTGACCGCTGCAATATCCCGGCGTAGGGAGGCAAGGCGGTTCTGGACGGTGCCGTCCAGCTCGGTGCCTTCGATATCCAGCCGGATACCGCCCAGCACCTTGGCATCTACCTTGGTTTTAAGGTCGATGGTCTTGCCGGTCAGGCTTTCCAGCTTGGCGTGCAGGGCCGAAAGCTGCTGCTCTGTCAGCGGAATGGCCGAGACAGCCGTAGCTTCCAGAATGCCGTGCGCCTGATTGTAGCGGATGCGGTAGGCCCGTGCGCAGCCGGACAGCTCCCGCAGGGTGCCCTTCTCGCACAGGATCTTTAAAAAGTTCAGCACATAGAGGTGGACCTGCCCGCGCAGGGCTTCGTCCAGCAGGCCGCAGCGCTCCTTTTTGGGGATGCTGGGGGTGCTGAGCAGCCGCAGGTAGTCCGGGTTTTGCTTGAGAAGGTTCTGCACCTCATCCAGCTCGCCCAGAATGCGGGTCTCCAGCCCTTCCTCTGCCGCCAGATCGTACAGACTGCCGCCGTACATCTTTGCAGTTTCGGTCATGATGCTTCACCCACGTTTTTGATAAATTCGTCGATCAGGTCCTTGTGGTCCTTCTCGCTGATCTCGCGCTCCACCACCTTGGATGCGATCTCCATGGCGATGCCGCCGATCTCGTCCTTGACCTCGTTCACGGCCTTCTTGCGCTCCTGCGCAATGTCAGCCTCGGCCTTCTGCTTCAGCGCAGCGGCCTGTGCGCGGGCCTCGCCCACGATCTCTTCGGAGCGGGCGGTGGCGGTCTTTTGCGCCGCAGCAACGATCTGGTTGGCCTCGGTGCGGGCGTTCTGCAGGTTCTGCTCGTACTCCGCCTTCATGGCCTCGGCCTCGGTGCGCAGTTTCTGCGCATCGGCGATCTCGCTGTCGGCCTTGGCCTTGCGGTCGGCGATCACCTGTTTGACCGGCTTCAGCAGGAACTTCTTGAAGATGAGCAGCTGGATCATCAGGTTGCAGATCTGGGCCAGAAAGGTCCAGCCATCCAGCGTGATCAACGCCTGATACAGTTCCATAAGCGTCTCCTTTCGTTATTTTTTCGGACCGGGAGGCTTATGCCAGATACTTCATGAACATACCGGGAGCAAGGAAGATCAGCAGCAGGCCGGTGACGAAGCCGTAGATACCGGTGGTCTCGGAAAGGGCAACGCCGAGGATCAGGGTGCTGGTAACGTCGCTCTTGCACTCCGGCTGACGGCCAACGGCCTCACAGGCAGCGGCAGCAGCGTTGCCTTCGCCGATACCGGGGCCGATACCTGCGATCAGTGCGCAGCCTGCGCCGATGCCGCAGCCTGCCAGAGCGATACCACGAGCCAGATACTGGAAATCAGTCATAAGATTTGTCCTCCTAAAATGTGTTTGTGTTTTGGGGGATGCCGGAAAGCCTTAGTCCTCGCCGGCAGCACGTTTGATGAAGATTGCGGTCAGTGTACAGAAGATGAACGCCTGAATGCAGCCGCCGAACCAGTCGAAATACAGGCCGGTAAAGGCCGGGATACCGATCTGGAACAGCTGCAGCTGACCCAGAAAGCCCGGCAGCCAGCCAAAGATGACGTGGCTCAGGCTTGCCAGCGCCCAGTACAGCAGTGTGGAGATGACCGTACCGGACAGGATATTGCCGAAGTGACGGAATGCCATGCTGACAGGGGTGGAGACCTCCGACAGCACGTTGATGGGTGCCATGATAAAGATCGGATCGAGCAGACCCTTGAGGTAGGCCAGAATGCCGTTTGTCTTGATCTTATAGTACATGATCAGAACAAACACCACAATGGCCCATGCTGCCTCGGTGTTCAGGTCGGCGGTGGGACTCCACAGGCCAACAACGCTGATCAGGTTGCACCCGATGCTCAGTGCAAAGATGGCACCGATGAGGGGGATATACTGATCAAAGTGGAAGCCCATGTTGTCGTGCACGAACTGTTCCAGCCGCGTTACGATGAACTCGGCTGCGGCCTGTCGTTTGGACACATTTTCCAGCTTGAGGTCGTGCCCCAGCCAGATGGCAAAACCCGAGAGCAGCGCCATGACGATCCAGGTGGTTACCAAGGTCTGGGTGATTTTAAAATCACCCAGCAGGGGGATATTGGTGTGGATGGTATACAGGATCTTTGCGCCGTTCAGTTCCATTTACTCTTGTTCACCCCCTTCGTCACGGGGCTGCACCGCAGACTCCCCGGCGGGAGCGGAGCCATCTTCCACAGAGATGTCCACCGGCTCCTGCGGGGGCGTGAGCGGCTTGTACTTCCCGGTTATCTGGAGATAATAGATCGTAACTCTGGGGAACAGCAGCGGCAGAACGCCTGCAAACGCTTGGAAACAGGGAGCCGCAATGGCTATAATGATCCACAGCGCCTGCAGCAGCATCCTTGTATTATAGGATACCTGCAGCTGTGCCTTGCGCTTTTTTTCGTCCGGCTCGTCGATGACCTTCTGCACTACGATGCAGATACCGGCAAAGTTGCCGATAGCCACCAGTGCGCCGATGATGCCGCCCAGCAGCACCCGGTAGTCAAAGACCACCCAGCCCACCAGATGCAGCGCTGCAAACACCACCCACATCACGGCGGTGCACAAAGACACGCCGCAGGCGATGCGCTGCAGCTCCTTTTTGGATTCCGGCTGCAATTTCATAAAAGCGAACCTCCATTACTGGTGGGAGTTGAAGCCCACCCGGTGATTTTTTTCGTGCTTGGAGCGCTCCAGCCGTTCTTTGCAGAACACCCAGAAATTCTGCGCCCCGGCGGCAAGCCCCAGCCCCACGGCCGGCAGGAACAGCCATTCCGGCCAGTTCCAGTGCTCCACGGCCCACCAGCACCCGGCAAGGCAGAGCACCAGCGGCAGCAGCATATTCAGCCCCAGCTGGGTCAGCCAGACCAGATCCTCCAAAGCCTTGTACCAGCCCTTCAAGCAGTATTCCCTCCCCGGACGATGCCCTGCACAGAGAACCGTTGCCGACAGTCCGGTCAGGGCGTTGAAATTGGCATAAAGCTGAAAAAGCTTATGAAGCTAGTATAATTCAAATCGGCGGTTTTTTCAATCGATTCACTATGGAAACTTGGTAAAATTTCATAGTTTGTTTACCCTATGGCTATAACTGTCCGTCTATGGCGGAGTTTGTACGCCTGCGGGCACATCAATGCACAAACTTTGCAGAAAAGTTTGTGCAGGATGCAAAAAAGCCCCGGCGGGCAGCCGGGGCGGGGAAACTTGGAATTTCAGCAGTTCTTATTCAAAGAACATGGCAACGTAGGCGTTGCCCTCGTAGGTGGCTACAGCGATACCGTATTTGGTAACATTCTGGGGGATCGAAGACTTCAGCCGTGCCTTCAGGGTAGCCTCGCTGAACTGGCTTTCCGGGATGGAGAAACCAACGTAACGGTTTTCATTATAGATCTTCTCAAGCTCGAATATGTCGATGCCGGTAACGCGGCTCATTTCGAGTGCAAAAGCCAGCTGACTGGGGAATGCGCCTTTTTTGTAGGCAAGCGCAGGCTCCAGACCATTCTTGGCGGCATTTTCCATCTTGCTGTCAAGCTTCAGTTCCTTCAGAGCGGGAACTTCGTCAGCCAGCTTTTCGATCGTGGAAATGGCGACAGCCTTCTTTTCCGGCTGCTCCACAACTTCCAGCTTCTCACGGACAGAGCCACAGGCGGTAAATATGGCGAGTGCCATCACTGCGACCAGCAGGGAAGCGGCAAGTCGCTTGAACTGTTTCATGATGATCTTCCTCCTGTTTTTGGGTGAATGGATTATCTTGACTTCAGTGTAACTTATTCTGCGGATTTGTCAAGATAGCATTTTACCCCAAAAAAAGCCCGGCCCTTTTGGGACCGGGCAAATCGCCTAAGTAGAAAAGCGGTTTTTACCAGAGGTTTGCGGTCTCGTTGTACAGACCCTCGTAGCTCTTGGCGGAAACGTCCCAGCTGAAATCGCACTCCATGCAGTGACGCACGAGGTTCTTCCAGTTCTCCTTGTTGTTGTAGGCATCCTGTGCGTTGCAGCAGGCCACATACAGCTCGTGGGCGTTGTAGCCGGCAAAGGTAAAGCCGTTGCCGTCACCCATGGTGCTGTCGTGGATGGAGTCGCGCAGGCCGCCGGTCTCGCGGACGATGGGAGGAGTGCCGTAGCGGCAGGCCACCATCTGTGCCAGACCGCAGGGCTCGCTCTTGGAGGGCATAATGAAGGCGTCTGCACCGGCGTAGATCTCCTGCGAGAGCTTGGGTTCAAAGCCGATATAGGTGCCCACGCGGCCCGGGTGACGGCCGCACAGGTCAGAGAAGAAATTCTCGTACTGGCTCTCGCCGCTGCCCAGAATGACCAGCTGGATGCCGCGGTCCACCAGACCGTCGGCGATGCTCTGCACCAGATCAAAACCCTTCATGCCCACCATGCGGCTGACCATGCCAAAGACGGGGCTGCCGTCTTTATTCAGACCAAACCTGTCCTGCAAAGCTTCCTTGCACTTGGCCTTGCCGGTCTCAAAGGTCTTGATGCTGTAATTGAAGGGGATGTTCTTGTCGGTAGCGGGGTCGTTGGCGTCCATGTCGATGCCGTTCAGGATGCCGCACAGCTTATACTGCTTCTCGCGCAGCAGGGCGTCCAGACCGTAGCTGAACCACGGGTCCAGGATCTCCTGTGCGTAGGTAGGGCTGACGGTGGTGATCTTGTCGGCAGTCTCGAAAGCGCCCTTCATGAAGTTGGCGCAGCCGTCGTACTCCACGATGTGCTGGTCCCGATGGCCGATGCCGCAGGTGTCCTCCAGAATATCGGTGCCGTACTTGCCCTGATAGGCAATGTTGTGGATGGTGAACACGGTCTTGATGCGGTTGAACTTGTCCAGATGACGATAGTACAGGTTCAGGTACACCGGCACCAGAGCGGTCTGCCAGTCGTTGCAGTTGATGATATCGGGGGTAAAGTCGATGTAGAACAAGGTCTCCAGCACCGCGCGGGAGAAGAAGGCGAAGCGCTCGCCATCATCGTAGAAGCCGTACAGGCCGCGGCGCTTGAAATAATACTCGTTGTCCAGGAAGTAGTAGGTCACACCGTCCACATCGGCCTTGAACAGGCCGCAGTACTGGCTGCGCCAGCCCACAGGCACGGAATAGTTGGTAACGTACTCCAGCTTATCGCGGAACTTCAAATCGCCGTACAGGGGCATGATGACGCGTGCGTCCACGCCGTCCTTGACCAGTGCCTTGGGCAGGGCGCCTGCCACGTCGGCCAGACCGCCGGACTTGGCAAAGGGATTGGCTTCTGAAGCAGCATACAGGATCTTCATAGGATTCGCTCCTTCCATGATACAGGCAGATGTTCGCGCTCCCCGCCGCCATGACAGACGGCACGAACCTTGCATACAAAAGAGCAGGCGGGGGCACACAGGTGCCCCCGCCCCTCTCAAGAGGGGCTACCGGGGAGGAAGCCGCCCCTATGGATATTGCATCGATCAGACGGTGTGATTCTTCTGAACGTAGACCGGGAAGCTCTCGGTACCGGACAGCTTCTTGCCGGCGGTGATCTTCACGTTCTTATCGGTAACAACGCAGTCCAGCTCCACATTGGGCTCGACCACGGTATCCTGCATCAGGACACAGTTCTTGACCACAGCGCCCTTCTTGACCTTGACGCCGCGGAAGAGCACACAGTTCTCCACAGTGCCCTCGATGACGCAGCCGTCGGCCAGAATGGAATCCACGACCTTGGAGCCGGTGACGTAACGGGTGGGGTTATCGTCACGGATCTTGGTGTAGATGGGGCTGCCCTTGGGGAACAGCGCTTCCAGATTACGGTCGTCGATCAGCTTCAGGTTCTCGTCGAAGTAGCTCTTCATGTCGCAGACATGGGCCACATAGCCGGTGTACTCCAGCGCATGGATGTTCAGGATGTTGACATTGTGGGCCAGAATGTCGCGCTCGAAGTAGATCAGGCCGCGGGCGGTAGCGTCCTTGACCAGCTTGATCAGGGTCTCGCGCTCCAGCACATAGATGTTCAGATCCAGATTCTGCACGCCGGAGCGGTAGTCGTTGAACAGCAGCTCGGTCACGCGGCCCTCGGAATCGATGGTCAGGGTGTAGTTGTCGTTCTTGCGGCCCTCGGGGATCTCGGTCTTCTGGTAAGCCACGGTCACGTCGGCACCGCTGGCCTGATGGGCAGCCAGCAGGGCGTTGAAGTCGTAGTTGATGGCGATGTTGGCATCGCTCATGACCACATACTTCTCCTTCTGGTGCTCGAGGAAGTCCAGAATGGAGCCCAGAGCCTCCACGCGGCCGGAGTAGATGCGCACGCCCTTTTCCGCAAAGGGAGGCACGATGTTCAGGCCGCCGTGACGGCGGGCCATATCCCACTCGCGGCCGGTGCCCAGATGGTCCATCAGGGAGTGGTAGTTCTTACGCACCACGATGGAAACGTTGGAAACGCCGCAGTTGGCCATGCTGGACAGCACAAAGTCTACCATGCGGTAACGGCCCGCAAAGGGGATCGAGGCCATAGCGCGCTCGGTCACCAGCTCGGGAACGGTATTGTCATAGCTGTTGGGGAAAATGATACCCAACGCATTGGTGTTCTGTCTCAGCATACTTCCACACCCTCCTTGACGGATTCAAACACTTTTGCGCCCTCCTTGACGGTAGCGCCTGCACCGATGGTCAGACCGGTGCCCACGTGGGCGATAGCGCCCTCGCCGCCGATCTTGGCACCTGCGCCCACAACAACGTCCTCAGCAAGGATGCAGCGCTTGACCACGGCACCTGCCTTGACCACGACACCGTCCATCAGCACGGCATCCTCAACGGTAGCGCCCTCTTCCACAACGACGCCTGCGCTCAGCACAGAGTGCTTGACGTTGCCGTAGATCTTGCAGCCCTCGGTAACAAGGGAGTCCTGCACAACGGCGCGCTCGCCGATCTTCTGGGCGGGCAGCACGGGGTTGCGGCTGTAGATCTTCCAAGTCTTATCAAAGATATCAATGCCGGAGTTCTCGGGGTCCAGCACCTCCATGTTGGCCTCCCACAGGCTGTCGATGGTGCCGACGTCACGCCAGTAGCCGGCAAAGCGGTAGGCGTACATCTTGCGGCCGTCGCGCAGCAGGGCGGGGATGATGTTCATGCCGAAGTCGTTCTTGGACTCGGGGTCGGCCTCGTCCTCGATCAGATACTTCTTGAGCACATCCCAGTTGAAGATGTAGATGCCCATGGAAGCCAGATTGGACTTGGGCACAGGGGGCTTTTCCTGGAACTCGGTGATGCGGTCGGTCTCGTCGGCCACCATCAGGCCGAAGCGGGAAGCTTCCTTCCAGTCCACTTCCATAACGGCCACAGAGAACTCTGCGCCCTTTTCCTTGTGGAAGCGCAGGAAGTCGGCGTAGTCCTGCTTGCAGATCTGGTCACCGGACAGGATGATGACGTACTCGGGATCATAGCTGTCGATGAAACCGATGTTCTGGTAGATGGCGTTTGCAGTGCCCTTGTACCAGTCGGTGCCGTTTGCCTGCTCATACGGGGGCAGGGTGTGCACGCCGCCGTGCAGACGGTCCAGATCCCAAGGCTGACCGTTGCCGATGTACTCGTTCAGCTTCTGGGGCTGGTACTGCGTTGCGATGCCGACCGTGTCGATATCGGAGTTGACGCAGTTGGACAGCGGGAAGTCCACGATGCGGTACTTGCCGCCGAAGGACACCGCAGGTTTTGCCGTCTTTTGTGTCAGCGCGTACAAGCGCGAGCCACGTCCACCGGCAAGGATCATTGCCACGATTTCTTTTGCCATAGCTTTATTCTCCCCTTTAGCATTTCCTTTTTGGAAATGATAGTCAACAAATCAGAATGTTCGTGCGTGCATCCGTGTGGGCATCCTTATTCCTTGGGTGCTTTTGCTTTGCGGGTGCGCTTTGCGGGTGTGGTTTCTGCTTCGGTCTCAGTTTTTGCTTTTGCCGCGGTCTTTGCCTTGGCGGCGGTTTTCTTTACCGGCTTTTCCGCTGCGGCTTCGGGCTTTGCCTTGGCCTTTGCGGCGGTCTTTTTGGCTTTATCCGGTTTTTCATCCGCCGTGTCGGCGGCCTTGGCCTTGGTGGTGCGGGTCTTTTTTACCGGCTTGTCGGCGTCCGGCTCGGCCTTGGCCTCGCGGGTCGTCTTTTTTACCGTTTTCTCCACGGCGTCCTTGACGGAAGCCTTTTTGGAGGCGGTCTTTTTTACCGGTTTCTCCGCGCTGTCCGCTGCTGCCTTGCGGGTGCGCTTTGCGGGCACCTCAAAGTACAGGGTGCTCATGGGCGGCAGGGTGATGGTAATGCTCTGCTCAAAGCCGTGCTGCGGCTTTTTGTGGGTGCGCACCGGCTTGTTGTGCACGGTGCCGGTGCCGCCAAAGGCGGCATCATCGCTGTTCAAAATCTCCTTGTAGGTACCGGCCACCGGTGCGCCGAGGGTGTAGCCTTCGCGCAGGACGGGGTTGAAGTTGCAGACGATAAGGATCTGCTTGCCGGCGGTATCCTTGCGCAGGAAGGCGATAACGCTCTGCTGCGAGTCGTCCGGCACGATCCACTGGAAGCCCTCCCAGCTGTAATCCACCTGCCAGAAGGCGGGGTGCTCCTTGTAGAAGGCGTTCAGGGTACGGACGTAATTTTGCAGCGCGGCGTGCTTGTCGTAGTCCAGCAGCATCCAGTCCAGCTGCTTTGCCTCATTCCACTCGGCGAACTGGCCGAACTCCTGTCCCATGAACAGCAGCTTTTTGCCCGGGTGAGCCATCATGTAGCCGAAGAAGGTGCGCAGGTTATCGAATTTTGCCTCGTACTCGCCGGGCATCTTGTTCAGCAGGCTGCCCTTGCCGTGCACTACCTCATCGTGGCTGATGGGCAGCACAAAGTTCTCGCTGAAGGCGTAGAAGAAGCTGAAGGTCACCTTGTTGTGGTTGCCGGCGCGGAACAGGGGGTCGGTCTTCATGTAGCTGAGCATATCGTTCATCCAGCCCATGTTCCACTTGAAGTTGAAGCCCAGACCGCCGTCCGAGGCGGGCTTTGTGACCATGGGCCACGCGGTAGACTCCTCGGCGATCATGTACTTGTGGGGGTGGCGGCCCAGCACGGTGTTGTTCAGCTTGCGCAGGAAGGCGATGGCTTCCAGATTTTCCTTGCCGCCGTCCTTGTTTGGCTCCCATTCGCCCTGCTTGCGGTTGTAGTCCAGATACAGCATGGAGGCCACGGCATCCACGCGCAGACCATCGATGTGGTACTGCTCCAGCCAGTACAGTGCGCTGGAAATGAGGAAGCTCTGCACCTCGTTGCGGCCGAAGTCGAACACCATGGTGCCCCACTCCTTGTGCTCGCCGCGCTTGGGGTTGGGGTCCTCGTAGCAGGCCTCGCCGTCAAAGTTGTACAGGCCGAACTGATCCTTGGGGAAGTGGGCGGGAACCCAGTCCATGATCACGCCGATCCCGGCGGCGTGCATCTTATCCACAAAGGCCATAAAGTCCTTGGGGGTGCCGTAGCGGCTGGTGGGTGCAAAATAGCCGGTGACCTGATAGCCCCAGCTGCCGTCAAACGGATATTCCATCACCGGCAGCAGCTCTACATGGGTGTAGCCCATATCCTTGATGTACGGGATCAGCTCGTCCGCCAGCTCGGAGTAGTTGTAGGGCTTGCCGCCCTCCTTCAGCTTCCAGCTGCCGGCGTGCATCTCGTAGATATTCATCGGGCCATTGATCACGTCCGCCTTTTTCTGCGCAGTCTGCCATGCATCATCGTGCCAGGCAAAGCCGGAGATATCGTAGACCTTGCTGCCGTTGGACGGCCGGGTCTCGGCGTGGAAGGCGTAAGGATCGGCCTTGTAGACAAGGTCGCCTGCACGGGTGGTCACGCAATATTTATAAACATCGTATTCCTTCATGCCGGGAATGAACAATTCCCAGATAGAGTCGCCATCCACCTTGCGCATGGGATGGCTGCCGGGTTTCCAGCTGTTGAAGTCGCCCACCACACTGATGGCTGCGGCGTGCGGTGCCCATACGCGGAACACGACGCCGGTTTCCCCGACCCGCGTTTCCAGATGCGCGCCGAAGTAGCGGTAAGCCTCGCAGTTGTTGCCCTGCTTGAACAGGTACACCGGCAGATCTGATGTGTTGCTCTGAATCTTTTCTTCGGTCGGTTTCATAGACTGCTCCTCCCCGTGCGGAAGCCCAAAACGGCATCCGCAGCTTTTTACTCTTTTATATTAAAAGGTTTTGACCAGTTTTGCAAGACTTTTTGTCCAAAAACCAAATAAAAGTACCACAAATTTTCTTGCTTTCTCTGTATGTTGTGGGCATACCATCCAAAATTCGCAGCTCAACATCGTGTAAACTGCTCAGTTGACAAACGGTTGTTACAAAAGGGTTGCAAAAAAACAGGGGGAGGGCTTCAGTCGAGCCGCCTTTCGGCGAAAACAAAAACCCGGAGCACCTGCGGGTGCTCCGGGTTTTCAGTGGTTATTGTTATTTGCTTACTTCTTAGTCCAGCACGTAGACGTTGACCTGAATAGCGCCGTTGATAACGCTTTCGGCGTAGGTCTCGTAGAACAGGTCCACGAGGATCTGGCCTTTCTGAACGGCGATGCCGGTATCGGTGGCCACAGCGTAGCCATACACGAACTTACCGTCGGTGGAGGTGATGTAGAGCTTGGTGCCGTAGGGGATCACATCCGGATCCACAGCCACGGTGCCGTAGCCCAGCCCCAGACCGGAAGAACCCTTGCCGGTACGGGAATAGTAGCCGGTGGCCTTGCCGGTAAGCACCTTGCTATAGGCGGCGGGGGCGTTGGTGGTGCCGTCCGCGCCGGTCAGGGGGGACACCGGCGCGCCTGCGCCGTAGGTCTTGATGACGTGGTCGGTGGGCTCCACGGTAGTGGTGGTGTCCACGACGGTGCTGTTTTCCAGCTCGCCGTCCACATAGCGGTCGCGGGTGGTCACGGTCTGCTGACCGGCTGCGCCGTGCTGCAGGGTGGTGGTGCGGCCGGTGTTGCGGAAGTACAGGCTGGTGTAAACGTACTGGGTGTCGTAGGGGATGGCCTGGGTCTCCACACGCTCGGTGTAGTCCACGCGGTGAACCACGATCTTGCTGCCGGCGGTCACAACGTGATCCAGCGCCGGCTCGGTGTAATCGTCCCCTTCCAGCGTGATGCCGGCGCGCTCCAGTGCATCGGCCACAGTGCCGAACACCAGTTTGACCGGGTACTCCTGCCCGTCGGCGGTGATGCTGACGGAGAATGCGCGCTCGATGTTCAGCGAGGCAAGATTGCCGCTGAACGCAGTGTAGTAGACCTTATCGCCCTCTTCAGAGCGGATGCCGGAAAGGTGCATGACCTGTGCGGGGGAAGCATCGGCATCGGTCAAAAGGACCTGCCGAGCACCATTGGAGTCGGTGACGTAGGTCAGCCGCAGATTTGCAGCGGTGACGCCAAGGGTAGCCACAAGGCATACCACCATGACACAGAATGCCAGCACACGGGGAGATACTGCCTGCTTTGCGGCAGTAACTGCTTTCTTCAATTTAACGGAAGCGATACGAGACAACTCCTCTCTTTGTCGTATTTGGTGCGGCCGCGGGTATTGCATCGGCACCCCGGCCGCCCGGACTGTGGCTGCTTCAAAGCAGAAGCGCCTCACAGTCAAATACGATGCTCTCTTTGGGTAAAAGAAGAAGCATCGTATTACAGGTTGGAATCCGCTTTGGACAGACCACAAAACTGCCCCGGCACGGGCCGCATCTGCCCATGCCGTGCCGTACGCAGGACGGCTTTTTACTTCATCCAGATAGAATTTAAACGCTGCAACGTTCGTTGCGCAAACGCTATTTTACCAGACTGTAAAGCATCTGTCAAATTTGTACTTCGCACTTTGTCAGATTTGTAACGTAGTTTTTTGTGCAATTTCCACAGTGTTTCTTTCGATATTTTGGTTTTTAGGTTGTTTCCTTCTGATTTTTCCTATTATTTTGCGCATGATCTGTTCATGAATTTTTAACATTTACGTCGGCTTTTACCCTGCCAATAAGGCCAAAAACGGACCCGCTGCGGCCAAAACAAGCTGCCCCACATCGCGGGTTTTGCATGGAAAACCCGCGGGGGAATTGCCCTGTATTTTCAAGGCGGCACGGCCTGCGTTTCCGACGAAAAACCCCGTTTAGCAAAATGCCGAAGAACAGAAAATTTCACATTTTCTGTACACACTGGATAGTTCTGCACCCATGGCGGTACAATCGGGGCAGCAAACAGAAAAGGAGGTTTTGCATGGAGATCGAGATCCTTGAGCAGCAGTGCGGCGGCACCGAGTTTGTGCCCCGGCCGCCCCGGCTGCACCTTGGCGCACAGAACGCCGAGGGGGTGGACCGGCTGCAGTTCATCCTGCCGGAGGCATGGGCGGAGTGCACCATGGCGCTGTATCTGCGCCGCAGCGACGGGGTGCAGCTGGCCGCCATCCCGCTGGACACCGACGGCAGCGTAACGGTGGACCGCCGCCTGACCGGCAGCGTGCGGGGGCAGTGGATGCTGGCCGCCATGGGCAGCGGCGGTTACACCGCCTACACCCGCCCCGGCAGCTACGATGTGTACGCTACCCTGCCTACGGACGGCGGCAGTGAGGAGCTGCCGCCCTCGGCGTACGAGCAGTTCGTGGCCCGCGTGCTGGAAAACGCCCTTGCCGCTGCGGCAAGCGCCCGCCGGGCCGAGAACGGCGCGGCAGATACGGCCGTGCAGGCGGCACTGGCACAAAAGGCTGCGGACAAGATCCTTGCCGACCGCACCGATGCCGACGCCTGCGCAAAGCGGGCAGAGGCCGCCGCCCTGCGGGCCGAAAGCTTTGCCCCCACCGGCGGGCAGGTGCTGAGCGTGAACGGCAAGGGCGGCGCGGTGCAGCTGACCGCACGGGACGTGGCGGCGGTGCCGACCCCGGCGCAGCCTTTGCCCGGTGAGGTGGTGCGCATCCTCGGCGTGGACAGTGCCACCGGCGCGGTGCAGACCGACACCACCGCCCTGCCGGACCTGCGCCCCTATGTGCACCGCGAAACGGTGCCCACGGCGGAAACGCCGGGTGCAGTGCGGGCAGACGGGCGGTACGGCGTTGCGGTGCGCACGGACGCCACCCTGACCACCGTGCCCGCCACGGCAGCCCAGCTGGACCGCATGACCGAGGCCTATGCGCCCCTGACCCCGGCGCTGCTGCCCTACGGCGTAAAAAAGGCGCTGACCAGTGCCGCCGGGGCAGCGGGCTGGTCGGCGCAGGAAAAGGCGGCAGCGCTGCTGCAGCTGGGCGCGGATGACCGGTTCTACTCCAAGGCTGAGGCAGACCGGAAATTCGGCGCGTCCTACACCCTGCCGCCCGCCACCGCCGCCGTGCTGGGCGGCGTAAAGGCCGGGCAGGGGCTGACCGTGCGCGCGGACGGCACACTGGAGGTGACGAAGGAGAACCTGAACACGGTGCTGGGGTATGACCTGGCAAATAAACTCAAAAAACTGGAAAGGGTGGGAGATATGGACGGAAAACTGGTGTATACCGCCACGGGGACTGCCAGCAGAACGGCGATGACGCTGAACGTGCCGGGCACGGTGGATTACATCGTTGTGAAGATGATGTGCCCTGCGGCAATGTATGAAAGAGGCGATGGAGCCGTGGCGATGACGGCGGCAGCGGACTATGGCAGCACGCGGATCGTGCGGGGCGGCACAGCGGTGGCTGCGGTAGGCGGCGAAAAAAGCACCCTGACCACTGCGGTAAAGTGCACCGGCAGAGCGCAGGCGCAGGTGTCTTTTGCGGCAAGCGGCACGGTGAGCGTGGGCGCGGCGAGCATCGATACGGGCGCAGTCTACCCGTTTAACGTGGAGGGCTACCAGTATGTGTAAGGGTGGTGCGGCATGAATGAGATGACCATCCGGCTGGACAGAAACGGTGCGGCAGCAGTGCCCGGCGGGCAGCTGCTGCTGGGCTACGCTGGCAACCGGGGCAACTACCGCCTGCGCGTCGAGCAGCGGGGCGAGTGGAAGGGCCTGACCGTGTGCGCTCACTGGCACACCCCCGGCGCAAGCGCGGCCACGCTGGTGGAAAACGGCGTTCTGGACGTGCCGGCAGCGGTGACTGCCGTGCCCGGTACGGGCTGCATCACCTTTGAGGGCACGGACGGCGCACGCACCGTGACCAGCGCCGACGTGCGGTGCAAGGTGTGCGCCAACAGCGGCACGGCAGAGGGCGGAATGCCCGCCCCGGCCACCCCCGCGTGGGAGGCACTGGTAAGCCTGCTGGGTGCAGGCGGGCTCCCGGCAGCGGAAAAACAGGTGCTGCTGACGGTACTGCGCACGCTGGCGGCGGGCAATGCTGCGGCAACGGCGGCCTGTGATCGTCTGGCCGCGCTGTGGAACGACCCGCAGCCGCCGGAAAAGCCGGACCCGCCGAAACCGGAAAACAGGACCACTGCCCGGCTGGGCCTTGCAGTGCTGGGACGCATGATCCTTGGAAGGAGTTAAGATGAGCTACGAAAAACAGTATTTTGCGGACGGCCAGACCCTGACGGCCGCCCAGCTGAACCACATGGAAGAGGGCATTGCGGCAGCCGCCGGCGTGAAGGGCGACCCGGGCGACAAGGGAGAAAAGGGCGACCCGGGCGAGGGCCTTACACCCAACGCAAAGCAGCTGCTGCTGACTCTGTTTGAAAACGCGGCCTATAAGACCGGCGATGGACAGCCCACCCTGAACGCCCTGCGCACGGAGTGGGGCTTCAGTGTACAACCAGATGTCCCGGTGCAGAGTGTGAGCCTGAGCGCTGCGGAGCTTACCCTGAATGAGGGGGAGAGCCAGACCCTGACGGTCACGGTGCTGCCTGCGAATGCCACCGGTTCGGTAGCGTTCAGTATCAGCGCAGGAGGCTTTGCTACGGCAGGCAATCCCGTGAAACTGGCCGCTAATGTGTACAGCTACCGCGTGACAGCCGTAAAGGCAGGCACCTGTACGGCAAAGGCCACCGCAGGCGGCAAAAGCGCCCAGTGCACCGTGCGCATTCAGACCACTGCAGAAACGGCAACACTTGTGTATGAGCTTGCGCAGGCAAAGACATTTGTGCCGACCCACGGGGAGAGCATCGATACCGGCGTGAAGCTTTTTGCGGATATTACGCAGAAACCGAGCTGGACCATTCTTGGCGATATCACGGGCGGCACAGCGCTGAACAACACGCTGGGCAATACCTACTGCGTGATGCACTGCATGAATGAGGCAGAACCGTGGCCCGGTCTGTCGATGGCGGTCAAGGCAAACAACCGTGGATACGGTGTGAACATATATAATATCGACCAGCCCATTGGGCAGAACTCCGCAAAGCCGGGCGGGAATATGCGCTTTGCCATTGTGCTCGAGGGCGAGAGCTACAAGATCTATGCCTCCGCGCTGACGTCCCCGGTCAGCGGCACCATCAGCGGGTATAACACCGCCGTATCGCAGTCCCTGATCCTTGGTGCATATCAGATGACGAATGGGAGCAAGGGCCGCTTCTACGATGGTACGATCAACCGCTTCAAGGTGTACAGGGGCGTATGCACGCAGGCCACGATCGAAGGCTTTCTGAATGGGTAAAGGGGCAGCCGTATGAGCATTTACAGCATTGCGGGGGCTGCTCTCAGCGTGGCGTTTTCCGTGTATGGCTCTGCGCTGAAGGCCGCCTATGACATGAACGGAAGGGTGCTGTGGGCGGCCGAGCCGTTCCGGAACAGTTTTTCCGGGGTGCATCAGCCGTTTTCGGGCTGGAGGTTCAGGCTGGTGTCCCCTGCGGCAGACATGAAATATACCGGCACAGGGGAAGCCGCCGCAGACTTTGACGACAGCACATGGGAAAAGGTGACCATCCCGCACGACTGGAGCATCGCCCGGAGCTTTAACCCGGACAGCCCTGCAACCGATGCGGGCGGCTATCTGGACGGCGGCGACGCATGGTACAGATGCAGCATGGATGTGACCGACGACATGGTGACAAAAAAGACCGTGCTGTTTTTCGAGGGCGTGTACATGGACTGTACGGTGTACCTGAACGGGGAAAAGCTTGGGGAGCACCACTACGGCTATGCGCCCTTTGCACTGGATGTTTCCGCAACACTGAAAAAGGGCAGAAACACCCTTGCAGTCTTTGTGCGGAACCGGCAGCCGAACTGCAGGTGGTATTCCGGCAGCGGCATCTTCCGGCCCTGCTATCTGCTGGCACTGGAGGACAAGGGTGTGGTCATCCGGGAGCTCCGGGTCACAACGCCGAAGCTGGAGCAGGAGCAGGGCGGTGCGGTCACCACGCAGCTGGACTGCATCGTGCAGAGCGATTCCGCTGCAACCGCGACGATCACGGCGGAGATCGGCTATCAGGGTGCAAAGATCGCCGAAAGCGAAAAGCCGGTGCAGCTGACTGCCGGTGAGAATGCGGTCAGCATTGCCGTACCGGTGCCCGCGCCGCAGCTGTGGGACGTGTACAACGGCAGCCTGCATGATGCCTGCATCCGGGTAAAGACTGCCTCGGGTACGGTGAGCAGCTATCCGGTGCGGTTCGGCTACCGCTGGACGAAGTGGGACGTGGATACCGGCTTCTGGCTGAACGGGAGAAACATCAAGCTGAAGGGGGTGTGTATGCACCATGATCTGGGCTGCATCGGCGCAGAGGCGAACCGCAGCGCAATGGAACGGCAGCTCGACAGCATGATCGCGATGGGCGCAAATGCCGTCCGGCTGACCCACAACCCCGGCAGCACCGCGTTTCTGACCCTGTGCGCAGAGAAGGGCGTGCTGTGCGTCGAGGAACTGTTCGATGGCTGGAGCCATGCCAAAAAGCAGTACGACTTTGCCGGGCATTTTCTGGCGGAGTACGACGGCGTGATCGAGGCGGTGATAAAGCGGGACTGGAATAACCCGGCCGTTATCCTGTGGAGTCTGGGCAACGAGATCAGCACGAACCTGAACGGCGGCGACTACACGGCAGACGAGGCGACCGCACTGTGCAGGGCGCTGATCGACAGCGTGAAAAAAAGGGACACCACCCGCCCGGTGACCATGGGCGAAAACTCGCCCTATTCCGGCCGGGGAAAGGCGTGCATGCAGCTGCTGGATGTGTGCGGGCTGAATTATCAGGGCAACGACCTGAGCCCGATGTATAAGCTGGGGAAACCGGCCTACGGCAGCGAGACCACCAGCGCCCTTGCCAGCCGCGGCGTCTATGCACGGGACGATACCGGTCTGCAGTGCTCCAGCTACGATGACGACAAGGTGAGCTGGGGCAGCTACGCGGCAGATGCACTCCGCGCGCACATGACGAACGCATCCAGCGGCGGCATGTTTGTGTGGACAGGCTGGGACTATATCGGAGAGCCGACCCCCTTCAACAGGTATCCGGCAAAGAGCAGCTATTTCGGCATCGTTGATCTGGCAGGCTTTCCGAAGGACATCTATTATATGTACCAGAGCCGGTGGACAGAAAAGCCGATGGTGCATATCTGCCCCATGGACTGGGACAACTGGGCAGCAGGCAGCACCGTGAAGGTGTGGCTGTACTCCAACTGCGAAAGCGTGGAGCTGTTTCAGGACGGGGTGTCGCTGGGAAGAAAAAAGCAGAGCCGGATCGGGAGCAAATACCAGTTTGAGTACGGGGTGACCTTTAAAAAGGGCACGCTGACGGCAAAGGGCTACGATGCAAACGGCAGGGCTGCGGCAACGGATGAGATCCGGAGCAGCACCGGCACACCGGCAAAGCTGGCGCTGCGCAGTGCTCGGCCCGAGGTGGAGGTGCACACGGACGACCTTGTGTTTATCACCTGCGAGGTGCAGGATGCAAACGGGGTCCGTGTGCCGGGCGCGGCCGACACTGTGACCTTTGCCTGTACCGGCGGCACGGTGCTGGGTACGGATAACGGCAACGCGGCCTGTGTGCAGCCCCTGCGCGGCAGCGCGCACGATGCCTTCCACGGCTTATGTCTGTGCGTCTGCCGCCACGATGGCAAGACCGGCAGCCTGACGGTGACCGCCGCCGCAGATGGACTGGCCGCTGGAACGGTGACAGTAAAGAAGGTGTGATATGGCGATCAGAAAATACAGCCTTGCAAGGGACGGCGGCCGCTGCCTTGCACCGGACTTTAAGCTGCGGGAGCTGCGCTGCCGGGACGGTACCGACACCATTATGGCAGACGAGGCGCTGACCGTGGTGCTGCAGTGCATCCGGGAGCATTTCGGCAGGGCGGTGACCATTACCAGCGGCTACCGCACCCCTGCGCACAACGTGGCCGTAGGCGGGGCGAAAAACAGCCAGCATCTGTATGGCCGGGCAGCGGATATCCGAGTACAGGGCGTGTGCGTGGAGGAGGTGGCCGCCTACGCCGAGCGCCTGATGCCGGACTGGGGCGGCGTGGGACGCTACCCCGTCAAGGCGGGCAGAGCCACCGGCTGGGTACACGTTGACACCCGGGCAGACAAGGCCCGGTGGAGGGGGTGAGCACAATAGAGAGCATCATCTCGGCCATTCTGGCCGGTGCGGTGACCCTGATCGGTGTGCTGATCGCCAACAGCCGCAGTCAGGCGGTGACCGACACAAAGCTGGAGGAGCTGACCCGGGAGGTGCGGGAGCATAACAATTTTGCCCGCCGCGTACCCATTTTAGAAGAGCAGATGAAGGTGGCCAATCACCGCATCGCAGATCTGGAGAAAGGAAGGAACTGAACCTATGAACAACACCCATTGCAAAATTTCTGCCGCCACGCTGGCGCGCACGGCTGCGCTGGCACTGGCGCTGACCAATCAGGTACTGAGCGCCTGCGGCAAGCCGATGCTGCCCATCGAAAGCACTACTGTGGAGCAGCTGGTGACCACTGGCCTGACCGTGACCGCCGCCCTTGTGGGCTGGTGGAAGAATAACTCCTTCACCCCGGCGGCCATCGAGGCCGACGGCTATCTGGAAAAGCTGAGGGAGAAGAAGTAAAAGCCGCCGCAGGGCAGGCGGGACGATTGGAAATGCGCTCCGCGTTGCTCTGCGCATAAATAGCGGAAAGGTTATTTAAATTTTGGGGTACAGGAAAGTCTGCGGAGCTTCCTGTACCCCTTTTTCACGGGTGAGGTTACCCCCTTCCGTTATCGTTTGCGGCAAAGCAAACCCTCTCAGTCACGCCCTACGGCGTGCCAGCTACCCCAACTATAAAATTAGCTGTACTTATCCTAATATGCGAAGTATAATAAAAAATAGATTTATATTCTGAAAGGTAGAAAAATATGATACGAGAAATGCAAAAAGCAGACTGGAATCGTGTGAGCGAAATCTATCAACAAGCTTTATTAGAGGGAAAATCAACATTTAATACTGTTTGCCCAGATTACGACGAATGGGATAATAATCACATAAAAGATTGTCGATATGTTGCTGAAATAGATGATATGGTGGTTGGGTGGATTGCTATTAGCCCAACTTCATCGCGCGAGGCGTATAAAGGAGTTGTTGAGGTTAGTATCTATATTGATAACAAATATCAAGGCAGCGGAATTGGAACAAAGCTACTAAAAAAGTTATGCAATGAAAGCGAAAAACGAGGATATTGGTGTTTGTACGTGGCAATTTTTTCCATTAACAGACCCAGTATCGAACTTCATAAAAAATGTGGATTTCGAGAAATTGGATATAGGGAACGAATCGCAAAGGATCGATTTGGAAAATGGCAAAACACCGTATTGATGGAAAGAAGACTCCCTGAGTAAAATCAATCATCGAACCAATTGCATCCAGAATTCTAAAGCAGGAAATCAGAATGGTTTCCTGCTTTTCTTTGGCATTTTTAAGCTGTAGATTATCGCTTGGAGAACTGGGGTGCATCGCTGGCAGGGCTGCGCCCTGCACGCGATGCTTGAGCAAGGATCTATAAGCGCCACCGGCTCGTCCCTTGCGGGACAACCGCCGGAGATGCGCAGTCGTGCACCCCAGTCCTCCGGGAAAGTGGACAATAAAAAACGGCTCTGCCGAAGCAGAGCCGTAGAGATGCATCTGAAAATAAATCAGCGCTTGGAGAACTGGGGAGCACGACGTGCAGCCTTCAGACCGTACTTCTTACGCTCCTTCATACGAGGATCGCGGGTCAGGAAGCCAGCCTTCTTCAGTGCAGGACGGTTCTCGTCGCTCTGCTGCAGCAGGGCGCGGCTCAGGCCGTGACGGATAGCGCCAGCCTGACCGGAAACACCGCCGCCGGAAACGCGGACGACGACGTCGTACTTGCCCTCCAGGCCCAGCAGGACCAGCGGAGAACGGACGATCAGCTTCAGGGTCTCCAGACCGAAGTAGTTGTCGATATCACGATCGTTGATGGTGATCTTACCGGTGCCGGTGTAAACGCGAACGCGGGCAACGGAATCCTTACGACGACCAGTGCCGTAGAAATAAGGTTTGGTTT
>OGHE01000867.1_pt1 | contig 24049 bp, 30 predicted proteins | sample 1571431 | NCBI WGS metagenome assembly OGHE01 (sample SAMEA2581966, study PRJEB24529) | metagenome | biome: Human gut stool | place: China | collected 2011 | reverse complement strand
AGTGTTCTGTCCATGTTCTCAACGTTGGCTTGCTGGAAGATACAGCTATGGGACAATTTTTCATAACCACTCTCTTAGCAGTCGCAGAACTTGAACGAAACCAGATTATTGAACGCTGTCAAGCTGGTAAGGCAATTGCCAGACAAAACCCAGATTTTGTAGAGGGTAGACCAAAGAAATATAATCAAAAACAGCTAGACCATGCGCTAGACCTATTGCTAGACCATTCATATAAAGAGGTGGTTCAGATGACAGGAATCAGTAAATCAACGCTGATCAGGTCAATGAGAAATAAAAATGTGACTAACGAAAACGCGCTAAAACATCCTAAAACATTCTAAAATAGCGTAATTGGACTTGATATACCGGAACAAAGATGATATATTAAGGATAGAAAAGGGAAAGTCAGCACACAGCGACCTACCCTAATAATTTAATAGCTGTTTTAATTACAGCCGTTCACTATTGCGAGTAGTGGGCGGCTATTTTTTTCTCCCGAAGATTGTATAACACAATCCTACAAGAGATACAATGAAAATACCAGTCTGAATTAATTCAGAATATGTAATCATTGGCATCCCTCCTTTCTTTCGTCTGGAGGGTTACCCCTCCGAAGAGGGTAGGCCGCCTTTTGTGTGTTCTGACTTTCCTTATTGTGATTGTATCACAATCCTATAGTAATCAGCAACTCAATTATGATGTTAATCCCTCCGGGAAAAATAAAATATTATGATCTGCAGGTGGAATTTCCTTAATATAATCATCTGGGTCCTCACCTGCTGCCCGAAGATCATTTCTCATCTGCTCAGCTCTTGCGACAAGCTCCTCACGAGATTCTCCAGTAATTTCTTGAAGCTCGTCCAGCGTGAAATACTCTCTTTCTTCGGTTTCCTTTCCGAGACACATCCGAACGCCATTATAGGCGGCTCTAACAGAGAATCCTTGCTTTATTCCACTTTCAATCATCTCCCGAAGAAATTGTTTGGTAGTTCCATACTTTGCATATGTAGTATATAAATTGTTTACTGCATCATTTACTGTCATTTGCGTCACCCGTTTCTTTCTGAGGTTCTACGTTGGCAGCAGGTACGATTTCGTCCACTGATGGAACCAGTTCTGTGCCGTATAGTGCTTTTTTGATTCCTAATCCGATTTTTGCGTAATCCCCGATCTGAACAGGTGCGTCTGAGAATGTTTTGACTTGTGCCGGTGTTTCATTGAATTCAACCTCAAGTGTTTTCATTGTGTACGGTTTCTTAGTGCTTTTTGAAATCCCTGTATATGTGGCGATCCCGATTATTTTGTATAAATTATTATTTTCCATTGAATTTGTCTCCTTTCAAACATGCCTGATAAAGTGACAGGCTTTCATTCATGCTTTTATTATTGCTCAACTCTTCGTGGGCTGAGCAGTGGTTTCCGGTACCATGTGCGGGGGTGCGGTTCTCAATCACGATTCGTTATCGAGTTTTTTGGAATAATTTTCGCGATCATCAGCCTCCAGGCTGCCCCGGTGTTCTTCCGGGGTGGCAGCAGTCGTCTACAGTTCCGGTCTTTCTATTTCTGGAAACTCCAGAGCTGTTCTGTGTTTGGCTGCGATTTCAGCGGCGGTCTGAGTTGGAGCATTAATTCCAGAATCCGATGAAGTAGTTATCTTGAACTCATTGGTATTGAGGTAACCATGATTATTCGCCACGTCGTTCAAATAGACAACAGGCGGAATCTTGAAACGGAAAGCAAGCTGTTTCTTCGCTGAGAGTATGCTTTCCTTGATGTAATCAATCAATTCCTTCCAGGTATTATTCCGTTTGGCGTAGTTAAGGACCGTCTGTTTAGTTACGCCGATGAACAAACACCACCCCTCTATATCCGGAATCAGCTTCTCGTCATTTTGGCGATTGGCTTCTGTGATATATTCAAAATACATCTGGGTTGCAGAAACAAAACTTTCGATTCCCTGCGGATCATCTGCATAATCTGGAATTCGGCCAGCTTTTCTGACATTTAATTGATCAATGGCTACGTTCAATATAGCCGATAAATCAGGCATATCGCCGAGTTCTTCATTGTCTTTGCAGTATTTTTTAGAATAGGCGCCTGCGATGCGAACGCCATGCTCATCTCTCTTTCGGATTAATTCGTTTGACATATAACTCACCTACCTTTTTTAGTATCAATTAATCGTTTGTTACAGTTGCTTTTCTTATTGGCAGCATTTCCCTCAAGCATCCGCCTGCAGAAATCAGTCCAGTGATCCAGAGCGTGTTTCCGGGTACGTGGAGCGGGCTGTTTATTTTTCTGCGGCATTCGTTGGTTCCTCCTTTGCTCTCTTATTAATTTCGGCGGTGATCAGAAGCACCATTTGCTCTGCAAATTCACCCTCCGGAATATTTTTATATTTGTCTCGAATACGAACAGCGTCATTGGTAAGCTGTATCCATCCGGCATCATCGGTTTCGGAACATCCAAAGAACTTTTTATGTAACTGGCAACAATCAGCCCAGATGCTCCAATAAGGGGTGTCTTTTAATGATTTTCTCATGTGGTCTCCTTTCTAAGTTGTGAGTCCTGACAAGGAAGAGAGCTCCACCATCTCTCTTTGTTAGATGTATATATACCGTTGTTTATTGTTGAATCCGTTGGTATTTGTTTATTTCAACAAATAAATACACACACAACAATATTTTTAACGTAAGGAAAATAGGTACTTTCCAACGAATAGCAACGATTACAACGATAGAAACATATATAATAGTTAATTGTTAAATGGTGATTCTGTCCGCCTGAAATGATGCAGCTTTCCACCGCTTCCATTTTTGGACTCTGACCAATATTCAATAAAGTCTTGTTGATAAAGCATTTCTTCCAGCTTGCCGATTCTTCGTCCTACTGATTGAATTGATTCACTGATTGATATTCCAAATTGTTCTCTGGCTGTATCTACGATTGTTGATACAGAACCACGCCAATGACCATCTGGGCTGTTCTCGACAAGTTTTCGAATTGCTTGCACAAGCGGATCCGCATTATATCTTCGGATTTCTGTCTGCGGTACCACTTCGGCAGTTTCTCCGAGTGATTTCCATTTGCACGTAGTTTTGTCAAATGTTAGTGAATACTCTTGTGGTTCAATATCTCGTCCAGTTATAGAAAGCAACGTTGTTTCATCTGTCCTTTTTTCTCTACTCAGCACAAGCATTGTATCAGCCGCTCCGGAGATTCCAAGTGTACCGGAGATATTCGCAAACACATCGCCGACATCCCTTGCCTTTTTCGTATGATGAACCAAAAGGACACATAATTTATGAGCATCTGCAAAAGCCTTTAACATTCCAGTGTCCCGGTAATCTGCTGAATAAGCGCTCTCACCTCTCCCCATAGAGCCTCTGATTTTCTGGAAGGTATCAATGATAATCAACTTTGTGTCTGGTCTCTGCTGTGTGAACATTTCAAGTTGCTCAATTAATCCATGTGATAAATCTCTGGATTTTATACTGAATATGAAATTCTCCGGGAATGGTTTTCCGTTCATTATCTTTTCGGTTCTTTCCTTAATTCTCGCGGCAGAATCTTCTAATGCCAAATACAAGCAAGTGGTTTTCTCCGTATCAAATCCAAGAAATCTCTGACCATCAGCAACGCTCAACGCCATTAGCAGCACTAGCCACGATTTACCAAATTTAGGTGGACTTGCAATAATCGACAGACCAGTTGGCAGCACACCCTTTATGATGAAAAAGGGCTTTTCAATATTCGCCTTTTCCAGTTCACTCCCTGTCATAAATTCAATTTTTTCTAATTCCGGGACTTGTTTAACGGTTCCATTTTCTGTTGTGACTGCCACGCATTAGCTCACCTCTCTCTCTTTTGGCCTTTCCGGTAACCTTAAATCTGCCGCAAATGTCTCAATTCCGCACATCTCATTCGCCTGGATGATTGCCATATTTCTTCGGTTAACCGCCGCACACCAAATATCCGACAGCGGTTCAACATGAGTGCTTGTTAATAGCTCCTCACAAATGCGAATGGTGGACTTCAAAGAATCCATTTCGTTCACTGATTTCTGCTTTTTCAGATTTCGCCTGCGCTGATCATTTTCTCGCTGCTGTTTTAACTCTCGGACTTTTTGTCTTGTTAGAGACGAGTTCTCCAAGCTAATTGGGAGATTAAATGCTTCAGCCATCAATTTGCAGGCTGTCCACGAATCTACGCCCTGTGTCAACGACACGAATCTGATACAATCACCGCCGGTTCCGGTTGAAAAATCGTAGAATCCGTGTCCCGGTTCTAAGTACAGTTTGCAGGATGCCGTCTTTTCCTTGTGAAACGGACTACGAATAAATCCTTTTGAATCCGGCTCAAATCCAAGGAATCGAGCTACGTCCGGCATGGACAGCAGCTCATTAACTTCTCTGATCAAACTCATATTTTATCTCCTGATTTTTCTCGCATAACTTGCGAATCGCATTTTCGATTAACTCTCGCTTGGCTGGAGCCAAAGGTACCTGCAACCATCTACTGAATGTATTAGCAGTCACTCCAAGCTCTTTTGCAACTTCATAGTTTCTTAATCTCAATCCAACAATTTTGTTTCTTAGCTCCATATTCTCCATGATTCTTCTCTCCTTTCCGTAGGTAACAAATGTTATCTTTTGATTTCAAAAAAATAGTTCCTGTACTATCTGCCCTAATTGTAGCTCAAAGGCAAACATGACTCGGTATGAACTTTATTTTTCTTCCAAAAGCTCCAATAAAGTGACTAAAACCATTTTTTTGAAATAAAAAAAGACGACAAAAACACGCTTGCAGATACATTTCGGAACTCTTATTTGTCCCTTTTCTTTCCGTCTGCTACGGTTTTTAGTCGTCTTCTTAGTTACATATATTAATTGTCTATCTGTATTCAATTGTCATTTATATTATAGCACAAAATTCTACATATTACCAGTGCCAGGAAAATAAAAAAAATAGAGCAGGACAAACATTGCTGCTTGCCTGCTCTTTTGAATTACCCTTCAAACAGTCCAACCCCAGATCTGTTCCTGTATTGTCGGTCTTCTTCTTGAAGATATCCAATCAAGTGTCCATCTGCATAGATTGCCATGCCATTAAGACTATTCCTAACTGCTTGTCCGAGATATTCATTGTTATTAAACGCATTACTGCTAATTGCCATAATTTCTCTTTCGACCGTGTCCATAAAACCACCCATATCTATTTGATTTTGATTTTGATTGTCAAATCTTTGCTTTTGAAAAGCATAATTTTGAGAAATTATATCAGTTGATGGTGTTTGTATCTTTTTAATTTCATTGCTGATATCTTGAATTGTACTTTCCACCCGAGGAAGTTTGGACTGCATACCAACAATCATGCCTTCGACAGTAAATCCGCCAATCTCTGCCATGACTCGCGAAGGGCTATTAATCTTGAGAGCACTTCGGATTTTGCTTGCAACATTCTCAGCAATTGTTTGAGCATTCTTATACAGATGCTGAGTTGCTGCCTCGACCATACCGTTGTTCATTCCAATGATGGCGTTCCATCCGACGCTGTGAAGAGAGCCGATGCTATTATTAATTTTAGCTCGGAGTCCCTCAAACCATGTAAAAGCCCCATCAAAGCCAATGTCAAGTCCATTCTCGAACCCAGAACCGCAAAATTTCGCCAAGTTTTCAAACCACTTCGATGGGGAATGAATACCGAGAGAATTTTGAGCAGGAGTTTTCACATTATCGTCAATCATCTTATTTGTAGCATCTTTGACAGCTTGGGAATTTTCTTCCATTCCCTTTGTTATTCCGCCTGTCATATTCGTACCGGTAGTCTTTCCGATGCTCTCAGCCGAAGTCGTATCAATCTCATCCAGGACGCTTTTAAATGCTTCTTTTACCTTTACGCCGGTACTTGGGTCAATGCTTGTCAGTCCGGTGATGAACCATCCGTTTGCGTCTGCACCAAACGAGCTGTATTCTGGAAGAACTTCGGATATTCCTAATCTTAATGGCTCTGTCAGGGTTGATGTGGCTTTTTCTTTGAGGGTCGTGTCATAATCATCAATAGCCTTGCCAAACTGCACCATTTGACCATTTCCGAGGTTGTAGAATCCGTTCTCATCTGGCTTTAATCCGTCCTGAATTGCCTGATAAATCGCAATAGCCTTATCACCGAGAATCTGTTTTCCATTTTCCCAGATACCGCCCATCTGATCTATTGCATTTGAGGACTCAACAATCAGATTCGCAAATGTGATCTGCTCTTCAGTAGACTGCAAGGTATACAATTTAGATATAATCGGATCCGGATTAATTGTGTTAATCGCTTCAGCAAAAGATTTTATCTGGCCATCTGCGGTACCGGCACCTTCACTTGCATGAGCTACCAGATTATAGAATGACTGCAGATCACTGTTTGTATTATTGATTGATACAGCCAGTTCATCTGTTGATATACCCGCCGCTACCATAGCATCCCTCATACTGGTAAATATTGTCGTTGTACTTGTCCCGGCAGCAAATGAATTAAGCTTCGTAGAAAGCGTATCAAACGTCTGGGATGTAATGATTCCTCTTTCGTTGAGGTCTTTCAATGTAGCAGATAATTGACTTGCAGCTGAACTTGAATTATTCGACTGTTCTTCAAACTGCTGCTCTTTCCCCTTAGAATCAACAGTTTGTTCAGATGCAACAATACCAAGTCCGGCTCCAATCACTGCTGCACCGCCAACCGTACCAAGAACAGCAGCAAGACCACTCGCCAAAGCTTCGCCGCTCTTTACCAACCATTTCAGCCCCTTGAGAGCAACTCCTAAAGAAGTGAAAGAGCTTGCAATGTTTAATATTTTACTAGCTAAATCCGTACCTATTTTAACTGCAAAAATCACGCCTAAACCATATCCGATTTTTTCAAGAGTATCTGGATCCAGTGTGCTGAGTTTGGTCATCAACCAATCAAAGGCATCTGCCAGTTTATTAATTATATCCGCGCTTAACTGCCCGAAGCCTGCTGCCAAGTCTGGCAATACCTCAGCGAACTTACTTAATCCATCTTTGATTGTGTCCCAATGAATAGAACCCGCAAAGTCTTTGATACCTGTCCAAACTGTGCTTATTGTGTTTGTCAGACCCTCCCAGAGCGCATTCCAGTCAATCTTATCAATGAAATCAAAGATTTTATCAGTAACAGTTTTGATACCTTCCTGGATGTCATTGCTTACGGTCTTCCAATCAATTTTTTTGGCGAAATTTACAACACGTTCTTTTAGATTCTCAAAGCTTTGACTGATTCCGCTCCAGTCAATATTTATGACTCCGAACTTATCAAGGGCCAGTACAATGGCAGTTATTCCACCTGCTATTGTTAAAAGAGGATGTTTGGCCAATTGAGATATAAACTTGCCAATGCCAGAATTCCCTATAATTCCAGAAATGTTTTTTAATCCTTTGAACATTAGTAAGGATGTGGCAATTTGTCCGATGGCGTATCCGACTTTCTGCGCAGTTTCGGGTTTTATTTTCTTTATCAATTCCGTTATCTTATCAATGCCACCTGGAAGCTTGTTCACTAATTTACTTGCTTTTTCCGACAGATCATCAAAAAAGTTGAGGATACCAGTACCGACATTTTCAGCCAGTGGTTCCAGTGCATCCCAGAACTTTCTCAGAGATTTATTGATTTTTCCCCACTTTATCTTTGTCAGGAAGTTGTTGAAAGCATTTATCAGCCGAGGCAGTCCCTTTTTACCCAAGGTCCATTTCCCAAGTGGTTTTAGAAAATGTTCCCAAAAATCTTTCAGGGATGTCCAGGTAAAATTTCCGAACTGTTTCAAACCCTCATTCCATAATTTCTGCAATGCTTGAGTCGTTGGCTCGGCAGCAGTTTTTAAAGCTTCAAAAGCGCTCTGCACTTTATTAGCGAACACCATAGCCTTATTTTCCATGGAATTGTAGGCGGCATCCCACTGTTTTTGATATTCTCCAAGTAAACTGTTTAATTTATCATTTAAAATGCTTGAGTCTAATGCAGATGTATCTACAGCTGGTACTTTAAGCTTCGTTGAGCCAAGACTTGTAGATGAATCATCGTTTTTGCTCATAACCTCCAATTCGTCATAGGACGCAAGGAACTGTTTTAACTTTTTGGCGTTTTTAGCAGCACTCTTTAAATTATCATCCGCATCAGCTGTTGTATCATTCAATCCGGATAAATCTGTATCATCTACAGCGTCCAGAGCATCCGAAAGCACATCTGAACCTTTAGTGATACCACCGTACATTTGCCCGATCTGCTTATTTGCTCCTGTCAGATTCCCAATTCCCATTAGGAGACGCTGAAAAGCAATCGCAAGTCCGTTGATATATGGCAATGCCTTTGCTACAATCGGAAGAAAGGTGTTTCCTAGCAATCGGGATATCATAGCCAAATTATTCTTGAATATACGCATTTGGTTTACTGGGAGCGAAATCGTCCGTGATAAATCCGTCCATGCTCCTTTTGAACTTTCCAGCATAACGATGGTCCTTAACAGAACCTTGTCAGCCTGACTCATGTTGGAAACAGATGTTTGTATTCCAAGGTTTGCCGCTTCCTGCTGCAAGTTAGCTACTCGAATGTTGATTCCGTATTTATCGACAGCTCTACTCATGCCGGTCAAACCTGAAGTCAAATTATCATAAACTTTGCTAAAATCTTCATTTCGGAGAGATGCGAGGTCTGCCCCTAACATGGTCAATGCATCGGACAAATTGGCCGCCTGTTCAGAAGTTGTTCCCATGGAGGAAGATATTTGTGCAAATGTAGCTTGAGCATTCAAAAGTAGTGACGGGTCCATGCCGAGTGACTTGCCAGTTTTATTTGTCGACAAGATGCCAGTATCTGAAATATCGAATCCGGACATTTTAGAAGTTAGTTCGCGGGCTTTTTTACTAAAAGAGTTTGTGTATTTCTCAGCAGAATTGTAACCTGCTTCTGACCAGGTTTTAGTTGCGTTTTCTGCTACCTGATTAAATGCCTGATCAAAATAGTTGAAGTCTTCCAGCAATTCAGAGGATTTTCCAAACATATCTTTGAATCCTGAAAAAGAAATTTTTAGTGCAAGCATTTTTTCGATATTGGAAAGTAGCTTCGATAATCCCGAACTTCCTTTTTTTGCATTACTTTCAATGCTCGAAAGATTTTTTGAAAAATTTTTAACCTGTGGCATAGCCCTCTGCGAGGAATTACCCACATTTTTAATGTTTGCAAGGAAATTAGAGAGATTGGGAGTCTTTAAATTAAAGAGCTTGTTGTTGAACTTGACACTATTTAATTTTCGTGCAGCTTCGTTAAGCTCGTTCATTTGTCGGGAATACCGTTTTAAATTTTTTATTCCAGAAAATGTTGTTCTATCTAACCGTTCAAGTCTGTTACACAAATTAGTGATTGAGCGAGAAGCTCCGGAAGCATTACTACTAATTTCAATGGAAAGACTGTCAATTGTATTATCTGCCATGTTTACTCCTTTCTATGGAATCCGAGTACAAAAAAAGACGCCTGCCATATTGACAGACGTCTTATGATTGCCGTTGCTCTATTTATTCCGGGAAAATTTTCCCTTTGATTGTTACATCACCATGACACCATAAGATTTCTGGGAGAACGATATAGATAATATTTCGTACAGTTTCAGTATCTGAACAACCTCTTACAGTTTGAAGTGTAACTCCTTTGCGCTCTTTATCATAAAGTCCATACAAATCCATAAGAATCTGGTTGGGAAGTGTATCCAGAGCAGATAAATACATTGAGAGAGCTTCCCAATCTGGGTCATTCTCATTTATCAGTAATTTATTTTGCCCTTCCATGCGCACCAGAGGAAACTGTATTATTTCTTCTCGCTTGATACCGGCATTATTGTATATGTAGTCCGGAATCTTCCGAAAATCGCAGGAAACAATATGCTCGCTTCTTTTATTCAACGAAAATTTCTTTTTTCTCAACATTTTTCAGCCCTCCTATTTATACCAGATACAAACCAATGACAGGATCATGAATAAACCACAAATCGTATTTCCCATCAAGTTATTTGAATCGTCACGTTCGTTCCAGGCATTCACGCAAAAATATCCTCCTACCAGGGCTAAAAAAACTGTTGTTAATAATTTGATTACATCGAATACCATCATATTCTCCTTTCTTAAATTAAATATTTTATGATAATAAAAAAGCACCTGCTCATTTGCAGATGCTTAAATATCCTTTGATTTATTTATTTTATCAAAAACCAAAGTGTTTTTCAGTGGTTTCTAGTGTCATATTTTATATTATAATCATAGCAGTTTTGTATCATACTATTCCATACTTTTTTCATAGGAAGTTAGAAAAATACATTTATACATATATATTATATCAAATATTTAGGTATTATTCAGTATCATTTGGTATCAACTTTGACATTTTATATTATACAACATTTTAACGTATGTTTCCGTATGTTTTCATATGAAAATAGAAATAAATTTACATTTTATAATACTATAAAACATGATATAGTAAAAATATCAAATTCTTACGAAGGAGGAAAAAGAAAATGGGATTGATGAAATGCCCGGATTGTAAACGCAAGATAAGTCGGCACGCTGATGTATGTCCTTATTGTGGGCACCCTTTTAGAAGTGCATCGGAAATTATACAGGAAAGAAGGGACAAGAAGGAATTAAAAAAAGCTCGTAAAACTCAAAAAGCTCAAAAGGTTCAAGGTACTCAGTCTCAAAACCTTGGGTGCTTATCATATGTAATAATCATTATAGTTGTGGTAGCTATGACAGGGCGACATTTTGGAACGAATAATTCTGATTCTAGTTCTAAAGCATCCGAAAACTCAGATGTAAAAGTCACAGATACCCCTATCCCTGAGCCGACTTCTACCCCAGTGCCACAAGCAGTTTCAATAGAAGATTCCACTGTTCTTCCAGCTCTAAAGCTGTTTGATAACTACGAGGAATATAACAATCAATATGTTACTATATCTGCCCCTATCAGTTATGCAAGCGAAGATATTGTCGAGATCGACAATGATGCTGCCGGAAAATTCTATGTAACTCTTCTCGAACCGCGTTCAGATTTATCCGAGGGTGATTATATGACGGTTACAGGGCTTGTTAATGGAATATCTCTCGGGGAAGTTCAACTGGACAATTCTAATATATCTGCTACTGGCGGGGAACCGGCTCAATTATTTGAACAAGGCAAACAAGATTATTCAAACGAGTCTGGAAAAATTATTGAAGGGGTTGAATTGTCAGAACAAGATTTTAAGTCAAGGTGCAAAGAAATGTGGTATGAAGACATTGTGTTTTCTGACAGTAACCTCGAAGGCGAGTATGTAAAAGTCAAATTATACATAGAGGATTCCGGTGTAATTAATTCTAAAAAATATTATGATGCGCAAGTCATGGAATTAATACAAAAATACAATCTTGACAAAACAATAAGCATGGTTGGCATTTATTCTAAAGACACTGACAGTTACGGTAGCAGCAAAGATTTGGGCGTTTTGTATTCTTTGAATACAGGATATAGTGGAAGTGATTTCGCACCGGGAACATACATAACTCTTTATGGTAAAATTATAAATTATGCTGTAAATAAATGGGACGGTCACAATTCTGCATACTTTATGCCAAAATACATAGAAAGAAATTAAAAATATCACCCCTGTTTTCTCAATTGCGAGTAAGCAGGGGCTTTTTATCATCGTCAAGATTTTACTCTATCCGGAGATAATGCTCCCCCACAACACTGATCCTGTTATGTCCAAGTGCTTTTGATGCTTCTAACATGGCAACCTTATCGTACACAATCCCTGCTTTATCTTTCCGGCAAATATACCGCTCTTTCTGCAGAATCTCTTCAATTGGTCGGGCATGACTGGAATATATCCTTGTCGCATAATCCGCCCGATATGAATGAATATCAGCATTTGACGGCACTTTTTTCCATACTTTCCCTGTCCCTGCTGCCTGCATCTTTCTGATCACAAGCTCCACATTGCCACATACAGGAGCTTCCCGGTACCTCCCTCCCTTTCCAGTGATACAGATATAATGTTCGCCATCCCTCTCAATGAGCTGATCTCCGCGGAGTTTCGTTATTTCTGACCGCCGTAAACCGGTTGAACGGCAAAATTCGACAAATTCAGCGTTCTTTTCTTCACTGAAATGTTTATCCCTCTTTGCAGTCCCTCTGGAGCGTGTTATTTCGCTTCTGGCAGCTCGTTTGGTGGTTATCCCTAGTTCTTCCAGAGATTCACCATATAGCTTACAGAGCGCACTTGCAGACAGCTTCTGAGTATATGCTGAAAGGTCCTTCCGGCTCTCCATCCATTCTTCCGCGTACTGTCGGCAGTCTGCCAGATTCTTACAATGATGATTGTCTCGGCAATACCTGACGAACTGGCAGCAGTGTTGAAGATAGCTTTTGTATGTGTTCCAGCTATATATTTTTCTTTTTGTAAGATCTGTTTTTTTATCTTCATATTTACTTTCGCCAATTGCAAGCATACTATCCAATCTCTCTTGAACTTGCCGGATTAATGATTTTTTATTTTTGTGTCCCATCCTTTCTCCTTCCCATTATGTCAAAAATTAATTAGTGATACTATTCTTAAAGCTAAGCATACCCACATTTTTCGCATTTAGGGGGGGGCGTCACGTTTCACGACATCCCCTGCTGCTCATGTTATGGTTCATGTTTCGGTCTCGTCTCAGGAACCAGATTGACCGGGATTCTGGTGTTATATCCCTTTATACGTTCATTTTTTAATAAAAAATCGTATAAAGCGATATTATTTATAGACTTCCTGCAAGTCTTTCCGGTATCAGCTCCGGAATTGCTCACGTTCATTTATCCAATGGATAGGCGGCTAACGTGACACGCCTCTGATCAAGTGCTGGCTCTGCCCTTTTCCCTTTTTCGGGTGGCGGCAGTTTTCTTTTTTCCAACAATCTCCTGTCGTTTTTCTTTGATAATGATATATTGATAAAAAACTTTAAAAATGAAAAAAGCCCTAATAGAGGATGAATGATTGCTCATTTCGCTGTCAGGACATTAAAAAAGTGAATTCGAATTCGATTTTTTTGGAAATAAAAAAGAAATGTTTTACAGAACAAATTATGATATAATGGTTGAGCTACCGCCCCTAGACAGGTGCAGAGAGGGGGTGAGTCCAACATGGAGTTATTCACATCGTTTTTACTCTCTATTTTGGCGAGTGTAGTTGCCTACTACATTTGCAAATGGTTGGATGGAGATAAGTAAAGGTAGCCAGCCTAGGGAATAAGCCACCCTGCCTAAACGGAATAGAAAAGCCCCGGAGTTCGTACCTCCGGGGCTTTTCGAGTACCAACATGGATACTCACATCGTTTTTGCCTATTGGCATTATAGCATATGTTAAATTTGAAATCAATATACAACTTTTGGCGTCTTTTAAAACAAAAAAACAGGAAATATCCCCGTTAAAAGATAATTCCTGTTTTCTGCAGTCTTTTCATGGTAGTGAGAAAATTACCAGGTCAACCCGGCTCTCTCATATGCTTCTTTTAAAAACTCTTCAACATCTTCCAATGTACATAAGTGATCATAATTACCATCATAGCAACCACTTCCCCATACAAGTTGATTATTCGATAAATCCCACACATTATATCCCGTATACGCATCCCCGTTGCAATCTCTGCAAACAGCACCGTTATACATATAATGCTGAAATCCTTTCTCGATTCTATAACCAGCCTCATAGGCTCTTTTTCTTAATGTTGTTAAGCTGTACATATACATTACCTCCAAAATAATAATTTTTATTTAACGGAAGTTCTGTAATGTCTTATAATATATTGTTCTATGCTATCAACCATGAGCTACTGCATCTTGACTTTATAATATCATAATTTCTCATATTTTCAACAGTATACTAATGTCATTTTTTTTCATTTTTGACACGATCGTACCCGAAGGTACACCGCTCTTACAGTCGTATTTCCTTACTTTTCCGAGATGCTCTCCTTGCAGCTTTTTACTAGAACATTATCTAGTAAAATAGAAAATTCTACATTAATTTATATATGATTTCTGACAGCGCAACATCTCTGAATATGCCATATTCCGCATTTTTAGAAGCATTTCGAACTACTTCCAGTTTTTCTTCGTCAACAGATAAAATTCCCCAACAAGGCATTGCCAGGTCCTTGGCATCATCCACAAGATGCGGTGGTATTGCAATCCAGAAGCAGTCAACATACTGGGTATATTCTGCCATTTTATCATCATGTTCTAAATCTGATCGAGATACTTTTATCTCAATTCCATGCAATTTTATTTGTCTGGGATATTTTGCAGTAATTGTTTCTGCAACTAAAGCGTCAATTCTCCTGGCATTTCGTGTTCCCGGAGAATCAACAGCAAATTCTCCAAATACTTTATATTTTGGTACCCGTCCCTGCTTCTCAATAGGCTCTCCTATCCAATGCCGGTATATCTCAAGAGCTGCCATAATATCCATTGCAGTAATTTTTTTCTGATCAGGTTTGATTGCTTCGTCTGTTTCTTTCTGCTCTTGGAGCTTCTGCTTATCGTACCCATTAACTGGATCAGGAATACCTTTTTCAGCTCGACAACGTTTAGCTGCTGCCAATGCGCTTGATAAGTCTTTTCGCTTAAGTTCTCCTTGCTGTATTTTCTCAATCAGCTGATCCGCAATTGCAGTATTATTACCAGCAATTCTCTCTGCCAGAACTAAATTGTCTGGTGATACTCTCTCAATATCGTCAAAAGAAACTTTCTTTCCTCTGGCTTCCATTCGCTTTTGATATTCAGCATAAAAAGCTCCTGCTTTCTTACGTCTCCAGAGTAGTGAAACGTGTATATGCATGTCATCTGCAATCTTATTGACCCATTGAGTGTAAGAATTATAAATGTTTTCGTATAATTTCTCTGATTCTACTTCTGACATGAGCTGATAAATCCTAATCCAGGATGCCTTATCCGCTTCAATGACTGTTTGAATTTCCCTTTCTATTGTAGATAAATCCATTATCATCCTCTCTTTTCTGTGTGGATAGATATTTGATCATTATCAGACTATAATCTGTATATTATAAATTTACTCTATCATAATCTAGTAAATAATGTAATATTATTTTTACCATCTATCCATCAAGGTATCTATTAAGTCATAAAGCCCCTTATAACAGGACATAAAATCTTCCAGTTCTTGAATCATGATTCTTTGTTTTTCCGTCATATCCATACCTTCCTACTGCAATTTTTCCAAAATATCAAATATGCTTTCCTGTCCAGGTACTTCATTTTTATTTGCAGATTTTTTTACGCTATTTGGGGGTTCTATCATCGGCTGTGTTTTTCTCACATTTACTTTATTTCTGGTAGACTGCTTAATTTTAGATGGATCTACATGAAATTCAGATACTGCCTCAAACTGAAATCCCGTCACAGTTCTACCTCTCTTGATATTTGTGTATGTGATCACAACGCCACAATTCTCTTCGATTTCTCTAATTGCTTTATCCAACACATATCTTTTAATATCGCTTAAACGTTCAAATTTCTTCTGAGTGCCGGTAACTTCTCGTATCTCCTGCAAACTTAATTGAAAAGCTATTGTCTGAGTTAATCCTGGCTTCTGACTGTTCATCTCTCGTTGCATAAGATGCCAAATTGCCATGCTGTAAGGACTTTTCATTTTTAAGAAATCTGCCAGTAATGGCTGTGTAAAGCTCCCCTTTATCATGAGAAAATAATCGGTCATTCGCTTATTTAAAGCAAAAACGATATTAGCATTGTCCATATAGCATTCCGCGAATAACGGATAATTCTTGAATTTAACAGTGCTGCTTTCCGGTTTGATTTTTATAAACCCCTTAGAAAGTTCATCCGCAATTGACTCTCCCTCTCTGTAAACATTACTGGGGTCCACATCCATCAATGCGGCAAAATCCCTAACAGAAAGAGAATACTCATAAAATTCTGTATCCGTTACTCTGCACTGGCCAATTGCTACATATAGAAGTTTCCTTGCCTTTAGGCTTATATTTTCCAACCCACAGGCTGTTATAAATTGATTTGATGTAACAGTCCGGACAGATTCACGAGTGTCTATCTCTCGTTTTTTCAATTCATTATTTTCATCCGTGCTCCAGATATGCTCTGCTAAATCCATATAAAATCCCCCATACAAATGATGAATAAATCATACCATTTAAAACGATAAAATTCAAGTGAAAATTCTCGTTTTAAACTGTGTTTTTCTCGTTTTTAAAATTATGGCGTTCTCTCTGTAAACTGTATAAATCTCGTTTTTAAACTGTATATTTCTCGTTTATTACTGTATATTTCTCGTTTTTATGTCTCAAAAACCCAGTAAAATTAAGGGTTTCAAGGCCCCCTAAACGTTAAACGATATAAACGTATATAATATATACACGTATGAAAACGCATCTTCTGTTTCCGATTAAAATAAAACCCCAGTCAAACTGACCGAGGTTTCATCGAATTTATTTATTGCTATTATTCATACAATCTTCTTTATGTCTTTTCAAAAATCTGAAATAAGTACTGCGACTAATCTGCATAGTTTCCATGATGTTCTCCATGGAGATTCCCGCTCTGACAAGGTCACTGAACATCTTATACTTTTCTTTCTGTTTATCATCGTTCTTCTTCCTGCCGGCTCTAAACGGATTTTTCAAATTTTCCGAACGTTCCTGAAATTTTTTATTCTCGTCTTCCAGTTTCCAGATTTTCCGTTGTGACTTTGAAAGTTCTTTCTCGTGCTTATCACGCATTTCAGACATAGACTTGTACGCTTCTATTGTTTCTTTATGCCGTTCCTTAACACTGTATTTCAAGTCCTCAACCTTTTGCTGAAGGACTTCATTGCTTTCTTGAAGCTGTTTATTCGCAAATTTTAACCGTCTACAATCACTATGAGCAACTTCAAGTTCATGGGTTAACGTCTTGTAGTGCCATGAATCTTTGTAAGCGTCGCTTCGTATGTCTTGAGCGTATGCCATGTTTTCAATGGCAGAATCCCTCTCTAAATTCAGCAGCTTGATTTCTTCATTTGCTTTCCGGTTCTTTTCCTGGCTATTTGAAAGCTGGCTCTTTAATGTTTCTACTTGATTCTTTAAATACCTCATGCAGGCCTGATCAGCTTCATAATATCTTGATTTGAGATAGGCTTCATCAGTTGCATCATTTAATTTCTCAATCATCTGTTGTAGCCGCTGAATCTGCGCTCTGGCTTCTTTCAGTTCCTGAAGAAGTTGTTTATTTTGTTCTTGTAATGCTTCTCGTGTCATACTGCCAGGTCCTTTCTTCTGATATTTTTATTATAAATCTTTATAAATATAGTTTCAATAATTATTTTTGAGATTTTGTCATATTGATGAACCTGATCTAACAAATAATGAGGGCAGATGCGCTTTCATTATTCAAACTGCTTTCAAAAGGGAATCATTTCTCATATTCACGTAGAAACGCCGTATTTGCTCCGTATAGCGGTTTTATTGGTTTATTGGCACAATTTACCGCTTAATGATTTAGAATTGATATACGGGCGGAATACAAGGCTATTTTGGCGTGACGAATTTCGTCTAAGCAATTTTGAGAAAATTCCTAGAATGGGAACTTTGGCATTGCTATACCCCAACGCTTCTGCCACGATATTTCGTTTATCTGTTTTGACTGTCCGAAAAACGGACATCCAGAAGGTTCGGAAGAATATTCCGGCCCTTTTTTATTTTTTGCGGGAAATTTGAAACATAGGTGTAAGAGGGGCCTTTTTGTTTCTCGGAAAAAATCGCGCGGGTTATTCGGCGGCCCCCCCCTCTTTCTGTACAGACCCCCCAGGGCATGTTTTATTCGGACATAAAGAAAGGATTTCCACGCATGAAACAGTATGGAAACCCTTATAATCATTAAGGTCTAGCTATATATCTATTAAAAGATAGATTAAACAATCAATACATATATCTATTTCTTTTTCAACCGTGCATCCTTATCAATATCTGCCAACTCATGTTTTAAATTTCTGTGATAATCTTCTTGTTCTTCTGGCGTAATTGGTGCAACCTGATCAATCCAATGCTGAATAGCATATAATGCCAGGTCTTCAGACTTAATGTTCTTTGTTGCAATATATGCTTTCCATTCGGCTAGCTTCTGTTTTTCTACCCATGTTGTGAATGTCTTATGTGTTTCTTTCTTTGGTTTCTTTTTCTGCTTTGGCTGAGGTACTGTGCTGGTAGCTGAGAGGACTTGTTTCATTTTAGATTCTGTATTCTGCTCTGGAATATGCGCACGATTCTCACGATCTGATTGTAACTTCGCCTGCAACGCATTCTTATTTATCGCCATGTTCATCCTCCAAGAATTCGTCTACGAAATTGTTATAGTCTTCTGCAATGCTGCTGTTCTGAGAATAGATATCTTCCTGCATAACCTGAGACTCATCCATCACGATAGATTGTCGTATAGTCGTCTTATAAAGCTTGGTCCCGAGTTGTTCTGCAGACTGCTGCACCTCATCTAATAATAACCGGTTGAGAACAGTTCGCTTATTAAAACGAGTCAGCAACACTCCATTAATTTTAAGGGTTGGGTTTCTGTCTTCTCTGATTTCGTCGATAAATCGTGAAAGCTGGTTCATACCCTTGAGGGAGAATCTACTTGCTGTAAGGGGAATGATTACGCCATCGGCAGCAGCTAACGCATTGGCCAATAAGATTCCAAGACTTGGAGCAGTATCTATAATGCAGTAGTCATAGCGGTCCTGTATAGTTCCCAGAGTTTTCTTGAGCATGGTTTCTCTACCGATTTGCACGAATTCGGAATCTGCTTTGGTGAATAATAGATCGCCTAACAATAGGTCAACCCCTAATCGAATATTTACAATTGCATCCTGGATGGTGGCCTGTCCATGGAATACATTGTACAGTGTAGCGGATGCATTCTCCGTATCAACTCCGCAGTAATCACATAAGTTGCACTGTGCGTCCAGATCTGCCAGCAATACTTTATAGCCTCGGTTTGCCAAGCCGATACCCAGAGCGTGAGTCGTGGAAGTCTTCGCACATCCGCCCTTTTGGTTTGCCAATACAATAGTTTTCATCATTTTGCCCTCCTATTTTCTAATACATATCTTACACGGATTTGTGGTATGTGGCAAGATATATTAATCTATAAAAATATCTATTTATACATAGATATAACGGTCTAGCTTTAGATAGATACCTGTAATATTAAAGGAAAAGCGGTATACAGAATCATCCATATACCGCCCGATATTTTAATCTAAATCATCTGAATAGTACTCAATCAATCGTTCTTCCTCTTCCTTGAGGAGATCTTTCAGATCATCTTTAAAATCTGCTTCCAGTTCTTCTTTTTCCTCTTTCCACTGATCATCAATTTCCTGCTGGTCAATGTCCGGATTGTCGGCAAACTTTTCAGTGAACTTCTCATATTTTTCTGCTAAGTCCTCTTCTTCGAATTTACGCCACTGTTCCTGTTCGAATTCCTCCAGATCTTTCTCAATTTTTGCCTGCATTTCCTGCTCAGTCATAACGTGCCCTCCTTTGAATTTATATATAAATATTATAACATACGACAATATGTAGCACCATGGCGCCTTGAATTAATTTCCCTGCTCAATTACCGGAATAATACCTTTTTCTTTCAGCTTATTATAAAGAAAGAGGCGGCCTTTCATGGTCCACTTAGTAAGAAGTTTTACGTCTGGAGTTCCATCAGATCTGATAATATCGGTAACCTCAGATTGAGTATATCCGAGACAATGGTAGTCACTGTATAAAAGCCATTGCTCACTCTGTTTATACTGAATTCCCAGTTCATGAAGAATTCTGTTCATCTTCTTACCTGACATCCCATAATCTTTGGCAATCTGGGTGATGGTTACAAGTCCCGGATTCTTCAAGATTTCATCGTAGTAATCGGCTTTTGGCTTGAGTTCTCCAATAATCTGGTTTTTCACTCTGATTTCCGCTTCAGCTTCTTTACGTCTTGTCTGTTCGTCTTTCAGCTTAGTTGCCAGTTGAATTAAGAAGTCCGGAGAAGCAAGTGCTTTCTCAATAGTCTGTTCAGTCATATATGCTCCATATTGGTGAATAGATGGAATAATTTCGTCAAATACCCACTTTTCGAATCTTTCAGCTGATGGAAGTTTGCTACGAACAGTAAGGCGGTATATATCACCCTCTGGGATGACTTTTAATTCCTGTTCGCCTCCACCGGTAAGGTATCGGTGTTTTACCGACCCCTTGCAATGTGCAGTAACTGCGTCTGCTGGTCTTTTATATCCCAGTGCTCTCGCTACATCATTCGCCACAAAATACGGTTTACCGTCAATTTCTGTTGTTCGGATATCCCCAAACTCTTTTGAATTAAAAACCTGTAATTCGTTCATGTATCTCCTTTTCTAAGGGGCGGAATTATCTTCCGACCCTTTCTTCCTTATATGCTCGTTTCACACATCCATAAATAAACTTTATCATTGATTCATTATGGATTTTCTGTATCATCTCAATAATCTCTTTCTTATAGTCCATCAGTATTACCTCCAGTATTTTTTCGGAATATCAGCTATAATGAGATAAATGTATCGCAGAATCTTTTGTGATTGGATTTTGTTGAGCATTTTCATTATTTCTTTCTTGTAATTCATGTTATACCTCCTTCAGATAAAGGTATTCCAGCAGCCTGTAAACGCGTTTTAATGTGTCTTCTGTCTTGACCTTAGCCAGTAGTTCAATAATTTTCTCTTTGTAGTCCATATCTTCACACCTGCTTTCCCATCAATCCATTTGTAAAAGAATCTATACATTCAAGATGTCTTAAATCTCTTATTATGAAAAGCTTTGTTATAATGAAGTATCTCTTCCAGTCTTCTTTGCTTAAAGTAGAATTTTCATCAGTCATGACAATTTGGAAAAGTCTGGCTACTTCATAAGTAAGCTGCAAAGATTTTTTATTTTTGTTGGCTTTAACAATTTCTGCAATTGCTTTCCTGCAAGGGCGTTGTGTTAATTTGCATCTTTCCATTATTTTTTCTCCAGTCTATTAGTTTAATGATTCCAGTTCTTTTCTAATTTTTTCAATCTCAAATATATAATCCCGTGCAATTTCCAATTCCGTCCAGATGTGTCCTCTGTTATAGCCAAATATAAGAGCTGTTTCTTTATCTGTAATCGCTCCCTCATCAAAATTATATCGGTCAATAGTGGAATTTAACATATATTGTAATTTTGTAGTGTAATCCTGAAATCTAATAAATAAATCTTCTTTATGTCTGTCGATTCTATCGGGATTTTCGGTTTTACGTCTCCGCAGTTCCTCTTTGAGCTTTTCAATCTCGGCTTCCTGATCTGCAATTATCTCGGAGGCGAGTGTTGATGCTTCATCCTCACAAGAAGAAGTTTCATCTACCGGAAGCTCTTCGCAATCTTCCGGATTAAATTCATCATCTTCCTGATCTGCTTCATGCTGTGCAGTTTCAAGGCGGTCAATGAGTTCTCCAAGGCATTCAACGGTCAGTCTTTCGCGCTTCTGATTAAGCAATCTCTGGATTCTATCAGTGTGTTTCGCTATTAATTCCGCTTCATGCTGTTTCATTGCCTGTTCTTTGTCTTTGGAATTTCCGATATATTCCTGTTCAAACTGCTGCATATGCTCCGGAAGCAATGTCCGATAGTACATTTCCCACTGCAACTTTTCATATTTTTTCAGTTCTTCGTTGATTTTAGCATCATAAATTTTGGCAAATTCCATATTCCTTAGCCCTCCATTTTCTTTTTCTTTAAAAGTTTGTTATCATCAAACCAATTCATAGGATTACCGCTGAATTGTGTTTTCGGCTGTAGGATAGTGCTGTGGTTGATATTGCGGATTACTCCCTGCTTGGTTGTAATCGCAAATGTATTTATCACTTTTTTATCCTGCATTTTCACATCTCCTTGTTAATATCCGAACAGTATCCAGTCCATCAGCATCCAGATTGGCATTGAAATAATGATTGCAAGGACTAATAACTGCAATGCCTGGATAACTTTTCGTTTGATAGTTCTTTTAAGTGCTGTCTTGAAACAGTGCTGCCACTGCTCATAAGTCATCAATGTATGTCGATTCATGTTGTTTACTCCTTGTTAGGGAAGGGCAAGTGTGCTATAATGCCTACGACTCCCCATTTTGATGAATTGTCGGGTTGTCTGCCCCTATCAGAGCGGCCACTCTGGTAAGGGCTTTTCTATTAAATAGGTTCTATCTGTGATTTGCCGAAGAAATTTGCTTTATACTCGGCTCCGTCTCCCCGGCTTCCCCAGATCAGCGAACATCCGAACAATGCTTTGGAACCATGAATCACTTTATAGCCTAGCTCTTTCCATTTGCTGTAAGTATTGGTCTCTTCCGTGATTCCTGCTGCCTGTTTCGCTGTTTCAATCCTCTTTGCATTAACTTCTTCTGCTTTGGCTGACAACCATGCTCTATGAAGTGCTTCTGCGAAGCTGATGCCCTTTTCTTTATTCTGGCGGTAAACCTTCCATGCTTTCAGCATAATCTTTGATAAATTGTATTTCTTCATTATATATGCTCCTTTCTGAGTCAGTCCCGGCAGGCTTTAAACATCTAGCGTTCTACTCAGTGCATCTCAATCTCTCTTATCCTGTTTCCCGGTGTTATGTGGTGCTCTTGCTTTCCCTTTCGGTACTCCCGTCCACCTTCACTTGATTCTGTTTTATCTTGTTCCCTTGAACTGATTATATTGTACTATGGGCACATAGAAATGTCTATTGACGTTATATACAAAATATATGTACCCATAGATATAATTTTTTGTGCATTTTTCTATGGACACATATATTTACATATGATATACTTTTAAGTAAGGTGGGGAAAGTGTCTTTTACTATTACACTGCCTTTTATTACAGTGAAAGAGGGATATATATGTCAGAAGAAAAGAAAGGTCGATATACAGAGGCTCAAGCAAAAGCCGCAAAAAAATATTTGAAGGAATCTGTTGAGGATATTCGAATCAGAGTACCAAAAGGGCAAAAAGATGTTATTAAGGCAGCAGCTGAAGAAGCAAAACAATCATTAAATAGCTATGTTAGAAATTCAGTAAATAAAAATATGTATACGGAAGAAATGGAGTTAAATCTGAATAAACCAGCAAACTGGAACTTAGATTTACAAGAAGAATTAGAAAGATATCTTAAAAAACCAGAACATATTATAAGTCAGCTCTCCAAGATTGCTGATTCACGAGGAAAATATAGCATCGGTCTGCGTTTTAAAGAGGAATCCGTAGAAGATCAAAGAAAGATAGCTCGAGAGGAGATTGAAGAGATTCTTAATAAATATGGCATTAAGATAAAAGAAGAGGATTGAAACACTGTTCTATATGTGATATAATAAATGCAATCGAATATCATTATGCTTTTTCTATTTTCATTCAAAGGAGTTACCTATGCCGAAGGTAGCTCCTTTTTGAATGTATTTTCTGAAGAATCCCTGACAGGGTAATTGACAGACAATAATGTAAATTATGGTTCAATTCAAAAGTGCCAAAACTTTAAAGTATTGACACCAAAAACCAACAGATGTAAAATCAAGGCATAAAACGGTGTCATAACTTAGTGTCACTAACGAAAGGGGAAAATAGCAATGATATTCGGATATTGTCGTGTATCGACAAAAGGGCAGGCTAAGGATGGTAATAGTTTACAAGCCCAAGAACAGGAGATACTCTCAAGGTATAATAATGCTCAGATTTATAAGGAAGCATACACCGGAACTACCACTGATAGACCAGTATTTAATGATGTGATCCAGAAAATGAAAGAAAAAGATATGCTGGTGGTGAATAAACTGGACAGGTTGGCACGAAACACAGGGGAAGGAATCAAGATAGTAAAGGATTTATTCCTGAAAAAGTGTTCTGTCCATGTTCTCAACGTTGGCTTGCTGGAAGATACAG
>OGHE01000862.1_pt1 | contig 24105 bp, 20 predicted proteins | sample 1571431 | NCBI WGS metagenome assembly OGHE01 (sample SAMEA2581966, study PRJEB24529) | metagenome | biome: Human gut stool | place: China | collected 2011 | reverse complement strand
CGTAAGCAGGGTGCGCCGAATGACGAGGATTTTTGCTCCGCAGGCAAGGCGATTTTCCGCAGCAATCCTTGGTGGATTGCAAGGGAAAGCAACGCAGTATGCGAGCAAAAAGGCCATTCAGGCGGGGTGCAATGCTTATGAAAACGGCTTCTAGTATATGGAAAAGCTTTTTGCGGCTTTTGCGCGATTTTTAATGTTTCAAGGGCTTTTGCTTTTTGGTTTTCCGGAGGCGCATCACCCGCATCACGCACAGCGTGGCACCGGCAGCAGCTGCGGTGCAGGCCAGCGAGATGGCGATGAGCATTCCCGCCGTCCTGGCAGGCTTAACGTCGGAGGCCGTGTCCAGCTCTCTGCCCGCGTTCGCTTCCAGCAGCGCATCCAGCCCGGTGAGTACCGCCGGGACCCGGACACTCGTCGATTCCTGCTTATCGCCGCCATTGACGGTATACACTGCGTACACTTCCGGCGAAGTACCCAGAACGTATCGTTCGGGCAGCTCCAGCGACACCGAGACGTCCCCCGCCGTCACGCCGTCGGCCAGCAGCAGCCGGACGCCGGGGTCGGTGACGGTCACCTTGCCCAGCGTTCCGCCGCCGCCCACGACTTCCACCTCTCCGGTCAGGCCCTGGGAGGGCAGGTCGGTGTAGCCGGTGTAGCGGGCGAAAGCGTAGTCCAGCAGGGTACGGACGTCGTTGTACTTATCGGTCTTCATCTCGCTCTGCATGGTCACGCAGATGAGGCGGACGCCGTTCTGTTCCGCGAGGCAGACGTAGCTGTAACGGGCGATGTTGGTGTAGCCGATCTTGGGGCCGCGGATGGCCGGGATGTAATACCGGCTGTAGCTCAGCCGCATTTTGTCCTGCTGAGAGAAATAGCGGGTCACCGGCTGGACGTTCGTGGGCGCCATGGTGTACATCTCGAGCCGGGTGAAGATGGTCTCAAAGCCCGGCTGGGTCAGCGCCCAGCGCAGAATTTGAGCCATGTCGTAGCAGCTGGTGTAGTGGTCGTCGCCGCTGATGCCGTGGGGGTTGGCGAAGTGGGTGTGCTCAAGCCCCAGCGCCTGCACTTGGGCATTCATCGCGGCCACGCCGCCCTCGATGGTGCCGCCGCCGAAGTATTCGGCCAGCAGGTTCGCGCCGTCGTTGGCACTGGCGATCATGGTTCCGTAAAGAGCGTCCTGCAGGGGGACTTCTTCGCCCTCCCGCAGAGCGATGTGGCTGGAATCGGTGCCTGCGAGGGAGTAGACGTCCTCGTGGGAGACTGTGAGCTTCACGCCGTCCCAGTTTCCCTGCGCCTTCTGGCAGGCAAGGCCCAGCGTCATCACCTTGGTGATGGACGCCGGGTGCAGTTCTTCGTTCATATTCTGCTGTGCCAGCACGAGGCCGGTGTCTGCATCAATGATGCAGTAAGCCTCCGTCGTGGTCAGGGCCGGACCCACCGCCCCGGCAGACAGCGCCGTGCAGAGCAGGAGCAACGCTGTAAAAAGTGCAGCGAGGTATTTTTTCATTCAATCATTCTCCACAAATCTTCATAGATAAACTTAGTATACCACACTTTCCCCTGCCTGAAAAGACGCCTTTCATCCACACGGACATTGCAGCACCGGCTGTAATTGCCGCCCTTCCAGCGCCGCTTCCAGCGTCTGGGGCAGCAGCTCGAACCGTGCCTTGAGGCTCTGGGGCTTGGTGTTGGGGTCATCCTGCCCGTAAGGCACAAAATAATAGTGCTTGCGCTGGTAGAGCCGGGCGATGTTCTCCCCGGAAGCGCCCAGCCCGTCGTTCGTCGAGACAGCGATGACGACGGGACAGCCCACCCGGAGCAGACTCTTCGCCGCCAGCGTCACCGGCGTGTCGGAAAGGCCCTCGGCCAGCCGGGCCAGCGTGGCCCCCGTGCAGGGCGCGATCACGAGGGCGTCGGCCAGATGCCGTGGGCCGAGAGGCTCCACCGCCTGCAGGGTGTCCAGAACCGGACGGCCCGTCAGCCCTTCCAGCTGATGCCGCCAGCCGGAGGCCCGGCCAAAGCGGGTGTCCTGCCCTGCCGCAAAGCTCATCACCGGCAGAAGTTCCCACCCCTGCCCCCGCAGCGCACGGGCCGCATCCAGCGCCGCTTCCAGTGTGCAGAAGCTGCCGCAGACCGCAAAGGCCGCGCAGCGTCGTTTCTTTTCTATCATGATGCTTCCTCCCTCTGCCCGATCATATCGCACACTGTCCGGGCCACCGCCTCGCCTGCCGTCTCGGGCGCGCAGGCGGCGGGCAGGCTCAGCGCATGGATGGCTCTGTGGCCCAGCCGCCGGGCCGCGTCGAAGTCGGTGCCGCCGGGGCGGGACGCCAGATCTACGATAAAGCTCTGCGGCCGCAGCCTGGCCAGCACTGCCTCGCTGAGCACCGGCGCAGGCACCGTGTTCACCACTGTATCAAAAGCCGGCGCTATCTGCCCGAGCCGGTCGATGGCCACGCTCCGCAGCCCGAGGCTCTCGGCCAGCGCCCTCTGGGCCGGGCGGCGGGCCGCCGCCGTCACCTGCGCTCCCAGCGCTGCCAGCCGGACGCCCAACGCCTGCCCCACCGGCCCGAAGCCGGTCAGCAGAATGCTGCTGCCCCAGAGGGTGCGGCTGCGCTCTTTCATCAGGATGCCGATGCACCCTTCCGCCGTGGGGATGGCGTTGCGGATGGTCAGCTCTTCCCGGGCGAAGTAGTCTACCAGCTCTACCCCGGCCTCGGCGGCGATGGCTTTCGCCTCCACCGACAGCATCCCGCCCAGCGCCAGCGTACCGGGCCTTGCGGCCCGCAGCAGTTCGGCCAGCGGCGTCCGCGCCGCGTCCAGCGGCAGGGGCAGCAGGATGTAATCTGCCACCGCGATCATCTCCGGCCCGCCCACACTGTACCCGGCCCGGGCCAGCGCCCGGGCCGCTGCGGCCTGCCGGGCGTCGCCGCCCACCACCGCAAAGCATTTCTGTCCTTCCACTGCAAGGCCCCCTCCCACATGCTCGGTGTGCCATCCTATGCAGAGGGTGTGCCGAGGGTGCAAAAAGGCCCGGCAGACACTTTACAGCATCCGCCGGGCCTTACTTTTTTATTTAAGGTTCAGGAGTGTGCCTCAGCGGCCGCAACTCTCGCCGCTGCAGTGGTCGCAGTCCTCTTCCAGCTTGCCCACGATGGGTTCCGGGTCGATGCCCTGACGACGGTAGTAATCGGACAGAGCGGCCTTGACGGCCTGCTCAGCCAGAACAGAGCAGTGGACCTTGATGGGAGGCAGACCTTCCAGAGCCTCGACAACGGCCTTGTTGGTCAGCTTCAGAGCCTCGTCAATGGTCTTGCCCTTGATGAGGTCGGTGGCCATGCTGCTGGTTGCGATCGCAGCGCCGCAGCCGAAGGTGAGGAACTTGACGTCAACGATGACGTTGTTCTCGATCTTGAGGTACATCCGCATGATGTCGCCGCACTTGGGGTTGCCGACTTCACCCACGCCGTTTGCGTCGGGAATCTCACCCACGTTGTGCGGATGTGCAAAATGCTCCATGACCTTTGCGCTATACATACCTGCCATTTTAGTTTTCTCCCTTCAGGCTGAAGTGACGGGCCGTGTTCTGGCCCTGCAGCCACATACAACTCATAGCACGACGGCGGGGAATGACTTCCTCCAGCACATCGCACAGATATTTCGCTTCTTCCATCGTGTTCTGCGGGCCAAAGGTGAACCGCATGGAACCGTGGCCGATCTCTTCCGGCACACCGATGCTCAGCAGCACGTGGCTGGGGTCAAGGCTGTCGGAGTTGCAGGCAGAGCCGGTAGAGGCGCAGATGCCGTGCATATCGAGGTCGAGCAGGATGGTCTCGCCCTCCAGACCCGGGAAGCTGATGTTGGCGTTGCCGGGCAGACGATGCTCAAGGCCGCCGTTCAGACGGGCCTCGGGGATGTTCTTCAGGATGCGGTCGATGACGTAGTCACGCAGCTCCTTCTCGTGGGCCATGCGCTCTTCCAGATGCTCGGTCGCCATCTCGAGGGCCTTGCCCATGCCGGCGATGCCGGCGACGTTCTCCGTACCGGCGCGGTGGCGGGCTTCCTGGCTGCCGCCGTCGATGAGGTTCTGGGGCCAGATACCCTTGCGGCAGTACAGAGCGCCCATGCCCTTGGGGCCGTTGAACTTGTGAGCGCTCATGGACAGCATATCCACGCCCAGCTCCTTGACGTCCACGGGGATGGCACCCACAGCCTGAACCGCATCGGTGTGCATCCAGACGCCGTGCTTGTGGGCGATCTCAGCGATCTCCTTGATGGGCTGGATGGTGCCGATCTCGTTGTTGGCCATCATGATGCTGATGAGGGCGGTGTCGGGGCGGATAGCCGCCTCGACATCCTCCGGGCGGATGTAGCCCTCCGTGGTGGGCTTGATATAGGTGACCTCGAAGCCCAGACGCTCGAGAGCGGCCATGCTGTGCATGATGGCGTGGTGCTCGAAAGCGCTGGTGATGAGGTGCTTCTTGTTCTGGCGGGCCTTGGTGAAGGCAGTACCCTTCACAGCCCAGTTGTCGGCCTCAGAGCCGCAGCCGGTGAAGAAGATCTCGGACGTGGAGGCGTTGATGGCCTTTGCCACCTGTGCGCGGCCCTTGTCCACGAACTCCTTGGCCTCATAGCCCACACTATAATGGCTGCTGGGGTTGCCGCAGGCGCCGCTCAGTGCCTCGACCATCACAGCCAGTGCTTCGGGAGCGCAGGCAGTGGTAGCAGCGTTATCCAGATAAACCACTTTTTCTGTGTTTTCCATAGGAATGGTTCCTTTCTGCTAAAATGTGGGAGCGCCGCGCCTTCCAGGGGGCCGGGGAGCTGCCCGCATAGATTCCATTTGACGGAATAGTTATATCATATCATTCCCTAGTATGTCAATGGGAATACTCGAATTTCGTGATTCAGTCACATTTCCGGCCTTTTCCGGTGAGTTTTCCCAGCAACACCTTCCATTTCGGGTAGCCCCAGCGCTTGTCTTCGTCGAAATCGTCGGCCAGCTTCCACGGAAAAGGGCTGCCGTCGAAGTAGAGATTTCCCGCTTCGTCCACGCGGTCCAGCTTTCGGGGCAGATAGTCCTCGTCGTAGTAGCTCTTGCGGCGGTCAGGCAGCGCCCAGTGGAGGGTGCCGTCGGCGTCCATTCCCTCGGCCCAGACGCCGAATACAAAGGTCGCCGCCTCGCCGTAGCAGTGCTGCTCCATCCGGATGGCACCGTCGTAGTAGAACTTGATGACTTCCAGCGTGCCGGACTCCTTTTTGCCGTCTTTGCCCAGCGTGGGGCGATAGTCCTGCTGGTAGCGGCAGCCGCAGTGGGTGCCGGCGAACTGTTTGGCGGTAAACATCTTCTGTCCTTTCTGCTTCTGCGCGCGCCGGTGGCGCGGGGTAGGTTTTATTCTTTCGGTCAAATGGCTTTGCGCTCCGCGCGGGCCAGAGCGCAGGGCGGGTTTTTCTTTGAGCTGGTTCTCGCGCTGGTGGCGCGGGGGATGTTTTTCTTTCGGTCAAATGGCTTGCGCTCCGCGCGGGCCAGAGGTAGGGAGGGGTGTTTCGAATCCCCCCTCCCTACCTCTGGACTCCACTCTCCCCGCAACGAGTTAAGGGCTGCTCGCCCTTAACAAGCCCAAAGAAGAAGTCGAAACGGAAAAAAGCTAGTCGCTGCGCTTAACGCTTTTTTCTCGTTTCTCCAATTTGCTGCTTCGCAGCAGACTTTACGCCCTTGCTGAACGTAAAGTTCTGCGAAAGCGTAACACCATCGGCGGAGCCGTAAACCGGAGAAGCCCAAAAAATGCGTTTAGCGAAGCGGCTAGCATTTTTGGGCTTCGACAACTCCTTCGGGGTCTGAAAGGGGCGAGCAGCCCCTTTCTCGTGGATCCAGCGCGTCGAAATCGCTGGTGCTTTTCTGGTTCTCTTTTGGCACGCAAAAGAGAACTTAACCCCGCGTAACCGCGCTCTACCCCCGCGCCACCAGCGCGTGATGCCGTTCAAAAATGCCCCTCAAAGTCCCCTTCGATTTCATAGGGCCAGCTGAGGATGCCGCCGAGGTCGTAGATATTGGTATAGCCCAGCGCATCCAGCTTCTGGACTGCGTCAGCGCTGCGGCGGCCGGTGCGGCAGTAGACCAGCCAGGGTGCGTCCTTGTCGGGCAGCACCTCGGCAGCGCGGCTCATCACCTCACCCAGCGGCAGCAGCTTTGCGCCCGGGATATGGCCCACTGCGTACTCGTCCGGCTCCCGCACGTCCACAGCCTGTGCCTTTTTCGCGTCCAGCAGACGGATGGCGGCTGCGGGCTCGATCTTCTGTATCATAAGTGTCTCTCCTTATATCTCTTGTTGCATCATCTTATGATAACAGATATTTTTTGTTCTAGCAAGATGACTTTTCGATATTTCCACGTCCGGAGCAAAAGGCAGGTTTTTTCACTTTCCAAAAGCGGGTAGTCGTGGTATACTGGAAGGCAAGCAAGGAGAGAACCGCTATGAAATTTTCCACCAAGAGCCGCTATGCGCTGCGGCTGATGGCCGAGCTGGCCCGCTACGCCCCGGGTTCTACCGTCTCGCTGAAGGAGATCAGCGAGCGCCAGCAGCTGAGCCTGAAATATCTGGAGCAGATCGTCACTCCGCTGGCCCGCGTGGGCCTCGTCAAGAGTGAGCGCGGCAGTCAGGGCGGCTACCGCCTGACCAAAGCCCCCGCCGACTACACCGCCGGTGAGATCCTGCGGGCCATCGAGGGCAGCGTTGCCCCCATCCCCTGCCTCGGCAGCGAGACCAACGAGTGTCCCATGTCTGACCAGTGCTTCACTCTGCCTTTCTGGGCCGGGCTGGACGATGTGATCAACCAATACATCGACAGCGTCACCCTCGAGCAGCTGGCCCAGAGCCTGCCCGCCGTCAACGAGGGCTGCGGCTGCTGCGGCACCAAGTCCTGATTTTTCTACCCCGGGATTGACTCCGCGTCCAAAAAAAGGTATACTATTTGAGTATCACCGCCGGGGTGTTGCGCAGTTGGTAGCGCGCCTGCTTTGGGAGCAGGAGGCCGCGAGTTCGAGTCTCGCCACTCCGATCTAGCAAAAGCACGTTGATTCCATGAGATTCAACGTGCTTTTTGTTTTGCTGATAAAATTGCCGGTAAAAATCCGAATGTGCGCAAAAACTGTGCACACTGCAAGGCCGCTTTCAGAAAAAACAGAGCAGCCTTTTTTCTTTCCCCCTCTTTTGCGGGATTGCGAAAAGCCCACAAGTGCGGTATACTGAATAGTACTTTATTCGAGAGAAGTAAGGAGGTGCGGTCTATGGCGATCGGCATGCCCCGCCCGCTGGCGGTGGAAAAGCCGCAGCAGGTGGATCTGGCGCAGGCAGCGCGGTATTTCGGCGCGCACGGCGCGCCGGACGCCGCCACGCTGGCGCTGCTGCAAAACTGTGCCGTGCCGCTGCTGGCGGCGGCAACGCCCCGGGCGGTGTGGCTGCTGGCAGACATTCCCGCCCTGACCGAGGCCGGGCTGCTGCCCGGCGAGGACGTGCACAGGCACCTGACCGGCTGCGGGCAGGCTATTCTGCTGGCGGTGACGCTGGGCCCCGGGGTGGATGCCCAGATCCGCCGGGCGGGCGTAGGCGACATTGCCGCCGGGGTAGCCGCCGACGCCTTGGGCAGCGCACTGGCCGAGCAGGCCACCGATGCCGCCGAGGCGCAGCTGCGCCAGTGGGCGGCCACCGAGGGAAAGTATCTGACCGGGCGCTTTTCGCCCGGCTACGGCGATTGGGACATTGCAGTGCAGCCGCTGGTGGCAGCGGCGCTGGACACCGTGCGTAAGGCCGGGCTGTGCGTCACCGACACCAACCTGATGACCCCGCGCAAGAGCGTGACCGCCCTGCTGGGGGTCAGCGACCACCCGGTAAAGGGACAGCTGGCCGGATGCGGACATTGCGTGCTGCGCACCCGCTGCGAATACAGAAAGAGGGGAAAGACCTGTGCAAGTGAATGAACTTTTTAAGCAGAGCAATACCATCCTGCTGGACGGCGGCATGGGCACCATGCTGCAGGTTGCAGGGCTTAAGCTGGGCGCACGCCCGGAGGAGCTGAACATCACCGACCCGGCGCTCATCGAGGGCATCCATGGGCAGTACGCTGCGGCGGGCAGCCGCATCGTCAACGCCAACACCTTTGGCGCCTCTGCCCACAAGCTGGCGGGCAGTGCCTACACGCTGGAGCAGGTCATTACCGCAGGTATTGCCAACTGCAAGCGTGCCTGTGCGCCCTACGGTGCACTGACCGCGCTGGATGTGGGCCCGCTGGGCGAACTGCTGGAGCCCAGCGGAACGCTGGCCTTTGAGGACGCCGTGGCCGAGTACGCCCGCATCGTGAAGGCAGGCGAAGCCGCCGGGGCAGACCTGATCTTTTTTGAGACCTACACCGACCTGTACGAGCTGAAAGCCGCCCTGCTGGCCGCCAAAGAAAACACCCACCTGCCCATTCTGGCCAGCATGAGCTTTGAGGCAGGCGGGCGCACCTTTACCGGCTGCACAGTGGAAAGCTTTGCCGCCACCGCCCGGGGCTTGGGTGCCGATGCCGTGGGCATCAACTGCTCGCTTGGCCCCAAGGAGATCTTTCCCATGGCAAAGCGGCTGGCCGAGGCTGTGCCCGGCAACTTTCCGGTATTCGTCAAGCCCAACGCCGGTCTGCCCCGGGCAGACGGCAGCGGCTACGATATCACCCCGCAGCTGTTCGCCTTGCAGATGAAGCCCTACCGGGAGCTGCACCTGTTTGCCGCCGGCGGCTGCTGCGGCACCACCCCGGAGTTTATTAAACTGCTCAACGGCACCTTTGCCGGCTGCACCCCGGGGCGTCCCGCGCACCGGATGCCCTCGGTGCTGTGCACCCCGGTGGATGTGGTCCATGTGGACGGCATCACAGTGGTGGGCGAGCGCATCAACCCCACCGGCAAAAAGCGCTTCCAGCAGGCTTTGCGGGAGGGCGACATGAACTATGTGCTGGAGCAGGCTGTCAGTCAGGCAGAAGCCGGGGCACAGGTGCTGGACGTGAATGTGGGCGCGCCCGGCGTGGACGAGCCGGTGCTGATGGAGCAGGTGGTCAAGGCACTGCAAAGCGTGACCAGCCTGCCTTTGCAGCTGGATTCCTCCAACGTGGAGGCGCTGGCACGGGGTCTGCGGGTGTACAACGGCAAGCCCATCGTCAACTCTACCAACGGCGAGCCGGAAAAGCTTGCCGCCATCCTGCCGCTGTGCAAAAAATACGGCGCGGCCATCGTGGGGCTTGCCATCGACGAAAAAGGCATCCAGCCCAAAGCTGCAGACCGTGTAGCCATTGCCCGCCGCATCACCGAAGCGGCGCTGGCGGCGGGCATCCCCCGGGAGGATATCTACATCGACTGCCTTACCCTGACCGCCAGCGCCCAGCAGGAGGATGTGCTGGCTACGGTGCAGGCACTGGAGACCTGCAAAAAGGAGCTGGGGGTGCGCACTGTACTGGGCGTATCCAACATCAGCTTTGGTCTGCCCTGCCGCACCTACTTAAACACCACCTTTTTGACCATGGCGATGTACGCCGGGCTGGACCTTGCCATCATGAACCCCTCCAGCGAGGAGATGATGGCGGCGGTGTACGCCTACAACGTGCTGACCAACCGGGACAAGCAGAGCACCCAATACATCGCGCGCTTTGCCGACCGTGTGCCCGCCAGCACCGCGCTGGCACAGGCTGCAAAAGCCGTGCCCGCCGCCGGTGCCGACACGGAGATTACCGGCCCCTATGCCGCCCTGATGAAAGCGGTGGAAAAGGGCTTGAAAGGCGACGCCGCCGCCCACACCCGCGCCCTGCTGGCCGAAAAGCAGCCGCTGGAAGTGGTGGACGAGGCATTGATCCCCGCTTTGGACATCGTGGGTGCCAAATATGAAAAAGGCACCCTGTTCCTGCCGCAGCTGCTGCAGGCCGCTAGCGCCGCCCAGAGCGCCTTTGAGGAGATCAAGACCGCCATTGCCCAAAAGGGCGAGGGCAGCGCCAGCAAGGGGCGCATCGTCCTTGCCACTGTCAAGGGCGATGTGCACGACATTGGCAAAAACATCGTCCGGGTCATTCTGGAAAACTACGGCTTTGAGGTGCTGGACCTTGGCCGGGATGTGCCGGTGGAGACCGTAGTGGACACCGTGCGGGAAAAGGATGTGCATCTGGTAGGCCTTTCCGCCCTGATGACCACCACCCTGAAAAGCATGGAGCAGACCATTGCCGCCCTGCACGCTGCGCAGCTGGACTGCAAGATCATGGTGGGCGGTGCCGTGCTGACCCCGGAATACGCCGAGAAGATCGGTGCGGACTGGTATGCAAAGGACGCCAAGCGCAGCGCCGACATTGCCAAGGAGTTCTTTGGGGTATAACGCAGAGCCTTATTCTGAACTTCAGGGTCACTGAAAAGTCCGCAAACTTTTCAGTGACCCTTTTTCACAGGTGAGGCGTTTATTTGCAAACTGTTCAAAATTACCACAAAGAATTGCCACGATTGTCTGGCATAATAAGGGTGCACTCAGGGAGAACGGAACGGACATCCCCCATAACCTCCGAAAGGTTCTCCCACAGCCCATGCAGGCACATTTTCCTGCGGGTGCGGCCGCAGCCGCGGCGCACAGCAGGCCCATAAAAAACTGTCTCCCGTTTCTATGCGAGGCAATAGCCAGAACGGCGGACAGACTACCAAATCCCTCCTGATCAAGCCGCAATGTTCAGGGGTTCCTATACAGCAGACAGTGTCGCTTTCCTCCTCCTTTCCACGACACTGTCTGCTTTTTGTTTGTGCTGTTTCAAATCGGCTGCCGGGCTAACCTTACCACAAGCCACAGGATACTGTTCCGGGGCGTGCTTGTCGGGGCAACGCCCCTCCATCTGCTGTCGCAGACCGCGCTGCCGCTTAAAAGCCCACTGGGGCTTTCATTGCTCCGCTATGCTTCGCAAACGCGGTCCCACCCCAAACCCTGCTGGGAACGCGTGCAACAAACTGAGAGTTCATGATCTCCTGATTCAAATCCGTTTTTTGGGGCTATTTCACGATTTCAGAAACAGACGGTGCAGGGACTTGGCAAACCCGCCGTGATTGCGCTATAATAGAGCCGTAATCATTCCACAAAGGTGTGGTAAGGGAGGTGCGGTCATGATCCGGGTGGCGATCGTAGAGGATGACGCGGAGGTACAGGGGGTATTGCAGGAGTATGTCCGGCGGTATACCCGGCAGTACGGGACAGAATTTGAAGTAACGGTCTTTGCGGACGGGGTGGACATTCTGGACGACTACCGCGCGGTCTACGATATTATTTTTCTGGATGTGGAGATGAAGCATCTGGACGGCATGACCACGGCAGAGCGCATCCGGCAGATGGATGCGGACGTGATCCTGATCTTCATCACAAATATGGCGCAGTATGCCATCCGGGGCTACTCGGTGGGGGCGCTGGACTATGTGCTGAAACCGGTGCCCTACTTTGCCTTTTCGCAGCAGCTGCTCAAGGCGGTTGCCCGGCTGGAAAAGCGGGCAAAGCGCTACCTGACCGTGCCGGTGGAGGGCGGGCTGCGCCGGCTGGATACCGCAAGTATTTATTATCTGGAAAGCGAGGGGCACCGGGTGCACTTTTACACCGACGAGGGCGATTTTTCTGCCCCGGGTGCGCTCAAGACCTTTGAGGAAAAGCTGGCCGCCTGCCCCTTTGCCCGGTGCAACAGCGGCTACCTTGTCAATCTGGCACAGGTGCGGGAGCTGCGGCAAAGCACCGTGCAGGTGGGCCCCTGCGAGCTGCAGGTCAGCCGCCCCAAGCGCAAGGCTTTTCTTGCCGCACTGACCGACTACATCGGAGGTGAAGGCTCATGACCGCGCTGCCGGATATCCCCCGGCTGTACACCGCTCTTGCCGAGTGTCTGGCGGTACTGCTGATCACACCGGCACTGGTGCCCCGCTTTTCCAAGACGGTCACCGTAGGCATCACCCTGCTGTGGGCGGCGGTGCTGTCGGCCTTTCTGGGGCTGACGGGCAACGTGCCCGGAAAGTTCTGGATCCCCTGCATGGCAGCGGCCATCGGGCTTTCCTACTTATATTTATGGGGCGTGTGGAGCATTACCCTGCTGGAAGCCGGGTATCACTGTGCGCGGGCGTTTATTCTGGCAGAGCTTGCCGCAAGCGGAGAGTGGCAGCTCCACTGCGCCCTTTGGCCTGCCCGCAGCCCGTGGGAGCCGCTTTCCCTACTGCTGCTGGCGCTGGTGTATGGGGTGCTGTTTGGGCTGATGTACGGCTTGCAGCACCGCCGTCCGCAGCCTTCTGCGCATCTGGAGATCAGCGGCAGCGCCGCCCTTACGGCGGTGGTGCTGGCGCTGACCGCCTTTGCGGTGAGCAATCTGGGCTTTTTGCCCGGCAGCGAGATCAACATGAGCATCTTTTCCATCCGCACACTGGTGGATTTTTCCGGCGTGCTGATTTTGACCGTGCAGCATGAGCAGCTGCGGGAGAACGCTTTGCACAGCGAGCTTGCCGCCATGGACGAGGTGCTGCACCGCCAGTACGAGCAGTACAAGCGCAGCAAGGAGGGCATCAACCTCATCAACCGGCGGTACCATGAACTGAAGATCCAGCTTGCCCGCATCCGGGAGGAGCAGGATCAGACCAAGCAGAACGCCGCCATTGCCGCCATGGAGCAGAATATCCGCCAGTACGAGGCGGAAAATAAGACCGGCAACCCGGTGCTGGATACCATCCTTACCGCCAAGACCATGGAGTGTCAGCAGGAGAACATTACCATCACCAGCGTGGCGGACGGCAGGATGCTGGGCTTTCTCACCATCCGGGAGCTGTGCACCATTGTGGGCGTGGCGCTGGACAACGCTATTGCCGCCGTGCGCGCCGAGCCGGACCCCGAAAAGCGGCTGGTCAAGGTGGCGGTGTACAGTCAGGGCGGTTTTGCCATGCTGCGGTTCGAGCATTATACAGAAACTGCTCCGGTGCTGGATGCGGACGGTCTGCCGCAGGGGACCGACCTGAAAAGCGTCTGCACCGCTGTCCAGCAGCACGGCGGCAGCATGACGCTGCACTGGGAAAACAACTGGTGCACCCTGCGCATCCTGTTCCCACTCCCCAAAAACGAATAATTTTTTACGGCAGGTATCCCCTGCCGTTTTTTGTTGTCTGGCAGGGTGCACAAAGAAGTGCGAGCTTTGCTTGTGCACAAGCACAATAAAAATTAAAAATTTATTGTAACTTTTGCAAACTGTGTATCCAAAACGACAGATTGTGCAAAAGATGATAATGATGCGCAAAAATCCGTTATAATGGGTCACAGTTGGGTACGGCCCAAAAAATATAAAAGAATATGGAGGAGACAACACAATGAAGCGCGATCCGAACAACAAAAAGCCCACAAAGTTGCTGACATCTGTTACAGCACTCTTACTGGCAGTTGGAATAGTGGCAGATGTAGTAATGTTTGGTGTGTTTCCTAGTTCTCTGGACAAGGCATTCCCTGGCCAGAATGGAAACCCGGAATTGCAAAAAGCATCTTATGCAAATGGTTTGTCAGTGGCTCAGAAAATCGAGGAGGAAGGCGCAGTCCTTCTGAAAAATGACGGCGCTCTGCCGTTGGCAGGAACAAACCGAAAAATCAATCTTCTGGGCTATGCTTCCGCAAATCCGGTTTATGGCGGTACGGGTTCCGGTGGCAGCAGCTACACTGCAAACCGGACAGATTTTGTAAAAGCCTTTACGGATGCAGGTTTTGAAGTGAATCAAAATCTGGTCAATCTCTACAGCCCCAAAAACAACGAAGGCGGAAATACATTCTCTGTTGATTTTTCCATCCCGGAACTTCCTGCAACCGAGGAATTGGCTAAGAACATGGGTGTGGAGTACCAGTATACTGGAGACTGCTCATTTGAAGCAATGAAGGATTTTTCGGATACTGCTGTGGTCGTGTTCTCCCGCAAGGGCGGTGAAGGCAATGACTTGCCCACTTCGATGGCTGAAAATACCTCGTATGCACCGGATCAGAGCAAGCATTATCTGGAACTGAACAGTGCGGAACAGTCTTTGCTGGAACAGGCAGAAGCGACATTTGATAATGTTATCGTTCTGATCAATTCAGGCAATGCTATGGAACTGGGCTTCCTGAATGATGAAGGCGTTGATGCAGCCCTCTGGATCGGTGATCCCGGTGATGTGGGCACGATTGGAATTGTCAACATTCTGACGGGCGCAGTCAACCCCTCTGGCCGTCTGCCGGATATCTACCCTTATGCAGTAGAAACGACCCCTTCTTACTACAACTTTGATACCTTTGAGTATACCAACTCTAATGACTGCTTCAAAAACTTCGAAAGTCATCCTGCCTACCTTGTAGAGTATCAGGAAGGCATTTATGTGGGATATCGTTATTACGAAACCCGTGAAAGCTACGATTACACTACCCGTGAAGGAGAAAATCTGACGGGACTTTCCTACAATGATGTAGTGCAGTTCCCCTTTGGCTATGGCTTGAGCTACACAAGCTTTGACTGGGAACTGGAAAACACGATTCCGACTACCGTTACCGCACAGGATACGCTGGAGTGGAATGTCAAAGTTACCAATACTGGCAATGTGGCTGGCAAAGATGTTGTGGAGCTGTATTACAGTGCGCCCTATTACAGTGCAGCTGAAGGCGGCAGCGGCTTGCAGAAGGCTGGCGAAGTACTGGGCGGCTTTGCAAAGACGAAGGAATTGCAGCCGGGCGAAACGGAAACGGTTACGATTTCTATGCCGGTAGAGCAGATGGCTTCTTATGATGCACAGAAGTACTACACTTCTACCGGTTCCTACGTGCTGGAAGCTGGCGAGTATCAGATTTCTCTGCGTACGGATTCTCATACGGTGAAAGATAATCTGACCATGACCTGCAAGGTTGCTGAGAATGAAGTGTTCCAGGACAGTACGTTTGGCAGTGGTGTGGAAAACTGCAAGTATGTCGGCAAGCGCTCTTCGGACGAAGTGGTAGCAACAAATCAGTTTGATGATGCAGCTGGTGATGTGGCTTACCTCAACCGTGACACTTGGCAGATCGTTCCCGGTACCAGCAAGGAAGCAACTGCTGAACAGCTGGAAGCCTTCAACAATGCGCTGTTAGTGGATGATAGCTATGTGGATGCAGATGACACTGCGCCGACCTTTGGTGCAAAGAATGGCCTTACTCTGAAAGACATGGAAGGCCTTGCCTATGATGATGCACAGTGGGATAAGCTGCTGGATCAGCTGACCCTTGATGATATGTACAAACTGCTGGGCGCAGATGGCTGGGGAAGTGCAGCAGTTGATAATATCGGTAAGGGACAGACTTATGAAATGGACGGACCTGCCGCTCTGAGTTATGTGTTCGATGCCTTTATGGGTACCTGCACATATAAGACGGTTACTTATCCGGCAGAAGTTCTGCTGGCGGCTACTTGGAACGTAGACCTGGCTTCTGAATTTGGCGATGCAATCTCGCAGGAAGGAAAGGCGTGGAATATTTCCGGCTGGTATGCACCTGGTGCTAATACCCACCGCAATGCATTTGCTGGCCGTAACTTTGAGTACTATTCTGAGGATGGCTTCCTTTCTGGCTCCATGTCCGCTGCTACGGTTGGTGCGGCAGAGAAAAATGGTATGTACTGCTACATTAAGCATTTTGCACTGAATGAGCGTGAAACCTGGCGTCATTATGGTCTGTGCACCTGGGCCGATGAGCAGGCAATGCGTGAAATTTACTTCGTGCCGTTTGAAAAGGCTGTGAAGGAAGGCGGCAGCACGGCTGTGATGTCTTCCTACAATAATATTGGTACTACTTGGGCCGGTGCAAGTACTGCACTACTGACCAATGTTCTGCGTAATGAATGGGGCTTTGTTGGCACTGTGATTACGGATAATAACGAGGAGCATGGCTTTATGGATATTGAAAAAGCTGTCTTGGCAGGTGGTACCAATCTGCTGTTTGGCTGGGGCACTAAGACCTTCAATAACCTGAGCCAGACTGCTACCGGTCAGCTGAAGATGCGCGAAGCTGCACATCAGTATCTGTATACGCTGGCGAATAGCTACGGTGTAGATGTAGATGCGCCTGTGCCTATGTGGCGCACGCCTGCACTGGTAGGCAGTGTGATTGTCTATGTGTTGGTTCTGGCAGGTGTTGTGGTGATTCTTCGCCGCCGCAAGTATAATAAAACGCTGGCTAATACCAATGCGGGTGCGGATGTGAGTAAAGCATAAGTACTGACCTGTAATCAAAACTGTCTTTCTTCTAATCCCGGAACACGGCTGCACGGCAGTTACGACCCGCAGCCGTGTTCCCTTTTGGAAACAGAATCACGCTTCTTCTCCTTATGCGTGGTCCTGTTTCCAAAGGCAATACCGTTTCTACTGAAAGGAGATTTCCCCGTGAAACATCAGGATATTATTGCAAAACTGAGTCTGGAACAAAAATGCGCCCTGCTGAGCGGCGGCACGGTGTTCACCACCCGGGCGCTGCCGGGCAAGGGCATCCCGGCCATTACCCTGTCGGACGGCCCCAACGGCGTGCGCAAGCAGGCGGGTGCCGCCGACCATCTGGGCCTGAACCCCAGTGTGCCCGCCACCTGCTTTCCCACCTCGGCCACCGTGGCCAACAGCTGGGACCCCGCGCTGGGCGAGGCTGTGGGCGCAGCCATGGGCGAGGAGGCCGCAGCACAGGGCGTGTCGGTGCTGCTGGGCCCCGGCCTGAACATCAAGCGCAGCCCCCTGTGCGGCCGCAACTTCGAGTATTTCTCGGAGGACCCCTACCTTTCCGGCAAGATGGCAGCAGCCTACGTCCGCGGTATCCAGAAAAACGGCATTGCCGCCTGCCCCAAGCACTTTGCCGTGAACAGTCAGGAGCTGCGCCGCATGGCCTCGGACTCCATCGTGGACGAGCGCACCCTGCGGGAAATTTACCTGACCGGCTTCGAGATGGTGGTCAAAGAGGCGCAGCCCAAGACCATCATGTCCGCCTACAACCTCATCAACGGCACCTACGCCAACGAGAACGCCCACCTGCTCATGGACATCCTGCGCAGGGACTGGGGCTTTGACGGCGCGGTGGTCACCGACTGGGGCGGCAGCAACGACCACGCCCTTGGCGTGAAGAACGGCTCTACGCTGGAAATGCCCGCACCCGGCGGGGACGCCGTCCGGGAGCTGATGAAGGCGGTGCAGACCGGCAAGATCACCGAAGCGGACGTGGACGCCCGGCTGGATGAGCTGCTGGAGCTGGTGTTCACCACCAAGGCGGCGGTGGACGCCGCACCCGGCAAGTTCGACGCCGACGCCCACCACGCACTGGCACGCCGGGCGGCTGCCCAGAGCATCGTGCTGCTGAAGAACGAAAACAGTCTGCTGCCCCTTGCAAAGGGGGAAAAGGTGGCGGTCATCGGTGACTTTGCCGAGACGCCCCGCTATCAGGGTGCAGGCTCCAGCGCCGTCAACTCCATCAAGGTGGATTCCTTTCTGGAATGCCTTGCCGAAAGCGGGCTGAACAGCATCGGCTACGCCAAGGGCTTTGACCGGCAGGGCAAGCCCGACGAGGCGCTGCAGACCGAGGCGGTGCTGCTGGCAAAAAATGCCGACGTGGTGCTGCTGTGCATGGGTCTGGACGAGATCAAGGAGAGCGAGGGCATCGACCGCGCCGACATGAAGCTGGCAGAGAACCAGCTGGCGCTGCTGGCTGCCGTGGCTGCGGCAAACTCCAACGTGGTGGTGCTGCTGAGCGCAGGCTCCTCGCTGGAAAGCGCATGGCTCAAGGACTGCAAGGCACTGGTCTATGGCTGCTTGGGCGGTCAGGCGGGTGCGGGCGCACTGGTCGAGGTGCTCACCGGCGCACAGAACCCCTGCGGCAAGCTGGCCGAGACTTGGGCCTGCAGCTACGCCGACACCCCCGCAAAGGAGAATTTTGGCGGCGATGGTCCCACCGTGGAATACCGTGAGGGGCTGTATGTGGGCTACCGCTACTACGACACCGCCGGTGTGCCCACCGCTTTCCCCTTCGGCTACGGCCTGAGCTACACCAGCTTTGCATACAGCGACCTGAACGCAGACGAAAACGGCGTGAGCCTGACCGTCACCAACACCGGCAGCTGTGCAGGTGCCGAGGTGGTGCAGCTGTATGTGGCAAAACCGGATGCAAAAATTTTCCGTCCCGCTAAGGAGTTAAAGGGCTTTGTCAAGGTGCAGCTGGAAGCCGGAGAGAGCAAGACCGTCACCATCCCGCTGGACGACAAGGCGTTCCGCTACTGGAACGTTGTCACCGACCGCTGGGAGGTGGAGGGCGGCAGCTATCAGCTGCTGGTGGGCGCTTCCAGTACCGACATCCGCCTGAGCGCCGCCGTCACGGTGGCGGGCACCGGTGCACCCGACCCCTACGCAGGCAAAGCGCTGGAACATTACCGCACCGCGCAGGTGCAGAGCGTGCCGGACGCAGAATTTGAGGCGCTGTTGGGCCGTCCCATCCCGGAGAACAGGGTGCGCATCGACCGCAACATGACGCTGGGCGAGATGGGGCACGGACGCAGCCCTATCGGCTGGCTGGCCGCTGCCGTGCTGGGTGCGCTGCTGCGCCGCAGCATCAAAAAGGGCAAGCCGGACCTGAACATCCTGTTCCAGTACAATATGCCCCTGCGGGCGCTGGCCAAAATGACCAACGGAGCCATCAGCATGGGCATGGTGGACGGCATCGTGATGGAGCTGCAGGGCTTCTGGGTCATCGGCCTTGTGCGGGTGCTTGTGGAGGCTGTGAAGAACATCGTGCTGAACAGCCGCATGGAAGAGCGCCTGAAAAACAGCTGAAAGGAAGCAGGATATGAATTTTTGGAATAACTTCGCGGCAAAGCACCCCGCCGCTGCCAAGTGGGTGCGGGAGGGCGGACTGTTTGTCATCGTGTCCAACCTCATCACCGTGTTCAAGTACCTGCTGCTGCAATTCCTGCCCAAGGCATTTGCAAGCCTGCCGGTGGTGGATTTCGGCTGGCCGGGCATTGATATCACCCTGTTCGGCGAGACCTTCAAGTGGAACATCCTCGGCTATGATGCCGCCCACGGCGGCCTGCCCTACTTCTGCGCTTATATGATCGCCATGGTCATCGGCGAGTGCATCAACTTCCCCATCCAGCGCAATTTCGTGTTCCGCAGCAAGGGCAATCTGGCCAAACAAATTGGCTGGTATGTGCTGGCCTTCTGCGTCATCACCTGCATCGTCAACTCCATCAACTGCATCTGGGTGGCGGTGGCTGGTCTGCTGGTGCCGGACTTCATCTACAATATCGGCACCACCGTGCTCAACGGCGGCATCTCCATAGTGATCTTCTTCTTTGTGAATAAGATCATCTTCCCGGAGGGCGAAAAAGCCGCAAAATAACAAGCTATCCTCCTTCATTTTCTTCTTTTTATCACAAAGGCTCTCGCTCGTTCTGCGCATACGACAGAACAGGTGAGAGCCTTTGGCTTATAATCATCCTATCGCACAAAAGGCAGGATACCATCGCCATGATGATACCCTGCCTTTGTTCGTTCTTGCTTACCGTTCTGCGTACTCTCGCCGTAGGAACTTGTCGGGGCGAGGCCCCTCCATCTTGCTGCGCAAGACCGTTCTGTCGCTTGAAAGCCCCACTGGGGCTTTCATTGCCTCGTTACACTCCGCAACCGCGAACCTCCTGTAAACAAAAAACGTACCCGAACCCTTTCTCATAGAGAATCGGGTTCGGGTACGAACTGTATGGTGGAGAATTAGGGACTCGAACCCCAGACCCCCTGCGTGTGATGCAGGTGCTCTAACCAGCTGAGCTAATCCTCCATATTCGCTTTTGTTGTGCGCTCCGAACTGGAACGTGATTATTATAGCACGACCTTTGCCGAAATGCAAGCCCTAATTTGAAATTATTTTACTTTTTTTGAAGCCAGTCCTTTTGCTACAAAAATGATGTACCGGGCACCGGCTGTGTGCCGGTATAACCGGGCAGGTGCAGGCACTGCTCCCTGTACAAAAAATGCGCGGCAGGCTGTTGCTCTTTGCCGCCAAATCGTGTATACTGGGGGCAGAATGCTGCATAAAAGAAATCGAGGGATGAATATGCTGACACTTCGTGGGATCATTACGCTGGTGGTACTGGCAGTGCTGTTTGCGCTGGCCGTAGTCTGGATCTCCAGACAGGGCGGCTGGAAGGGCGAGGGCTGCAACGGCAACTGCGCCTCCTGCCACAGCCATTGCGATGACCCGGACACCAAGAAGAAATAACCAGAACAGGGCTGCTGCACAAAACACTGTGCGGCAGCCCTGTTTCATCTCCCCTTCGCTTCGGCTTTTTTCAGCGGGAGAGTGATTACAATTTGTACCCGGGAAACGCCCACGGGCGTTTCCCGGGCACTTTTCGCCATGATCGGCTGTTCAGAACGCGCCGCGCTGGGCAGCGTAGACGGCAATGGTGCTCAAAAGATCCTGCAGCGCCTTCTGGTAGGTAGTGCGGCCGATGTGCAGCTGCTCTAAGATCTCGTCCTCGGGGCGCTGCTCAAAAAATCGCATCCGCAGCAGATCTGCCCGCATGGGGTCGTGCGCCTGATAGTAATCGATGCCGTCATCAATGGCGCTTTGCCAGCGGCGGTTTTCCGGTGTGCGGGCCCAGTGGCGCTCGCCGTACTTGCGCAGCGCGTTCCGGGTCAGGTTGCGCTGCTCCGGCGTCACGGGCGCTTCCCCCTTTTGGGCAGCTCCAGCACTGCACTGCGTGAGAACCGGTTCTCGGCATCGAAAAAACAGGCGTCCCGCTCGGCCATCGTCAGGCCCAGCATGGTGGAAAGCCGCTCCGCTTCGTCCAGCTTGAACTGGGTCTCGCCCAGCAGCTTGTGCCGCAGGGTGTTGCTGCTGATATGCAGCACACTGGCCACATACTGCAGCTTGTAGCCGCTGTCTTGGATGTAGGTGTAGATCAGGTTTGTGTTAGCCATGGCTTCGCTCCTTTTCGTGGTTTACCGCGCTTGCAACAATCATTGGTTGTATTATACAGTGTAGTTGATTGTCTGTCAACCAAAAATTCACAAAATGCTCCATAATTGTTGATTTTCAGGAAATTTTCTGCTATACTCGAAGCAGATTTCCCTATCGCACACCACAACCCATAGTTTTCAGGAGAACTGCCATGTCCTATCTATCTACCCGTGTCCGTCTGCGTCGGGAGCAGCTGGGCCTTTCGCAGCAGGAGCTTGCCCGGCGCATGGGCTACCGCTCCCGTTCCTCCATCACAAAGCTTGAAAAAGGCATCAACGACCTGCCCCAGTCCAAGGTGGAGGAGCTGGCGCAGGCGCTGGAGACCACCCCCGCCGCCCTGCTGGGGCTGGGTGTGTCCTGCTGTCCCCCGGGCTTTGAGCCGCTGCCCGCCATGGTACAGGTGCCGCTGATCGGTTCCATCGCCTGCGGCACCCCCATCACCGCAGAGCAAAATATCGAGTGCTACATCGGGGTACCCGCCGCGTGGCACGCGGATTTCGCCCTGACCTGCCACGGCGACAGTATGTCTCCCACCATCTGCAACGGAGACATCGTCTGCATCCGCTGCCAGCCCGAGGTGGAGCAGGGTGAGATCGCCGCCGTGCGGGTGGGCGAGGAAGCCACCCTCAAGCATTTCCACCGGCAGGGCGATGCCGTGATGCTGCTGGCGGACAACGCCGCCGTCTGCCCGCCTATGTTCTACGCCGGAGAGCAGCTTTCGGAGCTGCACATTGAGGGCAAGGCCGTGGGGCTTTGCCGCGGCTTATAATATAAGGAGAGAAAGGATCTTATCATGCAGCAGGCATCCGAAGCCATGACCCTGAAGGTCATCGCCCATATCCACACCGCCTTCCCCACCAAGTTCGGCATCCCGCGCCAGAGCGGGCTGGTAGAAGAGCTGCGGGGCGAGATCGTTTTTACCCCGGAATACCGTAACACCGATGCCCTGCGCGGGCTGGAGGATTTCAGCCACATCTGGCTGGTGTGGCAGTTTTCCGGTGCGGTGCGGGAAAGCTGGTCTCCCACCGTGCGCCCGCCGCGCCTTGGCGGCAACACCCGGGTGGGCGTGTTCGCCACCCGGTCGCCCTTCCGGCCGAACCCTCTGGGGCTTTCCAGCGTGAGGCTGGAGGCCATTGAGCAGCGCCCGGACGTTGGGCCGGTGCTCATCGTGCGTGGTGCCGACCTGATGGACGGCACCCCCATCTACGATATCAAGCCCTACATCCCCTACGCGGACTGCCACCCGGACGCCGCCGAGGGCTTTACCGGGCAGACCCGTACCCACCATCTGGAGGTATCCTGCCCGGAGGCACTGTGGCAGACCGTACCGGAGGCCGACCGCGCCGCTCTGCAGGGGGTGCTGGCCAGTGACCCCCGTCCCTCCTACCAGCACGACCCGCAGCGGGTGTACGGCATGGAGTTTGCCGGGCTGGAGGTTCGCTTTACCGTGGATGGTATGCTTCTCACCGTGCGGGACATCACCCTGTTATAAAAGGAGCCGTTCATGGAACTGCGGACTGTCAATACCTTTCTGCACATCGCTGAGCTGCACAGCTTTTCCCGCGCTGCGCGGCAGCTGGGCTACTCGCAGTCGGCGGTGTCCTCTCAAATCGCACAGCTGGAGGCCGAGCTGGGCACCCCGCTGTTTGACCGCGTGGGCAAGACGGTACGCCTGACCGATGCCGGGCAGACCTTTTTGGGCTATGCGCGCACCCTGCTGGAGACCGCGCAGCAGGCACAGGCCGCCTTGCAGCCCGCCCAGCAGGTGCGGGGCAGCCTGCGCATTGCACTGGCAGATTCCGTATGCAGCACCTTTTTGCCGGGGCTGCTGCAGCGCTACCACGCCCGCTGCCCGCAGGTAGAGCTGGTGCTGCACACTGCCAGCTCGGACGAGATGCTGCAGCTGCTGAGCACTAATCAGGTAGACCTTGTCTACACGCTGGACCAGCCCCTTTTGCAGCCCGCGCTGGTGCTGGCGGCAGATGTGCCGGAGCCGGTATGCTTCATTGCGCCGCCGCAGCATCCGCTGGCGCAGGAAAGCACCGTCCCGCTGGACATTCTGCCCCGGCAGGAATTTCTGCTTACCGAGCGGGGCATGAGCTACCGGGACGCACTGGACCAGTGCATGGCGGCGCACGGCCTTGCCATCCACCCCTATCTGGAGCTGGGCAGCGCCGCGCTGCTGTGCCAGATGGTGGAGCAGGGCATGGGACTTTCCTTTTTGCCGGAGTACATCGTGCGCAGCGCACTGGCCGAGGGGCGGCTGGCGCGGCTAAACGTGCCGGACTGCACCGTCATGATGCACCGGCAGCTGTTCCACCACCGGGACAAGTGGGTGACCCCGCAAATGAATGTGTTCATCGAGCTGGTGCGGCAGGGGGCACAGATAAAATGATTCGGAATGCCCGCCGCGTTGCTCTGGGCATGATCAGCGGAAAAAATATTTTTATTTCGGGGTTCAGAAACGCCTGCGGGCGTTTCTGAACCCCATTTTCACGGGTGGGTCTCCTTTCCCCAAAACGAAAAACCGCCGAAGGTTTCCCTTCGGCGGTCTTTCGTATGATAGGAGGATCAAAAATGATCTTTGCTAAGTCTTAGTTCAGGACGGTCTGCTCGGTCTCGATGTCGAACAGGTGCACCTTGTGGGGATCGAAGGCAACGCGGACGGTGTCTCCGTTACGAGCCTTGGAGGTGGGAGCCACGCGGGCGGTCATCTTGTTGCCCTTGTACTCCAGATACAGGTAGATCTCAGCGCCCATCATTTCGGAAACATCGACCTGAGCATCCAGCTGGCAGTCGGTGTGCTTTGCCATAAATTCGGGCTCGTCGTCGATATCCTCGGGACGGATGCCCATCTTGATCTTCTTGCCAACGTAGGAATCCAGCTTGCCGTCGGCAGTCTTCTCCTTGGGCAGGGGGATCACGTCGCCGCCCAGGTCAACACCGTACAGCTCGCCCTTCTTGATCAGGGTGCCATCGAGGAAGTTCATCTGGGGGCTGCCGATGAAGCCTGCAACGAACATATTGCAGGGCATATCGTACAGGTTCTGCGGGGTATCGACCTGCTGGATGATACCGT
>OGHE01000837.1_pt1 | contig 24586 bp, 27 predicted proteins | sample 1571431 | NCBI WGS metagenome assembly OGHE01 (sample SAMEA2581966, study PRJEB24529) | metagenome | biome: Human gut stool | place: China | collected 2011 | reverse complement strand
ATGTGAAATAACAATAGAATCGTTTGCGTTTTGGATCAGCTTTTTCAATCTATGTCTACTCTGATCCGGCCATTTAGAGTCATAGCCGATGAAGGGAATTACAACGATAATTTTAATATCCTCGTATCCCGTTTGTGCTCTCAATGTCAGCAGCTGTTCTCCAGCCCACATATCCACACCAAGAGCACCGCCGACAAAAAAAGTACGGACAAATTTCTCGTCATGAAGTATCCGAAACTGCTCCAGGAGACATTCTTTTAATTTTTGGCATAGGGGATCTTCCTCATTATATCCAAAGCAAAATCTTGTTGGTCGGTGGCCGGTAATGGCGCAGGCATACTGATTCATATAAATCACCCTTGATAACTGCCTTGATTACGCATATAAAGCAAAAATAACGCAAATAATAATGCGTATAAAGGTTGTATTATAAAATTATAACACAATACATACGAAGTATCAAGAATTGCTTTCTGCTATGCTAAAAGTGCAGAGAGGTGAGCGTATGGACGAAGAATTTATCCGCAATCGGATCACAGAATTGCGATTGAAAAAAGGTGTTTCAGAATATCAGATGAGCATGGAGTTAGGGCAGAACAGAAGCTATATTCAGGCGATTTCCTCTGGGCGTTCTATGCCGTCTATGAAGCAGTTCCTCAACATCTGTGAGTATTTTGAAATCACACCGCTTCAATTTTTTGATGCACAGGAAAATAACCCTCAGCTTATCAAGAAGGCTTTGGACGGAATGAGAAAGATGTCAGATGACGATTTGATTATGCTGATTGGTTTTATAAGTCGCTTAAACACAGAAAACTAACGATAGGAGGCAGTAAGCGTCCCGTCGTTAGTTTTTCATTTTATGCGCAGCATATTGTGGCAAGCAATGCTTGTGGCTATCCATTTCGCCACAAACTGCTTGTTGAGGGCAGTGCCCCCAAGCCCCTTTGAACACAGAATTTCATTCTGTGGCTGCGCGTTCTGCGAACGCTTTTGACCAGGACCAGCTTACCGCTGGCCGTGGTCTTTTTCTTTTTCAACATCCTGTTCTACCTCCATTTTCAGCACTCGATCCACATTGGCCTTTGCCGTTAAAAGCTCCCGCATTTCCTCACGGGAACGCCGGTACTCGGCATAGGTCTTTTTCTTTTCTTCCAGCAATTTCGCGTACTCCGTCTGCAACTCTTTGACCTTGGGAAGCTTCTTGACTCCCATCTCATCAAAGGCATTCTTAGCAGCCTGGTGGAGCAGAATTTCTTCCTCATGTTCCTCCCGGAATTTCTTAGAGTAACCCGCCTTGCGGTATGCCACATAGACCTCACGGGTCTTGGCATAATTTACGATGTGAGTACGCAGAACAGCGATCTCTGCCATGCGCTTTTCAGCCGCTTTGATCTGCGCCGAAAGCTCATTGTGATGTGCCGTGGCAGCCGCAGCCTTTTCTTCCAAAACCGCATACTCCAGCAGGTTATTCTCTGACAAGTAATTCATGGTCTGCGCCATCTGCTTGAGGTTGAACACCTTGGCCCATCGAGCATAGCCAGCACCTTTTCCAGCCTGCAATTTTGCCTGAATGTCCACCAGCAGATTGACCTTCGGCGGCTCTGCCTGTGTGACTGTTTTCTTTCGCGGGGTATGTGCTTTCTTCCCTAAGAGAACTGCCCGCAAATCTTCCAATCCATATCCTTCGCCCAGACTGTCCATGCGGGCGGCTTTCTCCCAACCAGAGAGCTTCAGTCGATACGATTTTCCGCGCTTTGAGACTTCACAACCATACTCTTGCAACAGTTTCAGCAGTTCTTCAAAGTCAGCAGGACTTTGTGATAATGCGTTGTCAATTGCCACACGAAGCAGCTCTCGGTGAGAGGGCTTTGCCTGATCTCCCAGCCACTTGTTATAGCTTTTTCCGTGAAGTTTCGGATTCTCTACAATGGACAGTCCGTTTTCAATGCAGATGGTATCACTTAACCGGCGAACCGCCTTGGTGCTGCCCCAAAAGTTTCGGAATTTCCGGTCATATTCTAAGCTGACCGATGACCAGATAATGTGATTATGAATGTGCGACTTGTCTATGTGAGTGCAGACCACAAAGGCATGATTGCCTTTAGTAAAACGCTTTGCAAATTCTACGCCCAGCCGGTTTGCTTCTTCCGGGGTAATCTCACCGGGACGGAAGGACTGGCGCACATGATAGGCAATCACATCATCCGCTCCGCGCACTCGTCCGGTAGCAGCAATGTACTGCCGCTTTGCCAGAAGGAACTCCGCATCCGCAGTCCGGCTGTCACACGCATAGCCGGTAATGAGCTTGCCGTTATCTGTTTTCTGTGGATTTGCTACATAGTCGATGATGTCACTGATTGCCCGACTTTCTGTGCGACCCTTGCCAACATGAAGCGGCATGATTCTTGTAGTTGCCATAATAGAAGGCCCTCCTCTCATAAATTTTTTTCGCTGAACTCTTTGCTTCTATCGTTGCAATAACTTTCTCCGCTGGGTATAATAAAAAAGAACATTCTACAACCTCAAAGGAGGGATTTTATGATAGAACAGCTCATTGCCGAAGCAACGGAATGTGATTTCAAAGTTGCTCTCGAAACAAAAAAGCCAAAAAGCTGGTTAAAAAGTGTCAGTGCCTTTTCCAATGGAATTGGCGGCACTCTGTTTTTCGGAGTCTCCGATGACCGGGAGCCTATCGGCTTGTCCGATGTTCAAAAGGATGCTGAAGCGATCAGCCGCTTAATCAAAGAACGAATCACACCATTACCTCAGTTCATCTTAAAACCATTACAGGAAGATGGTAAAAATCTATTAGCTCTGGAGGTTTCTCCCGGCCGCAGCACCCCATATTATTACAAGGCAGACGGCGTGATGGAAGCATATATCCGTGTTGGAAATGAAAGCGTAATTGCCCCTGATTACATTGTGAATGAACTGATCTTAAAGGGAACCAATCAGTCCTTTGATACCCTAACAACAGACGCGGTAAAAAAGGATTACAGCTTTACACTTCTGGAAGCAACCTATCTGGAACGGACCGGTCTCCGCTTTGAGCCATCCGATTATGTTTCCTTCGGTTTGACTGATAAAAATGGACTCCTGACCAATGCCGGAAAACTCATGACCGATCAGCACACGGTTTATAACTCCCGTATGTTCTGTACCCGGTGGAATGGCTTGGAAAAAGGCTCTATCTTTGATGATGCGCTGGACGATAAAGAATACGAGGGAAATTTGATTTATTTACTGAACAGCGGCAGTGAATTTATTCGCAATAATTCCAAAGTCCGTTTTGTCAAAAAGGCACAGTATCGTGTAGACAAGCCGGATTATGCTGAACGAGCTGTGACAGAGGCTCTTGTTAATGCGCTTATCCATCGTGATTATATTGTGCTTGGCAGCGAAATCCATATTGATATGTTTGATGATCGGGTGGAAATCACATCTCCGGGCGGTATGTTTGGCGGCGGCTCAATTCAGGAATACGATATTTACAGTATCCGTTCCATGCGACGAAACCCTGTGATTGCTGACCTGTTCCACCGCATGAAGTACATGGAACGCCGTGGAAGTGGCCTACGCAAAATCGTCAGTGAAACCGAAAAGCTGCCTGGATATACAGAGGCATATAAGCCTGAATTTTCCTCAACGGCAACCGATTTCAGAGTTATATTAAAAAATGTAAATTACCATCATGATTACTCCATCATGGATATAAACCAAGTTAAGACCCAAGTTACCACTTTTGATGAGATTCTTGTTTTTTGTTCAACTCCTCATTCAAAAGCTGAAATTGCAGATTATTGCGGATATAAAAACAACAAAAATTTCACCAAGAAATATCTACGGCCTTTACTAGATTCCGGTACACTTAAAATGACAATTCCAAACAAGCCAAACAGTAGAAATCAAAAATATATTACCGCTCGCACAGAGTGAAATAAGAAGCAGGACATTGGGTTTCATCCCTATCGTCCTGCTTCTTATCTATTCTTAATAAGCACCAAATGCTTGAAATTGGGTAAAAAGAAACCCCTGTAAACCAGTGTTTACAAGGGTTTCGAGTGTTCTGATTATTATCTCTTTGAGAACTGTGGTGCACGACGAGCTGCTTTGAGACCGTACTTCTTACGCTCTTTCATACGTGGATCTCTTGTTAAGAATCCAGCAGCCTTAAGAGTAGGTCTGTACTCGTTATCTACCTGAAGGAGTGCACGGGAGATACCATGACGGATGGCACCAGCCTGTCCTGAGTATCCGCCGCCCTTTACGTTTACTAAAACATCGAACTTGTCAACTGTCTCAGTTGCTACTAATGGCTGACGAACGATTACCTTTAAAGTCTCAAGACCTAAGTACTCGTCAATATCTCTTTTATTGATTGTGATCTTTCCTGTTCCAGGTACTAAATAAACTCTGGCAACAGATGATTTTCTTCTTCCTGTTCCGTAATACTTTGTATTAGCCAATGTTGTTTACCTCCTCTGATTAGAATGTTAAAGCTTCTGGCTTCTGAGCTGCATGCTTGTGATCTGGTCCTGCGTATACAAATAACTTTGTGTACATCTGACGTCCTAAAGGTCCCTTTGGAAGCATTCCCTTAACAGCGAACTCGATGACACGCTCCGGATGCTTGTTGAGCATTTCCTTAAGAGTTGTCTCCTTGATTCCTCCAACGTATCCTGAATGACGGTAATATACCTTCTGATCTAACTTCTTACCAGTTACTTTGATCTTCTCAGCGTTCACAACGATTACGTAATCACCAGTATCAATATGTGGTGTGAAGATTGGTTTATTCTTTCCTCTTAATACTTTAGCAACTTCTGATGCTAAACGTCCTAATGTCTTGCCTTCAGCGTCTACTACATACCACTTTCTGTCGATGGTAGCAGGACTTGCCATAAATGTTTTCATGGGTTTTCCTCCTTGATAGATATTCAAATCAATAAAATGCGAACAGTTTCAAGCCTCGTATGTCCGGACGCTGCTCTTTCCTGCTCTGCTTTTCTATATAGTTTAAATGCTCGCCGGGGCTTTTGGCTCACATTTACATACTATCACAGACTTATATATTATATTACCCGGGTCTTTTATTGTCAAGCAGATTTGTCCCTCAAATACCGCTTTTTCCTGATTTATCCACAGGTTCTGTAAAAAATGCCATTCCTGTCCACAAGGGAAATCTGTTTTTCGACATTTTATACAAATCCGCGCAGCTTTTATTCGTACTCCAGTCCGATCATTGTCAGTCCGTGTGCAGGAGCCGTCGGTCCTGCCACACTCCGGTCACAGGCATCTAAAATCGTCTGCATCTCCTGTGGGGCAAACTCTCCCGCTCCCACCTTTATCAGTGTTCCTGCAATGATCCTCACCATATTATACAAGAACCCATTTCCCGTCACCCGGATCGTGATAATATCCGCTTCTTTCGTGACCGTACATGCATAGATCGTCCGTACGCTGGTTTTCGACTGTGCATTGACCGCACAGAAACTTTTAAAATCATGCTCGCCAACCAGATAATCCGCGGCCTCCTGCATTTTCTCCACATCCAGCGGATAATGATAAAAATATGTATCCAGCCGCCTGGTCGGCATGCGGAACCGCCGGTTTAGTATCCGATACTCATAGGTCTTTCGGCTTCTGGAAAAACGTGGATGAAAGGTATCCGGCACTTCGCAGGAATCCTGCACCACGATATCTTCCGGCAGCCTCTGGTTTAATGCGTAGCTGATCTTCTCCGCCGGCATACGGGTATCCGTATCAAAAATACAGACGTTTCCCAGAGAATGTACCCCCGCGTCCGTGCGGCTTGCGCCGGTCACGCGGATGTCTTCCCCAAGAAGCGCCTGCAATGCTTCATTTAATTTCTGTTCAATGGTCACACCGTTGGGCTGAATCTGCCAGCCGCTATAGTTGGTCCCGTCATATGCGACGACCATTTTTACTCTCATATTTCTTAATCCTGTTCTGTCAAATTTCCTGTTTTCAGATGATTTATATGCTGCTGCCGGCGGTCACCGTCCTGCTACTGTGGCCAGTGCAACAGCACTCGTGCAACAATCACAAGCACAAGAAATGCAATCAATATCACATAGGCTTTGCGGTCTGTTCCCTGATAGCGCAGCGGTTTCATCTTTGTTCGTCCCTCTCCGCCACTGTAGCAGCGGGCTTCCATGGCCATGGCAAGGTCGTCCGCGCGACGGAACGCCGATACAAATAACGGAATAAGAAGCGGCACCATGCTTTTGGCTTTCTGGATCAGATTGCCGTCCTCAAAATCGGCACCACGCGCCATCTGTGCCTTCATGATCTTGTCCGTTTCCTCGATGAGAATCGGAATAAACCGCAGGGCAATGGACATCATCATCGCAATCGCATGCACCGGTATGTGAATCCGGTTCAGCGGAGACAATGCTTTTTCAAGTCCATCGGTCAGCTGGTTTGGCGTCGTGGTCAGTGTCATGAGAGACGTTCCAATGATCAGATAGATCAGCCGGATCGTCATAAGCACCGCATTCATAATACCTGTACTGGTCAGATGAAACGGTCCCCAGTGCCAGTACTCCGTACCGGTCGGTGTAAAGACCAGATTAAACACTGCCGTAATCAAAAGCAGCACCACAATGGCTTTTAACCCTTTTACGATATACGAAAACGGTACTTTTGAAATTTTGATCATAAAAATAAGCATACCGGTTATGATCGCAAATCCCAAAATGCCCCGGAACGTAAACAGCGCAATAATATATATCATTGTCGCAAATAATTTTACACGCGGGTCCAGTTTGTGTACGACAGAATCTGCCGGATAATACTGGCCCAGAGTAATATCTCTTAACATAAATTTCTCCTGTGCTCTGCAAACACTAAATGACGTTTTTCTCCCGAAGTGCCGACAGAATTGTCTGTGCTGCTTCTTTTGCCGTGGTTGCCTGTGTATCCACAGGAAGTCCCCGTTCCGCAAGTTCATGTACCAGATACGTCACCTGCGGCGCAGCAAGTCCTACCGCCTCAAGCTCCTTATAATGCGCAAACACCTGCTTCGGCAAAGCATCAAACATCACGGCACCGTGATTCATCACAATGATGCGATCCACATATTCCGCCACATCTTCCATACTGTGCGATACCAGAAGAATCGTGATTCCAAGTTCCCTGTGCATCTTAGAAACCAGTCCAAGGATTTCATCGCGCCCTGCCGGATCAAGTCCTGCTGTCGGCTCGTCCAGAATCAGCACATCCGGTTTCATTGCAAGTACTCCGGCGATTGCCACACGGCGCTTCTGTCCGCCGGACAGATCAAACGGCGGCTGATAAAATAACTCTTCCGGAAACCCGACGTTGCGCAACGCTTCAAACGCCCGCAGTTCTACATCCCTGCGATCCAGTCCCTGATTCTTCGGTCCAAAACAGACATCCTCAAAACAGGTGGTCTCAAACAGCTGATGATCCGGATACTGGAAAACCAGCCCCACTTTGCTCCGCAGGGCTTTCATATCATACCCTTCATCATAGATGTCCTGCCCATCCACATAGATGCTTCCCGATGATGCCCGCAGCAGTCCGTTCAGCAGCTGAGTCAGAGTCGATTTTCCCGATCCCGTATGACCGATAATCCCGATAAATTCGCCCTGATGAATCTGCAGATTGACATCCTTTAATGCCTGAATCTCATAAGCCGTACCGTCGCTGTATGTGTAATTGATCTTGTCTAAAATGATTTCTGCCATCTTTTTATCTCCTGCCTGTGCGCATATCTTTGTCTAGGCATTTGCCACGGACATAATCGCATCCACCAGTTCTTTCCTCGTAAGGATTCCCTGTGGAATCGGTACGCCCGCGCTGCGCAGTTCATCTGCCACAAGCGTTGCCTGCGGTACATCCAGACGATGTTCTTTCAGTTCGTCCACACGCGAAAAAATATCGCGCGGTGTACCGTCCATCACGATCTTTCCTTTCTCCATGACGTACACATAATCTGCGTCAACCACTTCTTCCATATAATGTGTAATAAGAATGATGGTAACGCCCTTTTTCTTATTCAGATCATGTGCGGTAGCAATAACCTCTTTGCGTCCGTTCGGATCAAGCATCGCTGTCGGCTCATCAAAGACAATGCATTTCGGTTCCATTGCCACAACACCGGCAATTGCAACACGCTGTTTCTGTCCACCGGAAAGTTTATTTGGAGAATGTTTGCGGTATTTTACCATATCCACAGCTTCTAAACTCTGATTGACACGCGTCCAGATTTCCTCTGTCGGCACCCCGATATTTTCGGGACCAAATCCCACATCTTCTTCTACCACACTGGCAATGATCTGATTGTCCGGATTCTGAAATACCATCCCGGCAGTTTTCCGTATCGGAATGGTATTGTCCTCATCAAGTACATCCATTCCATCCACCCAGATCACGCCTTCTGTCGGTGTCAGCAACGCATTGATATGTTTGGCAAGTGTCGACTTGCCCGATCCGTTGTGTCCGAGAATGGCAATGAACTGTCCCGCTTTTACATCCAGATTTACATGATCGAGTGCCGTCGTAATAGACTCAACATTGCCTTCCTCATCTCTGCGGAAAAATTCATGTACAACATTTTTTGCTTTGATAATTCCCATTTTAATCGTCCCAGCTCAGTCTGTGAAGCTGTCCTTCCAGCTTCATATGGTCAAAATCGTTCTGGCGCAGTGCCTCATAAAGCACAATGGCAACAGAATTCGATAAGTTCAAAGAACGGGTTTCCCCGATCATCGGAATACGCACACAGGTATCCGGATTCGCCTTTAAGATTTCTTCCGGAATTCCTGCACTCTCTTTTCCGAACATAATGAAACAGTCCGGTTCATAATGGACATCCGAATACACATGACGTCCTTTTGTTGTCGCATAATAAATTTTTGCACCCGGATTTCTTTTACAGAAATCCTCCCAGTTTTCATATACGGTGACATCCAGATCTTTCCAGTAGTCCATGCCGGCACGCTTTAAATGTTTCTCCGATAAAGAAAAACCAAGCGGCTCAATCAGATGCAGCTTTGTACCGGTTGCGACACAGGTTCTACCGATATTTCCCGTATTTGCTGGAATTTCCGGCTCATGTAATACAATATTTAACTCTGCCATTTTTTAATTCTTAATCTCCCGAATCTCCGTTACAAACTCAGCCACGCGATCCAGTGCAATCCGCAGATCATCCAGGGAATATGCATAGGATATACGAAGGAATCCCTCTCCGCAGGCACCAAACGCCGTACCCGGAACAACCGCAACTTTCTTCGTCTGCAGAAGTTTTGTTGCAAACTCATCACTGGTCATACCCAGATCCTTAATACAAGGGAACGCATAAAATGCTCCAAATGGTTCAAAACAGGAAAGTCCCATCTCTTTGAACCGCCCCAGTACATAACGGCGTCTGCCGTTGTACTCTTCCCGCATCATGGCAACATCTTCATCCCCGTTGCGCAGTGCCTCTACCGCCGCATACTGGCTGGTGGTCGGCGCACACATGATCGCAAACTGATGGATCTTTAACATCTGTTTGATGATTACTTCCGGTCCACATGCATAACCGAGTCTCCATCCGGTCATTGCATGCGATTTGGAAAATCCGTTGATCACGATTGTTCGCTCCCTCATTCCCGGAATGGAGGCAATGGATACATGATTGTCCAGATAGGTCAGTTCCGCATAGATCTCGTCACTCAGGACAAACAGATCATGTTTCTTTACCACTTCTGCAACTGCTTCCAGATCCTTCTTTTCCATAACCGCCCCGGTCGGGTTATTTGGGAAAGGCATAACAAGAAGCTTTGTCTTCGGCGTGATTGCAGCCTCAAGTTCTTCTGCCGTCAGGCGGAATTCGTTCTCTGCCTTCAGTTCGATCGGAACCGGTGTTCCATTTGCCAGTACACAACAAGGCACATAGGATACATAACTTGGCTGCGGAATAAGTACCTCATCTTGCGGATCTAACATGGCACGCATGGCAATATCAATTGCCTCACTGCCTCCGACTGTCACAAGCATCTCCTTGTTATAGTCATAGGAAAGCCCGAATCTCCGGTCAAGATATTTGGAAATCTCAATTTTTAATTCCTTTAAACCTGCATTTGAAGTATAAAAAGTTCTTCCTTTTTCAAGGGAATAAATTCCCTCATCACGAATATGCCACGGTGTATCAAAATCCGGCTCTCCGACGCCGAGAGAGATTGCATCATCCATCTCACTGACAATGTCAAAAAATTTCCGGATACCCGATGGCTCAATGGTTGTAATTGTTTTTGATAATGGATTTCTCATTATGCCATCATAATCCTTTCATCTTTTGCTTTCGGAGCCATAACAGTTCCGTGGTCTTTATATTTCTTTAAAATAAAGTTTGTCTTTGTGCTGAGTACCTGATCCAAGGCAGAAAGCTTATCGGATACAAACTGGGAAATCTCACGAAGTGTCTTCCCCTCCAATGTAACCATCAGGTCAAATCCGCCGGAGATAAGATACACGGAATTTACTTCCGGATAATTGTAAATGCGCTCTGCAACCTTATCAAATCCCATGCCGCGCTGCGGTGTCACACGCACTTCAATCAGTGCAGTTACTTTTTCCACACCGGCTTTGTCCCAGTTAATCAGCGTATGATATCCGCAGATAATTCCCTCCTGCTCCATAGCTTCCAGCTCATTCATGACTGCTGTCTCATCTACACCGAGAATTACGGCCAGCTCCTGTGTATCGATGCGGCTGTTTTTTTCTATAAAAGTTAAAATCTTCTCTCTCATATTTTATTGTTCTCCTAATTACATTTTACCATATTCCATAATTCGTCTGTCTGTGTTGTTTCTAAGAATCTGCGTTCCTCCCCATTGATAAGTACACGGTCATTGCTGTCGATTGTCCTTCCGATAATAACAGCTTCCCCGCCAGCCTGACGGATCGCATGCACCAGTGCATTGCCATCTGCCGCTGCCAGAAGAAGACTGCCTCCCGACAGAAGCTTGTAAGGATTTAAATCAAAAAATTCACAGATTTCTATGGTTTCCTGACGAATTGGTATTTTCTTCAGATCAATTTCCAGTCCGACGCCGGAACACTGCCCCAATTCCCAGAGAGCTCCGAAAACGCCTCCCTCTGAGAGGTCGTGCATTGCAGCAACGCCAGACTTTGCGGCGACTGCGGCCTCCGAACGGATAGAAAGATAATCTATATATTTTGCCGCTTTGTCAAGAAACGGCTGTGCGTATCTGGCCGATAACTCTTCCCGGTGTTCCGTTGCAAGAATCGCTGTTCCTTCCAGCCCGACCCATTTGGTCACAATCACATCCATATCCGGCTGCGCCCCTGCTGCTGTGACAAATAATTCCCTGTCAGCTTCTCCCACTGCCTGAACAATCAGTTGCGGAGAGGTCACTGTCCGAAGAACTTCCGTGTGTCCTCCGAGAACCGGAATCTGCTCTTTCTCACTTACACGGGATACTGCCGAAATCCATACACGCAGATCATTTTCGCTTGCAGATGTCGGGAGCAGAAGCGTCATCGTAATTCCCAATGGTTTTGCCCCACTGCATGCAAGATTATTCAATGCCGCATAAACGCCGGCTTCCGGAAACGTGTCAAATGCACGGCAGGCTTCCGCAGTAACGATCTGCTTTCCCGCAGAAGCATCCACTGCACCGAAATCTATTCCCACTCCCGGTGCCCGGACCGCAGAATTATGAAGTTGTCGGAGAACCGAGCGCTTTAATATCGACTCGGATAATTTTCCTGCTTTCATACTGTTATTTTCTATTCGCTTTCTTGGACGATTGTGTTTTTTTCGTGGATGTATTTGTTGAAGATGTTGTTTCTTTCTTGGTATCCTGTTTTTTGGAATCTTCCTTCTTTGTATCTTCCTTTTTATTATTTTCATCCTTTTTGGAGGAATCCTCTTTCTTGTTCGTATCGCTCTTGTCTGCGTCCTCCTTTTTATCGGTATCGTCCTTCTTTTCTTCTTCTTTCTGCTCTTCTTCTTTCTTTTGCGCGTTTGTCTTTAAATCGGCTGCCGCACTTCTTACTTTCGCTTCATCCCCTGTTGCAATTGCTGCCTTTAAAGCAGAAAGCGTCTCGCTTGTCGCATCTTTGGTTCCAATGGTAATAAGCTTTGGAGTTGCCTGATAATTACTCTTGTTGAACAGATCCCTGCTCTGCTGTTTTCCGTCTACCTTCACAATCTTCCACAACTGCGCAATGCATCCGGACTGTCCGGACTGGGTAACAGAAACCGAACCGGCGGTAAGGGAAGCATCCATTGTAAACTGCACCTTTGGATCTGTCTTTGAAACGGTTTCACTTTCAAACGAAATCTCCCGGTTGGATGGTCTCGTTTCTTTTCCATATACATTAAAATAAATGATACCGCCACTGCAATATCCTTCGATATATACCGGCGCATCCAGATTATTTTTAAACTTCAGATCTTTATAATTTCCGGCAATTGCCGCATCCATGGACGGTTCCACATAATGAACCAGCATGGAATGATTAAAACGCATCGTAATTTCCAGTTCTGCCCGGATAACTGCATTATATAAAGTCGTTGCAACCTGACAGATTCCACCGCCAAACGATTCCACTACCGTTCCGTTCTGATAGGCACCGGCCAGTTCATACCCGTTCTCCTGTGTAAACGGGCTGACCGTTTTTGCCAGATCAAACTCCTCTCCCGGATAAAGGATTGTACCATCTACTTTGCTCACTCCGGTTATGACATTTTTTGCACGTCCTGCACTCGAACTTGCAAAGTTTGTCGTATAAGAACCGATCAGATCCGTAATTTCTGCGAGTTCTTTCTCATCCCCGCGCGGTTCTACCGTCTTTGTTACCAGATCAATCTCATTATTGGAGCCGTCCCAGCCCTGTGCAAGAAAATCATTGATTGCATACACGGAATTTACGACATCCACCTCGACGCCTTCTTTTCCCTTTACAAATTCAAATTTTCCATTGACACGCTTTAATCCATTATCAACAGCCCCGACGGCAAGATCATCTGCGCTCTCATATATCTTTTCGGCCGTCGCCTGTTTGTTTACACTCAGATGCATATCGAGAACCAGTTTTTTCTTTTTGAGATCCTGCAGGGTTTTATACCGGTTGATCAGACTTCCGGCGTGTCCCACCGCCATAGCTTCCTGCACGGCAGTATCCGCATCCGCGGTCACTCCCATATCTTCCGCAGTCATCTGAATGGAACCGGTTTCTCCTCTCAGCGTAAAAGTTGTATCCATCAGCCCATCCACGTATTCTTCTACCGCAGATATCGCCTGATTTTCTGTCATTCCTCCGACGTTTACATTTCCGATGGAAATTCCATTTTCAATGGTAGTCTCCTCTGCTGCCATCACTGCCTGTGTATGAGAACCGAGTCCCACCACACAAAAAAGTACTGCTGCAGCCATTCCTAACTTTGTTATCTTCTTCATATTCTTCCTTTAAAATAATTTTAGCGTTATCTTGTATTTTAACATAAACAATCACTTTTTCAAGTGCCGCTACCCATAAATCAGCGCTGAAACCAGTGTTGTAACAACCATTGCAGCGATAACAACCAACGATATGAGTGCAATCAGCTGTCTTTTTCGTTTTGAACCATTAAAATTATACATACTATTCACCTCTTTCGCAAAATCAGTTATAATGAATACACAACAATATCAGAAAGGATTTCCATTATGTTTGTATTTCTTGCTATTTTTATCGTTTTTCTGCTGTATATTAACTTTTTGATGCATAAAAATAAACGCGCCCAGGAAAATCTCGAAAAACAGTTCTGGGACCGGGAGCGCAGTGCGAATTTCACACGCAAAAAAGATATCAGCAATCTTAATTATCTTATCATAACAGAAGATAAAATACCACAAAACCTTACGACCGATGCCAAAAAATCACTGGAAACACTATGCGGTCAGAAAATGCTGAATCTTTCTTCCATGAGTAACACCGACCTGAAACTTGAATATGGTGTTGCAAACCTGGATGAACTCAGCGCATGTGATGACCGTTTTTCCACATTTGAACGAAATGCTGCCATCTATGCCCAGGAACTGAGTGATGCCGGATATACCGATCAGGCACGCCAGCTGCTGGAATTTGCAGTTTCCTGTCATGTCGACAACAGCAGCATCTACACACAGCTGGCAGCCATCTATCAGACCGGGGGCAATCTCTCCGGAATCTTGCAGCTGCAGGAAGCAGCTGCGCAGCTTGCACCGTTTCCGCAAAAAATCATTCTGGAAAAACTTAAAAGTTTCCAGCCCTGATCTTATCCTGCAGCCGGGAGGCTTCACTGCGTGTAAGAGTCTCCCAGCTGATACTGTCTTTCCTTCCATATTGTTCCATCAGTTCCCTGAGCCGTTCTTTCTGATGCTCCGTTGCCGGCGTCTGTCTCTTTGCCTTATACACCAGAGGTTTCGGGACAAACAGTTCCATGGAAGCACCTTCTATGGATTTTAAATTTTCGAATACCTTATAGGTTTCTACTGCATCATCCAGTGCCCGGTGTGCATGTTCCCGTTCAATCTGAAAATATTCGCACAAGCTTTCCAGTTTTTTCGACTGTGCCCCCGGAAGGAGTGCCCGCGCAATCCGCAGGGTATCACAGGCCGACAATTCCAGTGGAATTTTCTGATTGACGGCCCACTGCTTCAGAAAACTGTAATCAAAAATCAGATTATGTCCCACAAGAATATCATCCCCGATAAATTGCAGAAGTTCCTGCATTGCCACATTCTCTTCTTTCCCCAAAGCCGCCATTTCATCTGTAATCCCGGTCAGCTGTACTACCGTTTCCGGAATTGACATTCCCGGACGCACGAGCGTTCCATATGTATCTGCAATCTCTCCGTTCCGTACACGAACCGCCCCGATTTCTATTACTTTGTCCCTTTTCGGAGCCAGTCCCGTCATCTCCAGATCAAGAACCGTATAATCCATTTTATGCACCTGCCTTACGCTTTCATACATGTTTATTATACACATATAAGAAAAGAAAACCAGCCAGAATATGGCCGGTTTTCTTCCACAATAACGCTCTTTATAAAATTCTTCCAATCAATACATCCAGTCCTGCCACCCACAGCAACAGTGCGCCAACGATATATACTTTGGTTTTTGCTTCATATCCGACACGGTATCCGGTATAGATGCCGCCGATCACAAATGCAACGGTACATACAACAATCATGATCAGAATCATAAGCACATTCGTTTCCAGAAATCCAAATGCAATTCCCGTAAGCAGCGTGTAAATTCCACTGATACATGCCATGCGGACAAATCTCCAGATTCCAAGATGATGTTCCAGATGTTCTTCCACATGTTCGTTGCGGATTGCTTTTACCATCAGCCGGATGCCAAGAATCATAAAAATCACCATGGATATAATCTGTCCCAGCAGCTTTTCGTCCGGCACCGACCGGTAATGGCAGAACAGGGAGGACAAAAAATGCCCCAGATATAACGTAATCAGCTGTGCCAGCGCAACGATTCCACAGATCACTGTCAGATTTTTTTTATTTATTTTTGCAACCAGTGATCCCTGACATTCCATTGCTGCGAAAATATCCAGAGATACCCCTGCTATTATCAGCAGGTTTTCCATCCAGTTCATCCTTTTTCCTCCGACCATCAAAATTATTTGTTATTTTCACTGTCTGCCTTGATCGCATCCTGTTTATAAATAAATTTTACGCTTCCGTTTACACCGTCTGCAACCTTTGTAAATGTCTGGTAATCCTCACCCGCATCAAGCATTGCCTGCAGTTTGTCGGTCAGCGGTTTGATATCTCCGTTATAGCTGTTCGCAATCTTGGAAATACCCTTCTCGTCGAATTCTACCATGCCATCTGCCAGCGTATGGGACCCGTCATCCAGTTTATCTACACCGGACACAATCTTTACCGTGGCATCGTTGAGTGCCTTGATTCCCTTCGTCAGTGTTGGAACTGCGTCTGCCAGAGACTGTGTTCCCTTACTGAGTGCTGCGGAACCGGTAACCAGACTGTAACCGTTTTCCTGTACTGCTTCAATCTGCTGTGCAATTGTAGCCTTTGCACTCTCTGCTCCTGTAACAGCGGCTGCACTTGCTGCCTGTACGGCCACATTCTGACATGCTCCTGCCAGCTGTGTAGCCAGTGTCTTTAAGCTGCTCTCCACACCGTCTGTCACCTGCTCATTGTTTCTTCCTGCTGCAAGCTGTGCCTTGATTGTGCTCTGTGTCTTGTGAAAGAGTGTGTCCTTTGCCCCACTCTTTGCATACAGCAGTTCCGCAAGCTGTGCACTTGTCATACCATCCGATACGGCATACATAACCGTTGACGTCTGATCGTTTGCCTGTACGCCCTTTGCCCACGCTGCTTTAATGCCGGCAGCCGCCTGATCTGCAGTAAGTTTGCTGTCTGCCGCCTGTCCTGCAGCTTTCAGCAATACCTGTCTTACCACTTCATTATACACGGTTTCCGCTGCATTTGCACTATAAGCGCCATCATAAAGAGAAGTAAATAATGCGCCATCCGTTGTGCTGCCATCTTTTCCTGTGCTGTAACGGAGTGCGGCATAGATCTGGTTTGCGACTTCCTGCGTTTTTCCGTTTGCAAACTCTTTTGCCACCGTCTCGGAAGCGGTCTTTGACGCTGCCTGTTTCTCTGTATCACTCATCTTTGTATTTAACGCTTTATCAAGTGTCTGGATTCCCTTGCTGATGGATTCTGCGCTGGTGTTTAATGTCTCCACACCTTTGCCCAGATCTCCGCTCTTTGAATTCAGCTCATTCATACCGCTTGCATAATCCGCAAGATTTTTCTGTAACGTGTCCAGTCCATCGGATAATTCTTTTGATCCGTCTTTTAACTTGCTGCTTGCATCCAGCATGTCATCAATCATATCATCCAGAGAAGAAGAATCCCCGCTCTTCATGGAAATCATGCTTCCGGCATTTGCCACGATCGTCATTGCCGTATCCAGCTTGAAATCTTTTACATCGGCAGTCACTTCGAAATCTTCGGGAAGTTCCAGATCATCGATGAAATCAGAATCTTTCACATTCAGACTTTCTTTGATTCCCGGCAATGCATAGCCGATAACCACATTGCTGTCCCCGTTCTGGGAAACTTTTCCGTTCTTTACTTCCACATTGCTGAAACTGTCATCCAATACCAGTGCCGTTACGGCTGCAAACGGAACCTTTACCGTCTGCTTGTTTCCGTTTACGGTTTCTTCATAAGAAGAATTATTTGTGTAATCATAATGTATGGTAACTTTTCCGGATTTTCCAGCCAGATCCTTCGGTGCAATCTCATTTCCATCCAGATAATAAGTAACTTTCAGAGAAACCGGAGCTTCACTGTCTATTTTTCCCTGATAGTAAATATCGGCTCCATCTGCCTGCCAGGTCAGCTTCTCTCCGTTCTGTGAGAACTCCTCGCTTCCCTTCACATTTTTGATATCTGTCAGATTGGACTGATCCTCCAGTGTAGCGGACTGGTTTTTATTGATCAGATGATCGGTGACAATGGTATCATACACACTTCCCGTTGCATCGGAAATAAGGTAAACATTTTCATCTTTTCCGATTTCTTTATCACTGACAGATACCTGAAGCAGATCCTCAATATCATCCTTCTTATCGGAAGAATCCTCTTTCTGCTCTGTCTGAACTGCAGCATCTTTCTTCTGATCTGCCTGCACGGCAACTGCTGTCATGCTACTTCCAAGAAGTGTAATGGTCAGCACACCTGCCACAATACGGACTACATATTTATTTTTCAATCTGGTTTTTAACTCTGATAATTTCATAATTCCATCCTCCTATTTGATTTTGTTGCGAAATCCTGCACTTGATGCACAGATCACACGGTCAAATACCATGAACATGCTTGGCAGAATAAAGATTACGACAATCATACTGATGATCGCACCACGTGCCATCAGCATACATAATGAACCGATCATATCGATGTTGGAATATAATCCCACACCAAACGTTGCTGCAAAGAAACTGAGCGCACTGACAATGATCGACTGAATGGACTTGCTCAATGCATCGGTAATTGCTTCTTTCTTATCCATACCGCGGAAACGGTTCTTCTTATACTTGTTCGTCATAAGAATTGCATAATCGACCGTAGCTCCCAGCTGTATGGTTCCGATTACAATGGATGCAATAAACGGCAACACCGTTCCTGTATATGCCGGAATACCCATATTGATGAAAATTGCAAATTCAATAACACATACCAGAATGATTGGAAGTGAAATGGACTTAAATGTCAGTAAAATAATAATAAAAATAGCTGCAATCGAAATAATACTTACATTTTTGAAATCCACATCGGTAATCTCAATCAGATCCTTGGTACATGGCGCCTCACCGATCAGCATTGCGGTATTATCGTATTTTTTAATAATCGCATTGATCTCATCACACTGTTTATTTACTTCATCCGTTGCAGATGCATATTCCGAAACAATGACCATCATCTGGTAATCTCCACTCTTGAAGATATCCTTCACATCGTCCGGAATGACATCCTGCGGAACCATCGGTCCGGTCAGGGAATCCATCGAAACCGCAAGTTTTACACCGTCTACTTTTTTGATCTCATCGATCATATTCATACTGTCTTTTTCAGACAGACTGCTTTTTGCCAGAACCATGTGGGTTGCACCCATATGATACTGTTCGGACAGCTTATCATTTCCGACTTTACTGCTGAAAGTCTCCGGCAGCGTACCAGTCAGATCATAATATACATTGGTATGTGTATATCCGTAGATTGCCGGAATCAGCACAACCAGAAACGCAATGACAAATACCACATGATGTTTTGTGATAAACCCTGCAATTCTACTAAGATCCGGAAGAATTACTTTATGTCTGGTCTTTTCGATTGCCTTATCGCAGACAAGAATCAGAGACGGAAGAATCGTTACACATCCGATAACGCCAAAGACAACGCCCTTTGCCATAACGATACCAAGGTCTTTTCCAAGGGTAAAGCTCATAAAACACAGTGCGATAAATCCGGCAACTGTTGTAATGGAGCTGCTGACCACGGAAGTAATTGTATTGGAAATCGCATGTGCCATGGCACGGTTTTTATCTCCGTCAAACCGCTCCTTCTGCTCCTGATAACTGTGCCACAGGAAAATGGAATAATCCATTGTAACACCGAGCTGCAGTACCGCCGCCAGTGCCTTGGTAATATAAGAAATCTCCCCGAAAAATACGTTGGAACCCAGATTGTAAATAATTGCCATGCCGATACTGATCAAAAACAGGAACGGAACAACTACGGAATCCATCGTAAGTGATAATACGATCAGAGAAAGCACAACGGCGATCAAAACATAGATCACACTCTCATTCTCGGCCAGTTTTCGGATATCATTGTTCACCGATGCCATACCACTGACAAAACACTGCTTTCCAACCAGATCATTGATCGTCTGGATCGCATCCATGGTGCCGTCCGACGACATGGACTCATCAAACAGGACTGCCATCAGCTGGCTGTCTGCGTCTTTGTTATTGAAAAAGTTGTAGATATCATCCGGAAGTGCTTCTCTTGGAATACTAAAATCCATAATAGAACCATACCAGATAACATTTTTTACATGAGGTACATCCTCAATCTTATCTGCTATTTTCTGCAGATCCTTATCCTGCATTCCCTCAACAACTACAAAAGAGAACGCGCCTGTTCCAAATTCATCCAGAAGGATATCCTGCCCTTTCATCGTTTCAATCTGTCCCGGCAGATAGGACAAAATGTCATAATTAATTCTGGTTTTCATATAGCCGATCGCGGATGGAATCAGCAGTAAAAAAGCCAGGATCAAAATCAGAAACCGACATTTAACGACTCCTTTTCCAAATTTAATCATTTTTTTCACCATCCTCTATTTTTCTCTCAGCCTATCATAAAAAAAAAGACCGAATATGAAAATATTCAATCTTTTCGTCATGTACTGCATGATTATACATTTTGAGTGATTTGTATGAATTCGTATACAAATCATTCAAAATGTCATCGCATATTCTTTTTATAATTCTTTGATGATGTCGGTCAGAGACCGGGTCAGCATATACTGATATGCTTCGGCCATTTCGCGCGGCGAGATGGTCATTCCCATGCTGATCCATTCCTCTGTTGCAAAACACATGGACTGTGCATAATAGGAAGATATCACCTCCGGCGTCAGCCATTTGTGTTTTGAAACCCTTCCGCTGCTTTCGTTTTGAATCAGTTCAAGCAATACTTCCCGCACACATTTTTTTGCGATATCGTGAAATTTGACCGATCCCTCCATTTTTACCAGCTGTGAATAAAATGCCTTGTCCTTTTCAATGTTGGTAAACAGCAGAACCATTGCTTCTATAATCATATCATTCCGGATCAGAGGTTCTACCGGCTCTAACAGTTCTGTCCGGATGATCCATTCAATAAGCTCAAATTTATCCTGAAAATGATTGTAAAACGTTGGCCGGATGACCCCTGCTTTATCAGTTATCTCTTTAATTGTAATTTTTTCTACCGGCCGCTTGACAGCAATCTCTTTCAAACTTTTTGCAAGCAGCTGGTCAATATCGGTTTTGCCCTGTATTGCCATTTCGTCTGTTATCCTTATTCGTCAAATTCCATGGTCACAAAGTACCCTTTTTCTGTCTCCTTCACATCAATCACATCACCTTCCCGGCTTTTTAAACGTTCCCCTACCGCATAATTTCCTGACATGGCTATTGCATGCTCAATGGTATAATAATAGGAAGTGGGAAGTTTTCCCTCTGTCACCTTCAGATGATCCCCTGCTTTGGTCAGTCCCGGACGTTCCATTTTAAATTCCATCTGTCTCATCACAATCACCTTCATTTTCCACAAACTCTGTATCAACAGTCTCTGTGCGCCGTCTGTAATCCCTCGCTGCACGCGTTGCTGTGACAGCAATCCACAGATTCAGCGCTCCGTTGATAATCAGCACGATTCCTACCAGCATAATAAACTGTTTCAATACGGTAAGCGGACAGAAAACACAGACCAGACCGCAGACCAGACAGATGATAGCAAATACAAGATCCATGCCCCACTTTTCATATCCGTATTTTTTGGCATTCACAGCCTCCGTCACCGCACGAATTCCATGAAATACAAGTCCTACACCCAGTATAACCGGAACCAGACTGACAATCAGCGACGGCTGGATGAGAAACCAGATTCCAACTGCAAGTACCAGAATTCCGACAATCGATGAAGCTCCAAATGTTGCAAGGCTCAAAATAAAGCTTCCCAGATAAATAATTCCAACGATGATCATTGCAATCGAAAGAAGTGTTCCGATCACATCAATAACTCCGCCTTTCCACACAACAAAAATAATTCCAAGCACAATACACAAAACAGAAGAAAGCAGATAATCCGCCTTTGCCCGCTTCAAAAATTCTCTCATGAAATGACGCCCCCTTTTGAAATATCTTTTGCAACATTATAACATTTCCTTTTTTATTGTTCAACTTTTCCTCTAAAAATGATATACTGTGCGCGGAGGTGAATATCATGGGAAAAGAAGTAAAAACCAATGCCGTGCGTATTCTGGAACGAAATAAGGTTCCCTATGAACTGCTGACTTATGAATGTGACGAATTTATAGATGGAATTCATTCTGCCGAAGCCACTGGCACCCCGGTTGCCCAGACTTACAAGACACTTGTCATGCAGGGCAAAAGCAAAAAATACTACGTATTTGTCATTCCGATTGCCGAAGAGGTTGATCTGAAAGCTGCCGCGCGTGCAGTTTCCGAGAAATCCGTAGAAATGATCCATGTCAAAGATTTAACTGCAATCACTGGTTATGTCCGTGGAGGCTGCAGTCCTCTTGGCATGAAAAAAGCATTTCCAACCGTTATCGATGCCTCTGCCAGGCAATATTCTGAAATTTATGTAAGCGGCGGCCGTATCGGAACCAGCATCCGGCTTGACCCTCAGGATCTGGCACGGGTTGTCCGCGCTACTTTTGCGGATATTCTTGCCAGACCATAAAAAGAAAAGTGTGCCAGATTTATTTCCCTGACACACTTTTTCTTTTAATTTTCACCCGGCTGCCGGATAATATCCAGCACACGCTGCAACTCGGCTCCCTCTGCCGGAGCCTCTCCATAGTCAACATGCTTCCAGTCTTTTTTGAATTCTCCAAGCAGATGTTTTCCCGGATCCTGGGTCCGTTCAATCGTAAAATATCTGCCCTCCTGCGTTTCGTCATTCCATGCAAAATATACACGGAAACAGGATGGAACTCCCATATCGCGTACCGGCAGATCCACACGGACAATCAGTAAACTGTCGGACAAATCCATAACCATAACGGAGAAATCTTCCGGCAGATACGGATACATACGTTTCTGCTGATAACATTCCTCAAAAAACTGATCCATATATTCTTCTTTCTTCTCGCAGAGGTCATCCATCATCTGTTTGCCCTGCGCAAAAAAGCGCTTTGGCATAAAACCAAATTCAAACTGCTTACGTTCAAACAACAGATACTGTTCCTGTGTAAGCTGCATCTTCTTTGGCTGCGCTCCCTCTTTACGCTTCTTTTCCACTTCCTCGATTTTTTCCACCAGTGCACGTTTAAAAATCAGATTCTGTGTGAATGGATTGATCACTATTCCGGATACCTTTTCATCCTGCTGAAAAACCATGTTATTCGTTGCAAGGAACGGCATGTTTATAACTGCTGCACTCTTCGGAGATTCCGGAATCTCCTTTTTACTTGTATAAATCGGAAGAAACATTCCGTTTTTCGGACTGTTGATCAGACATGGAACCGGCTTCTTTTCATCATTTAAATTTGCCGGAACAAGCACACGTCTGGTTCGCATCAGCTCGATCAGGGCATTTAAATTCTCACCGGTTTTTTCTTTCAGATATAGATCTATCTGTGCTTCCACATCTTCATTTTTTACATCAAGTGTCATGCTTGGATCTGTTGGTTCCTCCTGCTTGAGATCCTGCTTCTTCATGACATCTTTTAACTTCTTTTTGTCGATCATCTGTGTATATCTCCTAACCCCATGCTGTCGGTATTGTACAGGTTAATCCCTGTGCTCATGATATAAAAGCATTTTAGCACATATTTTCAGGAGATTCCATACCTTTATACGGTTTTTGAATCATCAAGCGTTTTCTGGATCAGTTTATCAAGTCTTCTTCCGATCCTGGCATATTTTTCAATGCGGCGTTCCATTTCCGGCGGAACTCCTTTTTTGTAAGAAACCCGGTTATCCATTCCTGCCCACGCATCCATGATCATCGTCCGCAGCTGCAATTCCACACGAACCACAGTTGTCTTTCCTTTGTAAGACATCGGGATATCCAGAACGATATGGTAACTCTCATACCCATTTTTCTTTGGTTTTCGAATGTAATCTTTTGCCTTTACTACGGTATATGTGTCTGTTTTTCCGATCTGCCGCGCAATCCAGTAGATTTCCTTGACACTGTAGCAGATACAGCGGACCCCGGAAATATCGTTTAGTGCAGTAACTGCGGTATCAAAATCCACGTCATAATCCTTGCGCTGCAGCTTCTCTGCAATGCTCTCCGGTGTCTTCATCCGTGTTTCGATAAAACGTACAAATCCCTGTCCTGTTTTTTCTTCATATTCCCGGTTCAGTTCCCGCAGCCGGTTTACCACAATCTCTCTTGCCAGTGCATGTTTTCTTTGAAAATTATCATCTTCCCAGTGCTTCCGGAGTTTTTCTAATTCATCCATAACTTACCTTCCCTGCTTTCTGTTATATCTATCCTATTCTATTCTCCACTTTTCTACAGGATAACAGGGGCATGTAAATACAGACTTCTTCCCTATGTAAATTGTTTGTAAAAACTATGTGGTGAGAATCTTTTTTTCCACAAGCATTTTAACAAATTCCCGATCCCGGAAACTCCATGGCTGCGTCGCACAGAACGGTTCATTCCCATCGATAATCTCCTGTGCGGTTGCCCACTCCAGATGAAATCCTTTCGCAATCTCGCTTTCGGTCATGTGCGTCTGTGTCATTTCTTCTTTTGCATCACAGAAAAAAAAGCAGGAGTGACAGACATAGATCTTGTTTTTTTCAAACAGATCTCGCCGCCGCTCCACAATTTCTCCAATCGGACGGATGGATTCCGGAATCACAATAAGCCCGGACTCCTCCCCCACTTCACGAATCAGTGCATCTTCCAACTTCTCGCCCGGTTCCACACCTCCGCCGAGAATTTTATAGTCTCCGGCACTGCCATGTTGTGTTGCAATTTTTCCATCACGAATAATCACGCCGCGTGTCGAGTATTTTTCGAACACGGGCATTCCCTCTTCATAATCTTTTTTATCTAATGTTAAAAGTATCTGCACGGCATTTCTCCTTTGCTGTTCCGACATACAATTTTGTATCATTATAGCACTATCATGGGGGTTTGTGCAGATGTTTTAAATATAAGTTTTTCTCAATGTGACGGAAGGAGGGGGACATTCTCTTTCTACAGAAAAATTTACAAGTCAGCGCCGA
>OGHE01000798.1_pt1 | contig 25547 bp, 15 predicted proteins | sample 1571431 | NCBI WGS metagenome assembly OGHE01 (sample SAMEA2581966, study PRJEB24529) | metagenome | biome: Human gut stool | place: China | collected 2011 | reverse complement strand
GCTCGGTACTCTTGCCATCCACTCAGGGCTTATGACAGCTGCCGAGGTTGATTCAGTAATAGTCGAGCAGACCCATCAGGACAAGAAGTTTGGTGAGCTTACAATAGAAATGGGCTATCTGACAGACGAGCAGGTAAAGGAGCTCTTAAACATCCAAAGCCCTGACTTTCTTCTTTTAGGACAGATTCTTTTAGACAAAGGCATAATTGACAATACCACTCTCGAAAAGAGTATACATGATTACCGCAATGAGAATGCTATTTCCGATCTTGACATGGTACTCGAGGATAAGGACAGTATAAATCATCTGATAGGTCATTTTTTTGCCAATACAGGCATAGATCCTTCTGCCATTGACATTATGTATCTTGAGCTTTTGTTTAACAGCTTTATCCGATTTGTCGGTGATGACTACACTCCGCTCTCTGCCGAGATATGTGACAGCTTTAGTGCGGACTGCATGGTACGTCAGGACATCAAGGGCAGCTATGCCATATCTACATACATAGGCATGAGTCAGACAACAGCCATCAATTTTGCATCACGCTATGTAAATGAATCATTTTCAGTATACGACGAGTATGTACAGGCATCTCTCGATGATTTCCTGAACTTGAACAATGGACTGTTTCTGGTCAACTGTTCAAATGATCAGGCACTTGAGCTTACTCTCACTGCACCTGAGCATTTTGATGGACAGACACGCAGCTTCAATAAAGCCTGCAAGCTCAAGCTGTTATACCCTTTCGGAGCCATTCACTTTATTATTGAATTCTAATATCTCTGCAAGGCAGTTTCAGTAATCTGATAATTATTTACTAGAGCACAAAAAGAACATCTGCAATCAGCAGATGTTCTTTTATGTTGCGCTATATATAATTATATATTAAACAAATTACAATTATGTGATTAAATGGGCAAAAGGTAACATTATATTATTACTGCACACCGAGCATTTTCTTAACAGTGTTTTCCATCTGATCCACATCACAGACTGTGTTGTGAAGGATCTTTGCATCCCTGATTTCCTCAATGGCATTTGGTACCTTAACGTTGCCGAGCTTTGAAAGCTCATCGACAAGCTCAAAGTCTGTCATTGAATCGTACTTAGGATCAATTGCATCCATCACACTTCTTGTGAATTTGAATGGACTTGCTGTAGATGCAATAACAGTCTTTGTGGCTGTATCACCTGTAGCCTCCTTATACTTGTCATATACACCTGCTGCAACTGCTGTATGAGTATCAATAATGTATCCTGTATCCTCGTAAAGCTTTTTGATAACCTCAGCGGTTTCCTTCTCACTTGTGTAATTTCCATAGAAGTCAGAAAGCTTTTCCTTCATCTCAGGTGTTACAGTGTATTTGCCATCCTTAGCAAGCGAAGCCATAAGCTGAGCATTCTTATTTGCATCATTTCCTGCGATACGGTAAATGAGTCTCTCAAGGTTTGAAGAGATGAGAATATCCATGGATGGTGAATTTGTGAGGATAAACTCTCTGTTTTTATCATACTCTCCTGTTGTGAAGAAATCGTAAAGCACCTTGTTCTCGTTTGAAGCACAGATAAGCTTTGCAACAGGAAGTCCCATATTCTTTGCATAAAACGCTGCAAGTATATTTCCAAAGTTTCCCGTAGGAACAACGATATTTATCTTCTCATCCTTTGCGACAGCTCCCTGTGCAAAAAGCTTTGAGTAAGCATATACATAGTACACAATCTGTGGTACAAGGCGACCTATATTGATTGAGTTAGCGGATGAGAACTGATAGCCTGCGGCATCCATCGTCTCTGCAAGAGCCTTATCATTGAACATAGCCTTTACTGCTGACTGTGCCTGGTCAAAGTTGCCGTGAATACCCACTACATGAGTATTAGCACCCTTTTGTGTAAGCATCTGCTTCTCCTGAATCGGGCTGACACCATTCTTTGGATAGAAAACGATAATCTGTGTCCCCTCAACATCAGCAAAGCCTGCCATAGCTGCCTTTCCTGTGTCTCCTGATGTGGCTGTTAAAATGACAATTTCGTTTTTAACATTGTTTTTCTTTGCAGATGTGATAAGTAAATGAGGCAGAATGGATAATGCCATATCCTTGAAGGCTATTGTAGAGCCATGGAACAGCTCAAGGTAGTAAGCGCCGTCAGCAAACTTAAGCGGTGCAATCTCAGTAGTATCAAACTTGCTGTCGTATGCCCTGTTGATACAATTTTTAAGCTCTTCCTCTGTGAAATCCGTAAGGAAAAGCTTCATAACCTCATATGCTACCTGCTGGTATGACATCTTAGAAAGCTCCTCAATAGAAACATCAAGTGCCGGAATGCTCTCAGGTACAAATAATCCTCCGTCATCGGCAAGGCCCTTAAGGATAGCCTGTGAAGCTGTTATTTTCTTTTCACTGTTTCTTGTGCTTGAATATAATAAATCCATTTTTTACCTCATTTCTCTTTTTATCTCTAAATCCATATTGCTACATCTCTATATGCAGACAATTATTATCCTTTATAGTATAATAAATTTCATATATCAAATCAATAACAAAAATGCTACAATAATATATATATGATTAAAAATATATGTGAAAGGAACACAAATTATATCTATGCTCCAGGGAGTTTACACCGCTGTCAGAAAAGACGGCACCATTTACTACAGGTCCAACATCACCTACAAAAGCAAACACATCAGTCTCGGAAGCTTTGACAGTGAGCTTTCTGCAAGCCGCGCCTATGCCACTGCATCGACAATTTTATTAAAAGAAACAAACAGCATAGAGGACTCTTACTTTCACACCCATGCACTTGCATTTGATAAAATTGTAACTCTTATTAATTTCCGTGATAACGGAATGTACATCAAAACCCCAATATACCTGCGCAAAAACTATTTCAGCTACTATCTGGATATATCACATGAGCTGAAATTCGATATAGATGATTTGTTTTACTACTCTGAGCATCGCATATTAAAACGCCAGGGACATCTGTACGTCAACGACTACGGCATGCAGGTCACCCTGCTTAGCCGCTATGGCATACAGCCTCATGCTGTTTGCGGACGGGACTATGTATTTGTAAACAACGATTCAACCGACATGCGCTACGAAAACATCAAGCTGTTAAATCCATACCATGGTGTAGAGATTGTCAAAACTGCAGGGCTCGACAAATATAAAGCTCGCATACACATAAACGGCAATTTTGTCATAGGAACCTACAACACAATCGAAAAGGCCGCTATTGCATACAATAAAGCTGTCGATATGGCTCATGCACATGGCATAGAAAAAAACTATCCCGAAAACTATATCGAAAGTATATCAGGCAAGGAATACGCGGATATTTACACTTCTGTGACAGTTTCCGATAAATATTTGCAGTATCTGCAGCAATTTGATTTATAGAACGCATATCCCACAGTTTGCATATTACCATTACTTTTAATATTGTACTAAAAACTCCCGCGGTTATATAACCTCGGGAATTTTTATAATTACTTCTGATTTATATAGTTTACAAGTCCCTCGCAGTCGATAATCTTCTGCATGAACGGTGGGAAGGCCTGTCCCTTAAACTTCTCTCCTGTTGTCTCATCTGTGATGATACCGGAATCAAAGTCCACTGTCACCTCATCACCGGCATTTATTGCCTTTGCTGCCTCAGGGCACTCGATAATAGGAAGGCCTATATTGATTGCATTTCTGTAGAAAATTCTTGCAAATGTCTCTGCGATAACACAGCTTACGCCGGCAGCCTTGATGGCAATCGGTGCATGCTCTCTTGATGAACCACAGCCGAAGTTCTTGTTGGCTACCATGATATCTCCGGCCTTTACATTATTTACAAAATCCTTATCGATATCCTCCATGCAGTGTGTTGCAAGCTCCTTAGGATCAGAAGAATTCAGATATCTTGCCGGAATGATTACATCTGTATCGACATTGTCTCCATATTTAAATACACAACCGTGTGCTGCTTTCATTGTGATTCCTCCAATCTTTACATAACATCCTTTGGTCCTGAAATCTTACCTGTGATGGCACTTGCCGCTGCAACAGCAGGGCTTGCCAGATAAACCTCAGAATCCACATGACCCATACGTCCGACAAAGTTACGGTTTGTGGTAGATACGCATCTCTCGCCCTCAGCGAGCACTCCCATGTATCCGCCAAGACATGGTCCGCAGGTAGGTGTGCTCACAATGGCACCAGCCTCGATAAATGTCTTAAGAAGGCCCTCTTCCATAGCCTGAAGATAAATCTTTTGTGTGGCAGGAATCACGATAACCCTGATACCATCCGCAACCTTTTTACCCTCAAGAATCTTTGCTGCAATACGCAGATCATCCATACGGCCGTTGGTACATGAACCGATTACTACCTGGTCAATCTTTACATCACCCACCTCATCGATGGTACGTGTATTGTCAGGCAGATGTGGGAATGAAACTGTAGACTTAAGTGTGCTAAGGTCGATTGTATACTCCTCATCATACTCTGCATCACTATCAGCCTCATACTCTGTGAACGGACGCTTTGAATGCTCCTTCATGTACTCTCTTGTGAGATCATCTACAGGGAAGATACCATTCTTGCCGCCGGCCTCAATTGCCATATTGGCGATAGTAAATCTGTCATCCATAGAAAGATATTTAAGTCCCTCTCCGACAAACTCCATTGACTTATAAAGTGCGCCGTCCACACCAATCATACCGATGATATGAAGGATGACATCCTTGCCGCTGATCCACTCAGCCGGTTTTCCGATGATATTGAACTTGATGGCAGAAGGTACCTTAAACCAGGCCTTGCCTGTAGCCATTCCTGCTGCCATATCAGTGCTTCCCACACCTGTAGAGAAGGCTCCTAAAGCTCCGTATGTACATGTATGAGAATCAGCTCCTATAATCACATCACCTGCTACAGTCAGTCCCTGCTCAGGTAAAAGTGCATGCTCAATGCCCATTTTTCCTACATCAAAGTAATTTGTAATCTCATTTTTGCAGGCAAACTCGCGAACACATTTACAGTGTTCTGCTGACTTGATGTCCTTGTTTGGTGCAAAGTGATCCATAACAAGTGCGATTTTATCTTTATTAAACACTCCCTCTACCTTCATCTTGTCGATCTCATGAATCGCTACAGGTGAGGTAATGTCGTTTCCAAGCACAAGATCTAAATCAGCCTCAATGAGCTGTCCTGCACTAACAGAGTCAAGGCCTGCGTGTGCAGCAAGAATCTTCTGCGTCATTGTCATTCCCATGCTTATATCCTCCTAGCATATAAAAATATTGTATTATGATTGTATCTGAATCAAGTTTACTTAAGACATCATAACATATGATTTACCATAATAAAAATACATAATAAACATATTTACCATAACTAAATCTCATGGTATAATAAACATAAATTTGTTGATGTTCACACCTTTTTGTGACAAGCAACGATTACAGCCCATTAAAAGTACAAACCACAGGAGGTACAAATGAACCAGAATCTCTCATCTTACTGGATTTTCTATACTGTCGCCAATGCCGGCAATATATCAAAGGCAGCCAAGGAGCTCTATATCAGCCAGCCTGCCATCAGCAAGTCAATTCAAAAGCTCGAGGACGGACTGGAATGCAAGCTTTTTTCCAGAAGCTCCAGAGGTGTCGTCTTGACCGATGAGGGCAGGCTTCTTTATGATCATGTAAGCGAGGCCTTTGAGGCATTAAATGAGGGTGAGGAAAAGCTGAAGCGCTCAATAGAGCTCGGTGTCGGCCAGCTTAAGATTGGTGTCAGCTCAACACTCTGCAAATATATGCTTTTGCCATATCTCAAGGAATTCATACACAGAAATCCTCATATAAGCATCTCAATCGAATGTCAGTCCACCAACGAGACCTTAAAGCTCCTCGATGATGACAAAATAGATATAGGTCTGATTGGAAAACCAGCATCCCTTAAGACTTTCAATTTCTATTATCTGGACAACATCGAGGATATATTTGTCACTACAAAGGACTATCTGCGCAACTTAAGCGCCCGTGGTGTCAAAAAGAGCGAGATTTTGCAAAACTCTACTCTCATGCTTCTCGATAAAGGCAATATGACACGTAAATATATTGATGATTATCTGCAGGAGAACCAGATACACGTAAAGGACTCTATAGATATATCAAATATGGACCTGCTCATCGACTTTGCCAAAATAGGCGTAGGTGTGGCCTGCGTCATAAAAAGCATAGTTTCAAAAGAGCTTGCTGACGGTACCCTGATTGAAATTCCTCTCGGCATACCAATCCACAAGCGTGAGGTTGGCTTTGCTTACAAGGAGTCTTCAAAGCTTTCCACCTCTCTGCAGACCTTTATCAAGTTTTATGAGAGCTACACACCAGAGGATTTTTAAATAAAAAAATATGATCCCGGAGGTATTACCTTGAAAGAACAAATACACACTATCCCCATATCAGACGCCTTTGACAATGCCGGCGAATGCCCCTTCTGCTATATAGAAAAACGCACCGAGGATCACGTCATGGATTTTGTACTTGGTCATGGTGCCTCTTACATGGAGGCTGACATACGCGATATGACCGATAAGGAGGGCTTCTGCCGTGCACATTTCAAAAAAATGTTTGACTATGGCAATTCACTCGGAAACGCCTGGATACTAAAAACCATGTACATGCGCCATATTGAGGAGATGGACAAAGAATTTAAGAACTTTAAGCCTGATTCAGTGCAAAGGAGCGGTCTTTTCAAAAAAGTAAACGCCTCCTCCAATTCCATCGTGGACTGGATTAACAGGCGTGAATCAACCTGCTTTATATGCGACAGCGTAAACAAGACCTTTAATGCATACATGAAGACATTCTTCACTATGTATGAAAAGGATCCTGAACTAAAAGAAAAATTAAAGAACACAAAGGGATTTTGTCTCGATCACCTGAAAGTGGTTCTGGAAGGAGCCGACACTTATTTAAAAGGTGATAAGCGCAAAGAATTTTACGATATCGTGCTCCCTCTAATGCACGACAACATGAACCGCATATATGAAGATGTTGCATGGTTCATCGAAAAATATGATTATAAAAATAAAGATGCCGACTGGAAAGATTCCAAAGATGCGATCCAGCGCGGTATGCAGAAGCTTCGCGGAAGTGATCCATCACTTCCACCACATGTTCTCAAAAAATAAAATCACCCGGTATTCTGCCGGCCATCTAGTGGCTGTGCAAAATACCGGGTAATTTTTATTTCATTACGATGTTTACAATACGTCCCGGAACATAAATCTCTTTTACGATATTTCCTGTAAGCTTATCTGCAATAACATCCTTTGCTTTTGCAATAACATCATCCTTAGGATCCTGTTTTCCGATTGCAAGAGTGCCCTTGGTCTTTCCGTTGATCTGTACAGCAATCTCTACTGTATCCTCAACAGTCTTTGCCTCGTCGTATACCGGCCATGGCTCAAATGCGATTGTATCGTCATGTCCCATTCTCTGCCAGATTTCCTCACCAACATGTGGACATACACAAGAAAGCATCTTGATAAGTCCCTCTGCAAACTCTCTAGGACATCTGCCTGCCTTGTATACTTCATTGACAAAAATCATCATCTGGCTGATAGCTGTATTGTAGCCAAGTGCCTCGAAGTCGTTTGTGACCTTCTTTACTGTCTGATGATAGATTCTTGTGAGCTTTCCATCATCCTCTTCGATAATATTCTCAGGCTCTGTAAAGAAATTCCATACACGTGTGATGAATCTCTTTGCTCCCTGTACGTTGCTGTCGTTCCAAGGCTTTGAAACCTCAAGTGGTCCCATGAACATCTCGTAGAGACGAAGTGTATCAGCGCCGTACTCCTCGACTACATCACTAGGATTTACTACGAACTCCGGGAATCTCTTGCCCATCTTGATACCGTTTGATCCAAGGATCATTCCCTGATGTACGAGCTTCTTAAAAGGCTCCTTTACAGGAGATAAGCCCTGATCAAAGAGGAATCTGTTCCAGATTCTTGAATACATGAGGTGTCCTACCGCATGCTCCGGTCCACCAACATAGAGATCTACCGGCATCCAGTGCTTTAAGAGCTCCTGATTTGCAAATTCCTTATCATTGTGTGGATCAATATATCTCATATAATACCATGAGGATCCTGCCGAGCCAGGCATGGTGGATGTCTCACGAGTACCCTTTACGCCGTTTCTGTCATACTGCTTCCACTCTGTAGCGTTCTCAAGAGGTGCCTTGCCATTCTTGCCCTTGTAATCCTCAAGCTCAGGAAGGACAAGCGGAAGCTCATCATCAGGAAGGAAATAGATTGAACCATCCTCCTTGTATACGCATGGAACAGGCTCTCCCCAGTATCTCTGACGTGCAAAAATCCACTCACGGAACTTGTAGTTTACAGTTCTCTTTGCCACGCCCATCTTCTCAAGCTTGGCTGTGATAGCTTCCTTAGCATCCTCAACTACCATTCCGGTAAACTCCTCTGAGTTGATGAGCTTGCAGCCCTTTCCAAGATAATCATGCTTCTCAAATGCATGCTCTGATACATCTGCACCATCAATTACCTGAATCATCTCAATATCATGAGCCTGTGCATACTCGAAATCTCGCTGATCATGAGTAGGAACTGCCATAACAGCACCTGTACCGTAGCTTGCCAGTACGAAATCACCGATGAACATGCGCACTTCCCTGCCGTTTACAGGGTTGATACAATGAAGTCCCTTAAGCTCACAGCCTGACTTTGTCTTGTTAAGCTCAGTTCTGTCCATATCGCTCTTCTTTACAGTCTCATCTATGTAAGCCTGAACCTCTTCTTTGTTCTCGACTCTGTCCATGAGACCCTTTACTATATCTCCGTCCGGAGCAAGCACCATAAATGTGATACCATATATTGTCTCGATACATGTAGTAAAGATAGAGAACTCTCCACCGCCTACAATCTGGAATTTGACCTCGACACCTGTGCTCTTGCCAATCCAGTTTCTCTGCATTTCCTTGGTAGACTCAGGCCAGTCTATCTCATTAAGCCCCTCAAGGAGCTTTTCTGCAAATGCCGGCTGGTCAATAACCCACTGTTTCATGTTCTTGCGGACTACAGGATAGCCACCACGCTCTGACTTGCCATCTATAACCTCATCGTTTGAGAGAACTGTTCCAAGCTCCTCGCACCAGTTTACAGGCATATCAATATGCTTTGCATATCCGGCCTCATAAAGCTTCTTGAAAATCCACTGTGTCCACTTGTAAAACTCAGGGTCACTTGTAGAAATCATCTTTGACCAGTCATAATCAAAACCAAGCTCTCTTAACTGCTTTGAGAAGGTCTCTATATTCTTCTGAGTGAAACCGTTTGGATGATGACCTGTGTTTACAGCATACTGCTCTGCCGGTAAACCGAATGAATCATATCCCATCGGATGAAGTACATTGTAGCCCTGCATTCTCTTCATACGCGACATGATATCTGTAGCTGTATAGCCCTCCGGATGTCCAGCGTGAAGGCCTACTCCTGAAGGGTAAGGGAACATATCAAGTGCATAGTATTTAGGCTTTGAAAAATCCCAAACATCTGTCTTGAATGTCTCGTGTTCTTTCCAGTATTCCTGCCATTTTTTCTCTATGGCCTTGTGATTGTATGGTTCTGACATACTTGCCTCCTTATATCAAAAACGCTCCGCCTCTCAAAGAGACGAAGGCGTATTTTTAATCCGTCTGATTAACATTCATAATTTTACACATCACACTATATTTTGTCAAGTTTTGCTATATAAAAAACCCGGTGCATCACTGCCCCGGGTCTTATTGTCATATATATCTGACAGATTAGTTGTTGATGAGCTTGTCGCTCTCATCATTCCAGCTGTAAAGCTTACGGATTTCCTCACCAACCTTCTCTGAAGGATGCTCAGAAGCAAGCTTTCTCATAGCCTTGAAGTGTACCTGACGTCCTGCCGGTGACATATCAAGTAAGAACTCCTTAGCAAATGTACCATCCTGAATGTCAGAAAGAATCTTCTTCATAGCTTTCTTTGTCTCAGCTGTAACAATCTTAGGTCCTGTTACATAATCACCATACTCAGCTGTATTAGAGATAGAGTATCTCATACCTGCGAAGCCTGACTGGTAGATAAGGTCTACGATGAGCTTCATCTCATGGATACACTCAAAGTATGCGTTTCTTGGGTCATAACCAGCTTCGCAAAGTGTTTCAAAACCAGCCTGCATCAGTGCGCAAACACCACCGCAGAGAACAGCCTGCTCACCGAAGAGGTCTGTTTCTGTTTCTGTTCTGAATGTTGTCTCAAGAACACCTGCTCTTGCTCCGCCGATACCAAGTGCATATGCAAGTCCGATATCCTGTGCGTTGCCTGTTGCGTCCTGCTCAACTGCGATAAGGCAAGGTGTACCCTTACCAGCCTGATACTCAGAACGTACTGTGTGACCAGGAGCCTTAGGTGCGATCATGATAACATTGACATTCTTTGGTGGTACGATGCAGCCAAAGTGAATGTTAAAGCCGTGTGCGAATGCAAGAGTCTTACCCTCTGTGAGGTATGGCTCGATAGATTTCTTATAAAGTGCAGCCTGCTTCTCATCAGGAATAAGGATCATGATGATGTCAGATGTCTTTGCAGCTTCCTCAGTTGTCATAACTGTAAGACCCTGCTGCTCAGCCTTTGCCCAGCTCTTAGAACCTTCGTAAAGACCTACTACTACGTCAACGCCGCTCTCCTTAAGGTTGAGTGCATGAGCGTGACCCTGTGAACCGTAACCGATAATGGCAACTCTCTTACCCTTGAGTACGTTAATGTCGCAATCCTGCTGATAGAATATTCTTGCCTGTGCCATTGTTAATTCCTCCAAATTCAGAAATTTAAGATTTATTTTATGTAGCCTTTCGGCTATATAATCAAAGTTTATTTGCCTGCATTGAATGTGTCAGAGCCTTTCTCTATTGCGATAGTGCCTGTTCTTACCATTTCGATTATTCCGTAAGGCGCTATGACCTCCTCAAATCTGCAAAGGTGAGCGTAAGTGTCGCAAAGCTCCAATGTCATTGTCGTAAGCGTTATATCCATGACCTTAGCCCCTGTGATATCCGCAATAGTCATTATCTCACTGCGTCTGTTTGCGACCGCAGACACCTTGACTATCATAAGCTCTCTTGCGAGATACTCATTAGCCTCAAATGTCTTTACCTTGATGACCTCTATAAGCTTGTTGAGCTGTTTCTCGATCTGCTCAACTGTATGCTCGTCACCGTCAGCAACTATCGTTATTCTTGAAACGTCAGGGTCATGAGTCGGACCTACTGCAAGGCTCTCGATATTGAACCCACGTCTTGAAAACAGTCCGGAAATTCTTGATAGAACACCGCTGTGGTTTTCTACAAGAACTGAGATCGTATGTTTCATAAATCAACCTCCATAAGGAAACCTTTCCTTGATTTTTAATTATATCAGTTTATTATTAAGATTTCTTGAACGTAAACGCTATATACTGTAAACGCTACAGATAGTTAAAATATCGACCTTATAATGTTGGCATATCCTTATCCACAACGACTTCAACAAGGCAAATGCCCTTATGTTCAGCAAGCATTTCGACGCCCTTTTCCATAGTATCATCGTCATAAACTCTCATTGCAGGTATGCCATAAGCTTCTGCAAGCTTGATAAAGTCAGGAGAACCGTCAAGAAAAACTGCTGTCTGTCTGTCATGATAGCCGTTTGTCTGAAGCTCTCTTACCATGCCAAGGCGGTTGTTTGTCATTACTACCACCTTTATATCAACGCCGAACTGAACGGCTGTTGCAAGCTCCATGAACGACATCTGAAAAGCTCCGTCACCGCATATAGCAACTGTTGCTCTGCTGTCGTCAGCCATTTTTGCACCTATCGCCGCAGGCACAGAATAACCCATCGTACCCATGCCGCCTGAGGTAAGAAGTCTGCCCTCTTTGCGGAACTTATATTCAGTGCAGGTCCATATCTGATTTTGTCCAACGTCTGCCACAACAGTAACATTGGCAGGCATTTTCTTTGCAAGCCTGTCGATAAACACCCTCGGATTGACAGTACCCTTTGCAGGCTCAACATACTTTCTTTCGCCTCCAAGGGTCTTTATGTGAGCTATCCACTCATCGTGCTTCATAGGCTTTGCAAGCTCCGTCATTTGCTGTAAAACAAGCTTTGCGTCGCCAACGAGAGGCAGGTCAGCACCGATATTCTTGCCTATCTCCGCAGGATCGATATCTATATGTATTATCTTAGTAGTTTTCTCCAGAGCCAAAGGTGTTTTAACGGCTCTGTCGCCAACTCTTGCGCCCACAAGGAACAGCACGTCGCACTCATTCACAGCAGCGTTAGCCATTTTGACACCGTGAGTACCTATCATGCCGCAGAAAAGCTGATCGTCATCAGGGAAAACAGAAATACCCATCATAGTTGTGATAACAGGTATCTGCATAAGATCAGCAAGCTCTCTTATCTCATTCTCAGCGTGAGCGGCAAAAACACCTCCGCCAATACAGATAAGCGGCTTCTCAGCCTCTTCCAACGCCGCCATTACACGCCTTACCTGAACGTAGTTGCCCTTTGTGGTAGGCTTATAGCTTCTTATCTCGCACTTTTCAGGGCACTCAAAGTCGATAACAGCTTTCTGAACGTCCATAGGGATATCTATAAGCACAGGACCCGGTCTGCCCGTACCTGCGATATAAAAAGCCTCTTTGAACACTCTCGCAGTGTCCTCAGGATCTTTGAGAAGATAGCTGTGCTTAACGAACGGTTCAGCCGAGCCTGTAATGTCAGCCTCCTGAAAAACGTCAGAGCCTATCTGGTCGGTATTCACCTGACCTGTTATGCACACGATAGGTATAGAATCCGCATAAGCGGTAGCAATAGCAGTGATAAGATTAGTTGCACCCGGACCCGATGTAGCGATACAGACCGCAGGCTTACCTGAAATTCGTGCATAGCCGTTAGCCGCATGACCGCCGTTAGCTTCCTGTCTCACAAGCACCTGCCTGATGTCGTTTTCAGCATCCAGCAAAGCGTCATAGAAAGGACAGATAGCAGCTCCGGGATAGCCAAAGACGACTTTTACGTTCTCAGCTTTCAAACATTCAACCATAGCCTGACTTACAGTCATCTTCATAATAAAGTCGCCTCCATAAAAAATTTTCTGTATAAATTATCATATAAAGTGATAAAACATACAAAGCTGTGATTTATTATACCATATTTATAAGATTTCGTCAAGTATCGTTAGCATACGAAGGAATATTTATGCTTAAAAAATTTTCGCAAAAAAATTTGAAAAAGGGGTTGACAAGACAGATGAACTGTGCTATAATAATTAAGTCGCTGAGAGAGAACGACACAAAAACAAATAATTAATGTGGACAGGTGTCCGAGTGGTTTAAGGAGCTGGTCTTGAAAACCAGTGATACGGCAACGTACCGTGGGTTCGAATCCCACCCTGTCCGCCACATTTTTTATATATACAGGTTTGCGGATTTACCCAAGTGGTGAAGGGGCTCCCCTGCTAAGGGAGTAGGTCTGGAAACGGGCGCGAGAGTTCAAATCTCTCAATCCGCGCCAGCAAAAGTTTAAACTTTTGCTTGTATCCGCTTTACGTTATGTAGAGCGGATTTTTTATTGCATAAATACTAAAATACCGCAGAGAAGCTTTTGTCCTCTGTGGTATTTTTTTTGCATAAAAAAGCTGCCGTACCAAAAGGCACAGCAGCTTTTATACTATATAATAGTATCAGAGTTATTGATTATTCCTTTGGACCTGCGGATACAAGAGCCTTACCTGCTGGGTTGCCCTCATACTTAGCAAAGTTCTTAACAAATCTGCTTGCAAGATCCTTAGCCTTTGTCTCCCACTCGGAAGCGTCAGCATATGTGTCACGAGGATCGAGAATTGCAGGATCAACACCTGGAAGCTCTGTTGGAACTTCAAAGTCAAAGTGTGGTATCTTCTTTGTAGGTGCGTTGAGGATATCACCGCTAAGGATAGCGTCGATAATTCCACGAGTATCCTTGATAGAGATTCTCTTGCCTGTGCCGTTCCAGCCTGTGTTTACCAGGTATGCCTTAGCGCCGCTCTTCTCCATCTTCTTAACAAGCTCTTCAGCATACTTTGTTGGGTGAAGCTCAAGGAAAGCCTGACCGAAGCAAGCTGAGAATGTTGGTGTAGGCTCAGTGATTCCACGCTCTGTACCTGCAAGCTTTGCAGTAAAGCCAGAGAGGAAGTAATACTGTGTCTGCTCTGGTGTGAGGATAGATACTGGAGGCAGTACACCAAATGCGTCTGCTGAAAGGAAGATAACGTTCTTTGCAGCAGGTGCAGAAGAAATAGGTCTTACAATGTTCTGGATATGGTCGATAGGATAAGATACACGAGTGTTCTCTGTAACGCTCTTATCAGCAAAGTCGATCTTGCCGTTCTCGTCAAGAGTTACGTTCTCAAGAAGAGCATCTCTTCTGATAGCGTTGTAGATATCAGGCTCAGATTCCTTATCAAGGTTGATTACCTTAGCATAGCAGCCGCCCTCGAAGTTGAATACTCCGTTGTCGTCCCAGCCGTGCTCGTCGTCACCGATAAGAAGTCTCTTAGGGTCTGTAGAAAGTGTTGTCTTACCTGTACCGGACAGACCAAAGAAGATAGCTGTGTTCTCGCCATTCTTGTCTGTGTTAGCTGAACAGTGCATTGAAGCCATGCCCTTGAGTGGAAGGAAGTAGTTCATCATTGAGAACATACCCTTCTTCATCTCTCCACCGTACCAAGTGTTGATGATTACCTGCTCACGGCTTGTGATGTTGAACATAACTGCTGTCTCAGAGTTAAGACCAAGCTCCTTATAGTTCTCTACCTTAGCCTTTGAAGCGTTGTATACAACGAAGTCAGGCTCAAAGTTCTCAAGCTCCTCAGCAGTTGGCTTGATGAACATATTTGTTACAAAGTGAGCCTGCCAAGCAACCTCAACGATGAAACGGATAGCCATTCTTGTATCCTTGTTAGCGCCGCAGAATGCGTCAACTACGAAAAGTCTCTTATTTGAAAGCTCCTTGATAGCGAGTTCCTTAACAGACTTCCAAGCCTCCTGTGAAGCTGGGTGGTTGTCGTTCTTGTACTCGTCAGAAGTCCACCAAACAGTGTCCTTAGAATTTTCGTCCATAACGATGAACTTATCTTTAGGTGAACGGCCTGTATAAACGCCTGTCATAACGTTTACTGCGCCAAGCTCACTTTCCTGACCCTTTTCATAGCCTTCGAGTGTTGGCTTTGTTTCTTCCTCGAACAGCTGCTCGTAAGAAGGGTTGTAAACAACTTCTGTAGTTCCGGTGATACCGTACTTGCTCAAATCGATCTTTGACATGTTGCAATAACTCCTTTTCAAAAAAATATCGTTAATAGGCGCTATAATGAAACAGCACACGCTGACGCATTCATTTTCTTTCCTTATTATTAAGCATAAGCTATACAGAAATTCATCTGACAATTGAAAACACACTGCCAGCATTTCATGCTGTGCTCCTATTACAGCAATATAATTATACCACATATTTTTCTGAATTGCAAGGGTAAACGCAGATTTTGTGAGCTGATTTTTTACATTTCGTTTAAATCTATGATGATTTTTTATGAATAAATGTAATATCATGGTATAAAATAGATAATAAAAGATATTGACTATTGTCAAGGGTTAGCTCAGGCTTATGCAGACCGTTTTGCATTATCGATATAAAATAATTGCATTTTTATGTTTTTTGGCAAAAAAACGCCCTGAATTATGCAGGCAGCCGCCGCTTTCCTGCAAACAGAGAAAGGCAGTCCTCAAGGAACTGCCTTTCTCCGAAATATCAACATAAGGGGAGATCTAATTTACTTTTTCTTCTTAGCCATGACCACAGCCGCACCGCTCAGAAGAGCAAGGGCGAATGCTCCGCCTGCAACGCCGGTTGATGGGTTTGTGTTTGAAGCGTTTGAAGCTGCCTTTGAGCTGCTGTCTAACTTGCTGTCAGTTGACTTGCTGTCGGAAGATGAGCTGTCAACAGCAGAACTGCTTGATATATCAGAAGAATTATCAGAGCTGTTCTCGCTGTCAGGCTGTGAAGAAGCAGGCGCTTTCTTTACAAGGTTTGCCACAGCATCGTTTATAGCCTTTGCCATAGCGTCCACATCAGCCTGCTCTGTGATGTTCTTTGTTCTGTCAATAGCGGCAAGAGCCTTTTCGACTGCTGAGAAGTCTTCATAATCGTCCTTGTTGAGAGCCTTTGCAGCCTTCTCTGCTTTGTCTACCTCTGTGTAGTCTGCTGACTTATAAACAAGTGCTGCAACGGCATCGTTTATGTCTTTCGTCATTTTGTCAACATCTGACTGCTGTGTAAGGTTTTTAGTTCTGTCGATAGCTTCAAGTGCCTTTTCTACGGCTGTAAAGTCCACATAGTTGTCCTTATTAAGAGCCTTTGCAGTTTCTTCTGCCTTGTCAAGCTCTGTATAATCTGCCTTTGCATACTCAAATACAGCCGAACTGTCTCTATGAACTGCGAATGGTTTTTCACATTCATCAGTATGGAATGTACCGCCCTTTATCTCGCACTTTTCGCAATCGTTAAGGAAAATTCCTATGTCACCACCGAGTGTGATATCTCCTCCCGAGATAAGACCGTTCTTTATATTGTCTGTACCAAGATAAATATCCGCAAGCTTGGCATTGATATCTACCTTTCCGTCCTTTATAATCAAGCCTGTCTTAGGCTCAGGAGCACCTATGCCAACTACTAATATTCCTGCTCTTCCTGCATTGATATTCACATCTCCGCCGTATATCTCAACAGAACCGTTTGCATACAAACCGTCATTCCAGCCACCATCGGCAACTTCACTTGTGTCAATATTAAGAGTTGCGTCCATTACCTTTATGGAATAAAGTGTTATGACAGCACCGCCCTTTGCGTTGACAGTTCCTGACTCAAAAGTAATATTAGGCTGATCCGTTGAAGGAAGATTGCCTGTTTCAACAAGGCTAAGCTTACTTTCTTTAGCTTCGCCTTTTAAAGTCAAACCAGCATCTTTTGAGGCTTTATCATTCCTGCCAATAATAGTTGTTGATGATTCAAGCTTGTTCTCACCCTTGAAAAGTATCGTTGTAGACTTTAAGCCGTCAACTTTTATACTCGACTTATTTCCTGTAGAAAAATCTACATTGTCAAGAGTAAGCGTCAGAGTATCAGCGTCCCAGTTCCAGCCCTCGTCTTCATTTTTCTGATCGTTCTGAAATTCTGACGTTGTAAGGTCAAGAGTTGTAGTTCTCTGCTGATTTGCCGCAAAAGCATTTATTGCAGGCAAAGATGCCATACATATGACCGTTGCGAGCATTGTGCTTAAAATTCTTGTCTTTTTCATATTTTATCCTCCCGAAATATAAGACTTCATATCATATTTGCATTGCGTTATAAAACCGCCCTGCTTATAATTATGATAGCAGAGCGGTAATAATTTTTCAACTATTTTGACACAAACGGTCAAAAACCTGCACAAGCGGTATTCATTTAAACAAATAATGTATGAAAATCCCACTTAATTGCTTTATATGTCCATTTAATGGATATATTACTTTTTCTTCTTAGCCATGACCACAGCCGCACCGCTCAGAAGTGCAAGAGCGAATGCTCCGCCTGCAACACCGGTCGATGGATTTGTGTTTGAAGCGTTTGAAGCTGCCTTTGAGCTGCTGTCTGACTTGCTGTCAGAAGATGAGCTGTCGGAAGCGGAACTGCTCGTATCTGACGAAGCATCAGAACTGCTTACGCTGTCAGGCTGTGAAGAAGCAGGTGTTTTCTTTACAAGGTTTGCCACAGCGTCATTTATAGCCTTTGCCATAGCGTCCACGTCAGCCTGCTCTGTGATGTTCTTTGTTCTGTCGATTGCGGCAAGAGCCTTTTCGACTTCTGAGAAGTCCTCATAATCGTCTTTGTTGAGAGCCTTTGCGGCTTTCTCTGCCTTGTCAAGCTCTGTATAGTCTGCTGACTTGTATGCAAGTTCAAAAGCCTGTGTATGTGTTGCGATATCCGCTGAGACAGTTATTTCCTTGCTGAGAAGCTCGCAATCGTCAGCAGTTACCTCTACTGTGTAAGTGCCTGCTGTAAGCATTGCAGTATTGCTTGTTATCTTTTTTTCGTCTACCTTTATTACAACATTTTTCAGGTCAGCAGGTGTTACTTCAAAATCAACTGCATATTCCTTAGTTGGCAGGACAGGTGTTTTGCCCTCAACATACTGATACTTTGCACCGTCGGCTGTCAGCTCGTCATAAAATTCTTTTGTTGTCATATAGTCATATGCTTTAGCCTTGCCTGCTTCTTTATTTGAACCGCAAGCTTCAACATCTTCTGTTTCTGTGAAATAGTTGTTTTTAAAGTCAGTTGTAGACGAGGAATCCTTCCCCACTATTCCGCCGAAACGTGTATATGGCTTTTTGGCTGAGTACTGTGAAAGGTCAATTTCTCCTGCAAAATAGCAATCACTTACAGAACCGCCGGCTACTGAACCAACGATACCGCCTACATCTGTGGTTCCGTTGCCAACCGGCGTGAGTTTTCCTGTAACATAGCTGTTTATAACCTTGGAATCGCCATACAAACGTCCTACGATACCGCCGGCGTTTGGTGCAGCATATACCATATCGCCTGTGCTTGAACAATAGCGGACTTCCGTTCCAATCTGCGCATATCCAACTATACCGCCGACATAAACACTTCCGCTGTCGCCTGAGATAGTTATGTCTGCTGTGTTCTCACAATATTCAAAAGTTGTGCCGTATGCCTGACCTACCATGCCTATGAAGCCATAAACATATTTGCCGTTATTGTTGAACGATACGTTTGACACACAATCAGAAATAGTACAATCACCTGCAAATCCTGCAATAGTGCCATAAACAGTATATTCGTTATCAGTATTTGTCACATCCAGATTTCCCTCTATAGTCAGACCTGATACCTCTGCTTCCTCGATATCGCCAAAGAAACCGACCAACAAATCTTTACCATAAATAGACGTAAAATCAATGTTTGAAATAGTATGACCGTTTCCGTAGAATTTGCCGCTGAAACAATGTTCAATATAGCCGTTTTCATCGAAAACGTTTCCGATAGGCGTCCATACAACACCTGTCAAGTCAAGGTCATTTTCAAGAACAACAACTGCGTCTTTATTCTTGTCATAATCTCCGTTGTTTACCGCTTTTGAAAACGCCAACAGGTCGTCAACAGTTTTTATCACCGTCTTATTGTCGTCTGCAAATGCCGTTGTCGGCACAAACAAAAGACAGCCCGTCACCAAAAGACTTAAAATTTTCTTTTTCATTCTAATTCCTCCATAATATTTTTCGTTGTTGATATTTCTTTTTTACTAAGAACATAACTTTACACGATTATTTTAACACAGGCTACACACTTTGTCAATAAAATTAGCACAAACGGTCAAAAATCTGCACAAGCGGTAACAAAATAAATGAATAATGCTTGAATTTTGCTTTGATATGTGTTATTATATATTAAGAAATCATGTATAAGAAAGGATTTTTACAGTATGAGAGTGGCATTGGTAGACGATAATAAAAACGACCTTGCACTTCTTCATGAATATATTTCCGAACAAACCGCTCACAGCTGTCAGATAGATACGTTTTCAAGCGGAGAAAGCTTTTTGTCATGTTGGCAGATGGGAGCTTATGATCTGGTGGTGCTTGATATATTCATGGGGAAAATGACAGGGATAGAGGTCGCAGAAAAGCTTCGTGAAAAAGACAAAAGCGTGCATATCGCATTCGGCACTTCAAGCAACGAGTTTGCAAGCGAAAGCTACGACCTCAACGCCTGCTACTATCTTTGCAAGCCCTTTCAGGCTGACAAAATAAAAGCCATGCTTGACCGGATCGGTTCTGATGAAATTGATCGTATGCGTTCCGTTAAGCTTCCCGACGGTCAGAACGTGATACTCAGAAATGTTATCTACATAGACTGTGCGTCACATATCGTGACTATCCATTGCACAGACGGCGAAAACATAGTTTCAAGAAATTCTTTTGCTGAGATCGAGAGCATTTTTTGCAGTCATTCATACTTTTACACCTCCACCAAAGGCGTCATCGTGAATTTCTATGAGATAGCCCAGCAAAAAAGCGACCTTTTCATAATGAGCGACGGCACACATATCCCCATAAGTCGCCGAAAATCCAGAGAAACATTAGACGCCTTCGCTCAGTTTCGCTTCAGTGATCTGCGAAAAGGCGGTGAGCAGTAATGCCTCCTTTATACCGCCTTGTGGAAGTGGGCATATATTCCCTTCTGAATTTTCTGCCACTTATGGTGCTTGCCCTTTATCCCTTCCGGCATAGACTTCGCTTTTCCAAAACAGCTACTGTGGGACTTGTTGTGGCTCTTTCACTGGTACAGATCTTCTTAGGCTGGCAGGCGGCATTTTTCAGCACAAATGCAGGTCTGCTAAGTGCAGTCAGCACCCTGCTCTATGCGGCTTTTTACTTTTTCGCTGTGAAGGTCAAGGTCGGCAAAACAGGCTTCACACTGCTTCTGCTTTCAAATAACGCAAGCTTTATCGTCATTACCTCAAAATGTCTGGAGGGCATTCTGTTCCCGTCACTTGCCTATGAATCATACCGCTGGTCGTTTTCCCTTTGTATGCTTATGACAGAAGCCGTGGTATGGGGGCCTCTTTTTATCTACATGAAAAAGGTCTACACACCTGCTGTGGAAAGAGAGCCGTCAGGTCTGGAGTGGCGCTATCTTTGGCTTATCCCATTTACCTTCTATATAATATGGTACTATACTCTCTACGGCAACTCTGCGAAAAGCAGCTTAGAGCTTGCTCTGGAGCCAAAGAACACCATAGCTCTTTTCTTTATAAACGCAGGGGCGTTTCTGGTGTATTACATCGTGGCACGGCTGGTCATCGAACAGCAGAAAAATCTGCGGCTTCAGGAAAATAACCACCTGCTTGAAATGCAGAACCTGCAATATGACTATTTGCAGGATAAGATAAAAGAAACAAGACGCTATAAGCATGATGTCAGACATCATATCGCTCTTATGCAGGAGCTTCTGAAAAAGGGCGAATACGATAAGCTTTCGGAATATCTCAACGCTTTCAGGGATTCTATGCCCGATATATCAGAACGCATTTACTGCAAAAACACATCTGTAAGCGCACTTCTTGCATATTTTGCTCAAATAGCGGAAAGCAGCGGCATTGAATACAAGGTGAGCGCTGACATCCCAGATGATATAAAAATAGACATAACCGACCTCTCTGTTCTTTTCGGAAATCTTATCGAAAACGCCATTCACGGCTGCGTGTCTGACAGTGCAAAGAATAAAAAAATAATAATCAGAGCAAAGGCTGACATCTATTCCCTTTGCCTGGCGGTGGACAACACCTTCACCGGAACTATCCTCACCGACCCGGAAGGCGGTTTCCTTTCCTCAAAACGCAAAGGCAAAGGGATCGGCACAGAGTCTGTCAAGAACATTGCCGCCAAATACAATGGCGTAGCTAAATTTGAATACGGTGACGGAATGTTTTACGCTTCCGTAATGCTGAACATATGAAAAAGGCGGAAAGCTCGCAAAGATCCTCCGCCTTTTCTGTTTTATCGTCCTCCAAGCTTTACATTTTCAAATGTTGCCACAACAAATAATTCACATATCATTTATAAAATGTTCCTTGCATCTTTTGTGCAAAATGCTATAATCTAATTGAAAATACGGAGAGAATTCCGTATAAAGTTAATAAATCAAACAAATCGGAGGTAATTCATTATGATGGGAAGACTCAGAGCAATGCGTGAGCCGCTCAAATATGTTCAGGGCAGAGATGCTACACTTAAGTTTCATGAAGAAATGGGCTATATGGGCAAAAGGTGGCTGTTTGTATGTTCAAACAGTGGCTACAAAGCCTGTCATGACAAGATAGAAAAAAGCTTTGGCGAGCTTGACGATTACAGACGCTATGAAGTATTTGGTGGTATATCAAGCAAGGGCGAGATAGCCAAAATGGAAGAGATAGTAAAGGCTGACAACATCGACACAGTAGTTGCAGTTGGCGGTGGAAGCGCAGTTGATACCGCAAAAGCTACAGCATACTACACAGGCAAGCACATTGTTATCGTGCCTACAGTTGCGGCAACAGATGCGCCATGTACAGGTCTGTCAGTAATATACAATGATGACCACAGCTTTGACAAATATCTTTTCTATCCTACCAATCCAGACGCAGTAATGGTAGACACAACAGTTATCGCAAACGCACCTGTAAAGTTCCTTATTGCAGGCATGGGCGATGCACTTGGTACATATTTTGAGGGCAGAGCTTCCATAAGAACAGAGTCTGCAAGCCTTGAAGGCACAGGCATCACAAGAGCAGGACAGGCACTTGCAAGACTTTGCTATGACACGCTGAAAACATACGGCAAGCAGGCAGTTGAGGCTTGCAAGGTACACGCAGTTACACCTGCCCTTGAAGCTATCTGCGAGGCTAACGTATATCTTTCAGGTGTTGGAGCAGACAACGTAAACTGTGCGGCTGCACACTCGTTCTACAATGGCGTAACATCATTGGGAATCAAGCACGCAGACCACGGCTGCTGTGTAGCCCTTGGTACACTGGTTCAGCTTGTACTTGAGGGTGCGCCAAAGGAAGAGTTTGAAGAGGTACAGAACTTCTGCCTTGAGGTGGGACTTCCTGTCACACTTGAGGAGATCGGTGTAACGACACCTGAGCAGGTAGAAACTATCGCAAAGAACGCTTGTATCCCAGGCGAAACTATCCACAATCTTGCAGGCGACGTACAGCCTATCGAGCTTTATGACGCTATCATGCAGGCAGACGCAATGGGCAAGATAGCATTGAACAAATAAGGGATAGTGTTAATTTAAAATGATATTGCCACCCACGGCTGATTTTGCTGTGGGTGGTTTTTTTGAGAAAAGGCGGACAGCTCATAAGAGCGTCCGCCTTTTATATCATGGTATTGTAATCTGCTTATTCCTCGTTGTAAAGTGCGTTCGATTCCCTACTTATCATACTTATTTAAAATATAAATTCGTTCCAATATCCTTCCCTTGTTCTTTTCTGACAATATTCTGTAGTTGTTAATAAGATTAGTTTCGTCATCATCTAAGCTTGACTTGGTAAGACCAATTTTGTCATTCGTCCTGCCTGCAATATAGTCAAGAGATACATTATAGTAATCGGCAAGTTTTACCGCAATATCAAATGGGATCTCACTTTCACCACACTCATATCGGCGATATTGCGTTGTATGCATATAAAGGATATCTGCTACTTGCTTTTGTGTAAGGTCTGCGTCCTCACGCATATCTCTTATTCTTTGGTAAATGTGCATAAAAAGTCCTCCATTAATTCATTAAAAATATTCTATTACAAAAACACAAATTTGTGTTGCTTTTTTGCATCATGTGTGTTATAATAAGCTTATAAAAACACACATTAGTGTTATTATGTACTATCTTATAGTAAAAAGAAGTATATAAATTGAAATTTTAGGAGGAATCAAAATGATCAAAAAAATTTTAGCCAGTACATTAGCTTTAGCTCTTGTTTTCGGTATGGCGACAGTAAGCAACAACTTTGCTGATTTTGGCACAATCAATTTTATTACTGCAAGCGCTGATAATGTAGAAAGCGGTGAGTATCAGGGGTGGAGTTATGTTTCATATACATCTGACGGGACTGTATATACCCAGATTTATAAATATGACGGCAACGCCGAAACTGTAACTATACCTGCGCAGATCAACGGAAAAACTGTAACAAGTATTGACCCTACTACAGCATATGGAAATGGCAGTATTTTTCGAGGCACTGATGTAAAAAGGGTCATTATTCCGGCAGATTTTGAAGGCAAAATTAACGAAAAAACTTTCTGGGCTGCCAAGACCATAACAGAGATAATTGTTGAGGAGGGAAACCCGAACTATTCTTCATATGACGGAATGTTGTTTTCTAAGGACATGACGGAACTTCTTGACTGCCCTGAGGGAAAAAGCGGAAAGGTCGTTATCCCAAGCGGAGTTAAGTCATTAAAGGGGATTGAAGGTTACAATAATCTTGGACCTTTTGAGGACTGCAATAATATAACCGATATCGAGATCCCTGACAGCGTAGAATATATTAACGACCGTACATTCAGAGCCTGCAAGAGTTTGAAAGAAGTACACATACCTGCTAATGCAGAATTTTGTAACGGGGGTTACCTGGATGTATCAGATGCTTTTTATTGGTGTGATAGTCTTGAGAGTATAACAGTTGACAGTGGCAATGATAAATGTGGTTTTGTCGTTGATTCAGGTGTAGTATTGGATAAAAAAGATAAAGCTAAAATGTTATACGTTCCGCCAAAAGCAAAGAATATCAATATTCCTGCTGAAGTGACAAGTTATGGTGACGGTTTAGGTTACAGTAGAACATTAGGAATATTAAAACAAAATATAAGCAAAGCACTTCCAAATATAACAATAGATGAAAATAATACAAAATTCACTATAATAGGAAACGGCTTATATGAAAAAAATGACGACGGTTTATCGCTCATATGTTATTATAGTGACGCAGACGAATTTAATATTTCGACTGATACTGTATCCATTAATTTAGCTGGTAGTGGAGCACTTTTAAAGTTCCCAGAAATTACAATTCCCGAAGGCGTAAAATACATTTTTGAAAGCTCGTTTGAAGAAAATAGCAGCCTAAAAAAAGTAAACTTACCAAGCACACTAGAAAGAATTGGATCGAGTGCTTTCGCTGGCTGCACAAATCTAAAATCAATAACTCTGCCAGATATCCCTGTAAGCGATAAAGATAATTATTTGATAAATATAGGTGCATTTGCATTAGGCTACGATATTGACAGTTCGATGAGATATGTAAAGATGAGTGACTTCATAATATACTGCAATGAGGGCACAGACGGAGAACGTTATGCTATCGAGAACGGCTTTACATATAAAAAGCCTGGAAGTGATGATTCATCAAGTCTGCCTGACAGTTCAAGTGATACTGACCCAGACTCATCTTCTGATAACTCATCTGATATTTCCAATGACAGTTCCTCTGATGTTTCCTCCGATACAACAAGCAATTCGGATAATTCATCAACAGCTTCATCTGATTCATCATCAGGCGCAAACTCTGTTGCTTCAAACAGCAAGTCTTCATCAGCTTCAGACAAGGTATCTTCTTCAAGCACAACTAACCCACACACAGGTGCAGCAGCCGCAGCCTTTGCAGGCACAGCTTTGCTTGGTATGGCGGCGGTAGTTGCTACCAAAAAGAAAAAGTAAATATATCCTGATAAAAAAGCGTACCGCAACCCAGCGATACGCTTTTTAAAATCCAATTATTTCTTAGTGGTCACATTTTTCACACTCGACCAAGCACCATAATACTTAGTACCCTTTACAGTTGTGTACGAACGAACACGA
>OGHE01000786.1_pt1 | contig 25926 bp, 18 predicted proteins | sample 1571431 | NCBI WGS metagenome assembly OGHE01 (sample SAMEA2581966, study PRJEB24529) | metagenome | biome: Human gut stool | place: China | collected 2011 | reverse complement strand
TTTTAATAGAGCAATGCCGGAGCGTCTGCGGACGCTCCGGCATTGCATTTTCACAGGAGGGGTTGTAACGAAAAACCGGCTGCCGCACGTTTTGTGTGCAGCAGCCGGTCCGTATTTTATTTAGAGGTTATCCGGCCAAAGTGGCCTTTTTCCTCTTCGTCCTTTTTGGGCTCGGGCTTTTCTGCGGGGGTCAGACGCACCTCGGTCACGCGGCGCTTGGCGGTGCGGGTCACCACGCCGTCGTAGCTGCCCAGCGTAAAGCGGTCGCCCACCTTGGGCAGGCGGCAGGTCTTTTCCTGCACCAGACCGTTCACCGTGTTGGAGTCGATGTCCTCGTCCTCCGGCAGACCCAGCCGCTCGTACAGGTCGTCCACGCCGGCGCTGCCCAGCACGATCCAGCTGCCGTCCAACTGCTTGCGGAAGTCCTCGGTCACCTCGTCGTGCTCATCCCAGATCTCGCCTACCAGCTCCTCCAGAATGTCCTCCAGCGTGATGATGCCCTCGGTGCCGCCGTACTCGTCCACCACCACAGCCATGTGATGGTGCTGCTCGCGCAGGGTGCGCAGCAGCTGGGAGATCTGGGTGGAACCGGTGGTGTAGAGGGTGGGCTTTACCAAATCCTCCAGCTTGGTCTCCTTTTTCAGGCGTGCCATGTAGAAGTCCTTTTCATGTACCACGCCAATGATGTTATCAATGGTGTCGTGGTACACCGGCAGGCGGGAGTAGCCGGACTCGGCAAAGGTCTGCGCCACCTCTTCCAGCGGCAGATCGTCCTCCACCGCGATCACATCCACACGGGGAGTCAGGATCTCCTCCACCTCCACGTCATCAAACTCGATGGCGCTGCGGATCAGCTCGCTTTCCCGGTCGGTCAGCTCGCCGTCGTTCTCGGCCTCGCTGACCATGGTCATCAGCTCGCCCTCGGTGATGGTGTCCTCCTCGGTGCTGTGGACAAAGTGCCCCAGAAAGCGCTTCCACTGGCTGAACAGCCATGTCAGCGGGGTAAACACCAGCATCAGCAGGCTGAGCGCCGGCGCAACTGCGGTGGCCACCGTCTCCGGCATCTCCTTGGCAAGGCTCTTGGGGGTCACCTCGCCAAAGATCAGCACCACCACGGTCAGCACCATGGTGGACACCGTAGCGCCCCGCTCTGCACCCAGCATCTTGGTGAAAATGATGGTGCCGATAGAAGCTGCGGCAATGTTCACGATATTGTTGCCGATGAGGATGGTGGAAAGCAGCTTATCGTATTTTTCAGCCATTGCCAGCACCCGGGCGGCAGAGGTATCGCCGTCCTCGGCGCGGCTTTTCAGGCGGATCTGATTCAGGGAAGAAAATGCGGTCTCGGAGGCGGAGAAAAAGGCGGAGAATGCCACCAATACTACCAGCGCTATCCAGAGCGTCATACTGCCATCGTCCATAAAAAGGAAAATCACACTCAACTTTCTGTTTTGATTTGTACCCTCTCAGTCATCGCTATGCGATGCCAGCTCCCCCGAAGGGGGAGCTTTTTCTGCGTGCCCGCAACCAACTCCTTCCAAACAGAAGGTGCTGTTGCCCTGAATATCGCACAGAGCTCCCCCCTTCGGGGGAGCTGGCGCGGGAGCGCCTGAGAGGGTTTGGCCTATAAACTTTCTTACATACAAAAATGTGCTTTCCATCGTTGCCATTCCGCGATGAAAAGCACATCAATGTTACTTTCTATAATAGCATATTCTGCACACGGGTGCAAGCGTTTGACCTGTTCTCTGTGTACAAAACCGGTAAATTTTAACGCAGTACCAGTGCGCTGCCGTCATAGTCCACCGTCAGGGTGTTGCCCTCGGCATAACTGCCCTTGATGATGGCCTTGGCGATCAGGGTCTCTACGCGGCTCTGGATAAAGCGCTTGATGGGACGTGCACCATAGACGCTGTCGTAGGCAGAATCGATGATGAAGTCCTTGGCGGCGGTAGTGACCTCCAGCTTGAGGTGCTTTCCCTCCTCCATGCGGCTGCGCAGATCCTGCAGCTGCAGATCCACGATCTTGCGCATTTCGTCCTTGGTCAGGCTCTTGTAGTAGACGATCTCATCCAGACGGTTCAAGAACTCCGGGCGGAACTTGCTCTTGAGCAGCGCATCGATCTGGTGCTTTGCGTCCTCGCTCAGCTCGTTGGAGCCATTGGCACGGCGCTGCTCCAGATCGTTCAGGATGATATCACTGCCCAGATTGGAGGTCAGGATGATGACCGTGTTCTTAAAGTCTACGGTGCGGCCCTGACTATCCGTGATGCGGCCATCGTCCAGCACCTGCAGCAGGATGTTGAACACATCGGGGTGGGCTTTTTCCACCTCATCGAACAGCACCACGCTGTAGGGCTTGCGGCGCACAGCCTCGGTCAACTGGCCGCCCTCTTCATAACCGACATATCCCGGAGGCGCGCCGATCAGGCGGCTGACGCTGAATTTCTCCATATATTCGGTCATATCGATACGCACCATGTTGCGCTCGTCATCAAACAGGGCCTGTGCCAGTGCCTTAGCCAGCTCGGTCTTGCCCACGCCGGTAGGGCCAAGGAACAAAAAGCTGCCGATGGGACGGTTGGGGTTTGCAATGCCGGCACGGCTGCGCAGAATGGCCTCGCTCACCTTGGTCACAGCCTCGTCCTGACCGATGACACGCTGGTGCAGCACATCGTCCAGATGCAGCAGCTTCTCGCGTTCGCCCTCCACCAGCTTCTCCACCGGGATGCCGGTCCAGCGTGCCACGATGCGGGCGATCTCCTCGTCGGTCACGCGGTCACGCAGCAGGCTGTCCTCTTTCTTGGCGGCAGCAATCTTTTCCTCTTCGGCCAGCTGATTTTGCAGCTGGGGCAGCTTGCCGTATTTCAGCTCGGCGGCCTTGTTCAGGTCGTATTCGCGCTGGGCTTTCTCAATGGCGGCATTGGTCTGCTCGATCTGCTCGCGCAGGGTCTGCACCTTGCCAATGGCGTTCTTCTCGTTCTCCCACTTTGCCTTCATGCTGCGGAACTTATCCTGCAGCTCTGCCAGCTCCTTTTCCAGATCCTTCAACCGGCTCTGGCTCAGGGCATCGGTCTCCTTTTTCAGGCTCACCTGCTCGATCTGCAGCTGGGTGATGCGGTGTGCCAGATCATCCATCTCGCTGGGCATACTGTCCATCTCGGTCTTGATCATGGCGCAGGCCTCATCCACAAGGTCGATGGCCTTATCCGGCAGGAAACGGTCGGTGATATAGCGGTCGGAAAGGGTAGCAGCGGCGATCAGGGCACTGTCGTTGATCTTTACGCCGTGGAACACCTCGTACCGCTCCTTCAGGCCACGCAGGATGGAGATGGTATCCTCCACGGTAGGCTCATCCACCTGCACCGGCTGGAAGCGGCGCTCCAGTGCGGGGTCTTTTTCGATATACTGGCGGTACTCGTCCAGCGTGGTAGCGCCGATGCAGTGCAGCTCGCCGCGCGCCAGCATGGGCTTGAGCAGGTTGCCTGCGTCCATGGCACCGTCGGTCTTGCCGGCACCCACGATGGTGTGCAGCTCATCGATGAAGAGGATGATCTTGCCCTCGCTCTTCTTCACCTCGTTCAGCACGCTCTTCAAGCGCTCCTCAAACTCGCCGCGGTATTTTGCACCGGCCACCAGAGCGCCCATATCCAAGCTGAACACAGTGCGGTCCTTCAGGTTTTCGGGCACATCGCCGCGCACGATACGCTGCGCAAGCCCTTCGGCGATGGCGGTCTTACCAACACCGGGCTCGCCGATTAGGCAGGGGTTGTTTTTGGTCTTACGGGACAGGATGCGGATCACATTGCGGATCTCCTGATCACGGCCGATGACAGGGTCCAGCTTCTGCTTGCGGGCAAGCTCCACCAGATCCTGACCGTACTTCTGCAGGGCATTGTAGGTGTCCTCCGGGTTATCGGTGGTCACCCGCTGGTTGCCGCGCACGGCGGTAAGCTGCTGCAAAAAGGCATCCTTTTTGATGTTGAAAGCGCGGAACAGCTCGCCGGTGGTCTGGTCCTGCTCGTCCAGCAGGCCAAGGAACAGATGCTCCACGCTGATAAAGTCATCCTTCATGGCCTTGGCCTCGCGGGCGGCGGCGCTGAGCACCTTGTCGGTGGCCTGCGAGATATAGACCTTATCGGGGTCACGGCCGGAGCCGGACACCCGGGGCAGCGCGGAAAGCTTTTCGGCCACAGCGGCGGCAAAGCTGCCGGGGTCAACATTCAGCTTTTGCAGCAGCTGGGGGATCAGGCCGTTTTCCTGCGCAGCCAGTGCGTGCAGCAGGTGGGCGGGCTCCAGCGCGTTGTGCTGGTACTCCACAGCCAGCTGCTGGGCTGCCTGCAGGGCCTCAAGGGTCTTTTGGGTATATTGATTGGTATTCATAAAGTCAAGCCTCCATTCATACCGGAAGGTTTATTTTAGCGGACGGATAAGTTCTTTGCTAACAGCTCTGCGCCCGGCGGCGGCAGAGCCGTGATTTGATTATACAGATATTCTCATTCATGGTCCTGCGCACCTCCTACGGAGCAGTTTGTTTTGCTTTTAGCACTCTATCTGCTCGACTGCTAAAACTATACTCCTATCCACCTACTTTGTCAATAGGGTTCACAAAAAGTTTGCAGAATAGACGCAAAACCATGCTTTTCTGCCCCGGTGGGTAAAACAAAAAAGCTCCCCCTTTCGGGGGAGCTGGCAAAGCCGCAAGGCTTTGACTGAGAGGGTTTATTTCAGCGCTTCTTCCAGCACCTGCAGCAGGTGCTGGATATCCAGCGGCTTTGCGATGTGGCCGTTCATACCGGCCCGCAGGGCATTCTGCCGGTCCTCTTCAAAGGCGTTGGCAGTCATGGCAAAAATGGGCACGCCCGCCTTGCGCGGGTCGGGCAGGGCGCGGATGCGCCGGGTGGCCTCGTAGCCGTCCATCCGGGGCATCTGGATGTCCATCAAGATCAGATCGTACTGCCCGGGCGCGGCCTGTTCCATCCGTTCCACCGCCTCTGCGCCGTCCTCGGCGGTATCCACAAGGAAGCCCGCTTCCTTCAGGATCTCCATAGCGATCTCCCGGTTCAGCGCATTGTCCTCTACCAGCAGCAGGCGCTTGCCGGCAAAGCTTTCTTTCGGCAGCAGGGCGGGCGTCTGGGGCGGCTGTACCCGGAAGGGCTCTGCCAGCACCTTGCGCAGCTCCGAAAGGAACAGCGGCTTTTCGCAGAAAGCGGTCACGCCTGCGGCGCGCGCTTCCTCCTCAATGTCCGCCCAGTCGTAGGCGGTCAGGATGATAATGGGGCAGCTGTCTCCGATGACCTTGCGGATCTGCCGCGCGATCTCGATGCCGTTCATATCCGGGATGAGCCAGTCGATGATAAACACGCTGAAGGCATCGCCCTGCTCCACGGCGTACCTGGTGCGGATGACCGCCTCCTTGCCGGAGATGGTCCACTCCGGCCGCAGCCCGATCTTGGAAAGCATGGTGCTGACGCTCAGGCAGGTGTTGGTATCGTCATCTGCCACCAGTGCCCGCAGCCCTTCCAGCTGGGGCAGCTGCCGCACCTCCGCCTTCTGCCCGCTGAGGGGAAAGCAGAGGTTCACGATAAACTCGCTGCCCTTGCCCGGCTCGCTTTCAAGGGCGATGGTGCCGCCCATCAGGTCCACGATATTCTTGGTGATGGAAAGGCCGAGGCCCGTACCCTGAATGCCGCTGACGGTAGAGCTTTCCTCCCGGGTGAACTCCTCAAAGATATGCTTCTGGAACTCCTTATTAATGCCGATGCCGTTATCCTTGATGCGGAACTCGTAGTTGCCGCAGCCCTTGGGTGCACCGGGCTTCTGAGCAATGCGGATGCTCACCATACCGCCGGTGGGAGTAAACTTGATGGCATTGGAAAGGATGTTCAGCAGCACCTGATTCAGCCGCAGCGGGTCGGTGATGATATCCTCGTCCACCACGTCCATGGTGTCGATGAACAGCACCAAGCGCTTGGAGCTGATGTTGGGCTGGATGATGGCGCGCACATCATGCACAAGGTCCGGCAGGTGCACCGCCTTTTCCTCCAGCTTCACCTTGCCGCTTTCGATGCGGCTCATATCCAGCACATCGTTGATGAGGGAAAGCAGGTGCTGGCTGGAGGTGGAGATCTTTTTCAGATAGTCCAGTACCTGTTCCTTATTATCAATATGGGTGGCCGCCAGCGAGGTAAAGCCGATAATGGCGTTCATCGGTGTACGGATATCGTGGCTCATATTGAACAAAAACTCCCGCTTGGCGCGGTTTGCCGCCGCCTCGTGCCGGACGGCGCTCTCCAGCTTGCGGTTCTGCTCCTCCAGTCGGGCGTGGTATTTCTGCTCCTGCTCCTTCCGCAGGTGCTCCACCGCTGCCATCGAGCGGCGGCGCAGCATCTGCAGCACTGCCACGCAGATCAGGTAAAAGATCAGGGTGGTCAGCAGCGCGCTGCTGGAATTGCGGAACACCGATTTTTCGCCAATATAGACATACAGGTCAAAATTCCGGCCGTTGCTGTACATGCCAAAGTAGCAGCCGGAATTTGCCCAGTCGCGGGTATGGGTCAGCGTGTCGGGCACGCCCTTCCGGCGGATACCCCGCACCAGCGGGCTGTTGGTCGTGTAAAGCCCGACGAGCTTCGGGTCGTTGGAGGCGATCACCTTGTTGTTCTGCACAATGAACATCGTGCCGCTGATGTTCTGCGGGTAGCCGTCCAGCACGCTTTGGATGGACAGGGCTGTGCCCTCCACAAACTCCGGCGGGGTCACCCGGTAAGCCAGCAGCACGGCATCCCCCGCTGCGGCACGGCGGGTGGCCACATCCACCGCTGTGCCATTCTGCAGCAGAATGCGTTTGAGGTAGGTCTTTTGCGGGTTTTGCAGCACGTTCAGCGCGGCATTTTCCCGTAGCGATCCTGCAAACTGCGCATAATCGACATTACCATCCGTATATTCGCACAATGATTTTCCGTTTTCGTCCAGCACAGCAATGCCGCTAAGCCAGAGCGACTCCGTTTCTGCCCGGAGGCTTTCGGGGTCGTAGAGGTCCAAGGCATCATTTTCCGCCAGCTGCCGCACCGCCACTGCCATCCGGCGCAGCGCCTTTGCGGTGATGGTATCGTTATGTTTTTCGTAGCTGGTGGACTGCGTCTTTACAAAGTTGATGGTACGGGCAAAGTATTCCTGGGTAGCGCGCATGGACTCCCGCCCGGAGATGATGGCCGTGATCAGCAGCGCCAGCACCCCCATCAACAGATAGAGCGCCACCAACCGCATCCCGGAGAGGAACGTTTTCTTGTTACGGTTCAAGGGCGTCCACCTCCAGATACTTTTCCGGGTCCGGCAGATATTTGCCTACGATCTGCTCCAGCGTGCCGTCGGCACGCATGGCGGCCAAAGTCCCGGTCAGTTGTGCGTCCAGCCCGCGGGTGTCGTTCAGCGCAAAGGCTACGCCGATGCCTGTGACCAGCAGCGGCTCTTCCAGAATGCGGAAATCAGCATTGCAATCCTGCATATACTGCAAAATGGCAGTTTCGTGGGCGGCAATGGCATCCGCATAGCCGCAGTTCAGCATGGCGTACTGCACGCCGCGGTCCTCGGTGCTCAGCAGCTCGCCCAGCTGCGGGATGCGGGGGTCGGTTCCGCCAAGAAAGATCTCCTCCGGCTTGGTGGTGCTTTGCACCATCACGGTCTTGCCCGCAAGGTCGGCCAGCGTTCCAATGCTGCTTCTGGCATTGACCGCCACCACCTGACGGCTGACCATATACGGCCCTGCCCAGCGGTACAGCTGCTCCCGTCCGTCCATGGAAAAGCAGCCCCAGATGCAGTCGATGGCACCGCTTTCCACCAGATTGGTTTTCTGCTCCCAGTCAATGATCTCAAACCGTGCCGCATACCCCATGCGGGCAAAAGCCTCGGTGGCAATTTCCACATCAATGCCGGTGGGGGTGCTGTCATTGTTCAGATAGATAAAAGGCGGGTAGTTATCGCTGCCCACCGTAAGCTCGGGCAGTGCTGCCGCTGCCTGCGTTTTGCCGCAGGCGGTCAGCGCGGCTGCGGCCGCCGCCGCACACACTTTTAAAAAGACGCGGCGGGGTATTTTATCGTTGGATCGCTGTTTTGTCACGCGTGTTTTTCCTCACATCACCATTGTAAAATTTCCCGCTTCAGCTCCCCCTGCACATCCAGCAGGCACTGCAGCAACAGCGGGTTGAAGGCTCCGCACGCGCCGTTTGTGATCATCTGGACTGCCGTTTCGTGCGGGAAGGCCTTTTTGTAGCACCGCTCGCTGGTCAGCGCGTCGTACACATCTGCCATGGAGACCAGCTGCGCGCTGATGGGGATATCGTCACCCTTCAGCCCGTCCGGGTAGCCTTTGCCGTCCCAGCGCTCATGGTGCCAGCGGGCGATCTCGTAGGCGGTCTGCAAAAGCGGCTGCTCCGCAAAGCTTTCGGTCTTTTGCAGCATCTCCGCGCCCAGCATACTGTGGGTCTTGATCACCGCAAATTCCTCTGCGGTCAGCCTGCCGGGCTTATTCAGGATGGCCTCGTCAATGCCGATCTTGCCGATATCGTGCAGCGCCGAGGCCAGCGGGATGTTATCCTGCTGCTCGGGGGTCAGCTCGTAGCGTTTTGTAAGTTCCAGCAGCCGGCGCAGCAGTGTCTCGGTGATGACGCGGATGTGCCGCACATGGGAGCCGGACTCCCCGTTGCGGAATTCCACGATCTGGCTCAGCACGCCCACCAGCATATCGGTGTTCTTTTCCCGCGCGCGGATCTGGTCCGACACCATCTGCACCAGCCGCCGCTGCTTGGCATACAGCTTGATGGTATTTGCCACCCGGCGGTAGACGATCTTGGCGTCAAAGGGGCGGCTGACATAATCGCTTGCGCCCAGCTCGTAGGCCTTGCGGATAGCCTCCTCCGAGTCCTCGCTGGAGATCATGATCACCGGCACATCCTCGATGGTGTGGTTGGTGTTCATGGTGCGCAGCACCTCAAAGCCGTCCATATCGGGCATATTGATATCCAGCAGCACCAGCGCGATCTGCCCGGCCTTTGCCCGCAGCAGCTCCATGCAGCGCTTGCCGTTCTCCGCTTCCAGAATGCGGTAATCCCCGCCCAGAATGCCGGTCAGCACCATACGGTTCATCATGGCATCGTCCACCAGCAGGATGGTGGGCTTTTCCTGCAGGATCTCGTCCTGCGCAGCCAGACGGCTGCCCTGCACATCCACCGCCACCGCGTCCTTGTGGGTCTTGGCCTGATACATCAAAAGGTCAGCCCGGCGCACCACCTTTTCCATGGGGTCGGCAAGGGTCTGCATTGCGCCGCCAATGCTCAGCGAAAGCCGGGAGTGGGGGTAGCCCGGCACCACCGCCCTTTGCACGGCGGCGCGGATCTGCTCCAGCTTCACCTTGAAATAATCCGCCGGGATGCCGGGCAGCACCAGCAAAAACTCGTCGCCGCCGTAGCGGATCAGCAGATCGGTCTCCCGGACGCAGGCGCGGATAGCCTTTGCAACCGTTTCCAGCGCCTGATCTCCGGCGTGGTGGCCGTAGGTATCGTTGCAGATCTTGAAATCATCGATATCCATCAGGGCAACGCCCGCCGGGCCGATGCCGTTGCAGGCCACTTCCTCGTAATAGCGGCGGTTGTAGGTGCCGGTCAGGGCATCCCGGTTCAGCTGCTGCTGATAGCGCTGCTCTTTTTCCATATTCCGGGCGGTGGTCTGGTCGAACCGGGCCTTCTGCTCCTCCATCTGCTGCATCATGCGCAGCAGGTTGCGGTTGGCCGCTTCCAGCGCTTCCTTCTGGGCGTGGTTCTGCTGCTTCAGCTTTTCCCGCAGCTCCATATAGGGCGTGATATCCGTGACAATCCCCACGATATATCTGCTGCCGCGCCACTCCACCCTGTGGGCAGCACTGGTGACCCAGCGGTAGCCGTTTTTGCCCAGCAGCCGGAACATACTGTCGCCGTCCTGTGCGTAACTTGCGCCGTTTTCCTCATCCCGGTAGCGCAGCCCGGCTTCCAGATCATCCGGGTGCACCAGCGGGGTGTAGCGGTTATCGAATCTTACCGCAAATTCTGCCCGCTCCCACCCCAGGATCTCCAGAAAACGGTCGCTGATATAAGCAAAAGGATAGCCGTTTTCCGCATCGTCTGTACAGCAGTGAAGGCCGCCCGGCAAATTCTGTGCACAAAAGCCCGCCGGCACAGATGCTTTTTTTACAGTCTCGTCTGTTTCCATTCTGTTTTCCTGCCTCTCCATCCGTGTGCCGTACCCATGCGGCACACGTTTTACCCTGTTTTTTGGCGCACTATAACATTTTGATTTTATCATCAAAACCGCCTAGTTGCAAGCATTTTTTACCAGTTTTGCCAATGGAAAGGCGGCAGCCGTTCCCCTGAAAGGCTGCACCGGAGCGTCCGCAGACGCTCCGGTGCAGCAAAAAAGCCGCCGCACAAAAAGTGCAGCGGCTGCGCAGGGGTTCACATCAGAGCCAGCGCTCAGCGATGATCCACCACATACCGGGCAGATTGATGCGGCCCAGCAGATGCTCCAATACGATCAGCATGGTATTCTCCTTTCAGACCGTCCGTTTCAGGCAAAAAGCCCCTTCAGCAAAAACAGAAGCAGCTTTGTAAAGCTGCCGCCGCCCAAAAGGCTGAGCAGCGGCCCAAGGCTTTGAAACATGGAAGGTTTGCTCCTTTCGTTTCATTCCGGCCCGGTGGCCGCCGGGTGCCGGTCTGCCTTGTATACGAACCAGCCCGCCGCAGGATTGCAAAGGAGATGGCGGTAAATATTGGAAAGTCGTTCAAAACGCTTTCCTGCCGGGGTAGACGGCGCTTTCGCCCAGCTGCTCCTCGATGCGCAGCAGCTGGTTGTACTTTGCCACACGCTCGGTGCGGCTGGGCGCACCGGTCTTGATCTGGCAGGTGTTCAGCGCCACAGCCAAGTCTGCAATGGTGGTGTCCTCGGTCTCGCCGGAGCGGTGGGAGCTGATGGCGTTGTAACCGGCCTTGTGCGCCATTTTGATGGCTTCCAGTGTCTCGGAGACAGAACCGATCTGGTTCAGCTTGATCAGGATGGCGTTGCCCGCACCCAGCCGGATGCCCTTTGCCAGACGCTCGGTGTTGGTCACGAACAGGTCATCGCCCACCAGCTGCACCTTGCTGCCCAGCTCGCGGGTCATCTGCTGCCAGCCCTCCCAGTCCTCTTCGTCCAGACCGTCCTCGATGGAGATGATGGGGTACTTTTCCACAAGGCTCTTCCAGTGTGCGATCAGCTCGCCGGAGGTATACTCAGTGCCCGCCTTGGGCAGCTTGTAGAAGCCCTTGCCCTTGGGGCTCTTCCACTCGGAGGCGGCGGCGTCCATGGCCAGCATAAAGTCTGTGCCCGGCACGTAGCCCGCCTTTTCGATAGCCGCCAGAATGGTCTCGATGGTCTCCTCGTCGCTGGAAAGGTTGGGGGCAAAGCCGCCCTCATCACCCACGGAGGTAGCCAGACCCTTGGACTTCAGGATAGCGGCCAGCGCATGGAACACCTCGGCGCACCAGCGCAGCGCCTCTTTAAAAGAGGGTGCGCCCACCGGCATGATCATGAACTCCTGCGTGTCCACGGTGTTGGCAGCGTGTGCGCCGCCGTTCAGGATGTTCATCATGGGCACAGGCAGGCGGTTGCCGTTTACGCCGCCCAGAAAACGGTACAGCGGCATTTCCAGCGAAGCGGCTGCTGCACGGCAGGCTGCAATGGACACCGCCAGAATGGCGTTTGCGCCCAGCCTGCTTTTGTCCTGCGTGCCGTCCGCGCGGCACAGGGCGGCATCCACGGCGTAAGTGTCGGCCGCGTCCATGCCCACCACTGCGTCTGCAATGACCGTGTTGATGTTCTCCACCGCCTTGGTCACGCCCTTGCCCAAGTAGCGGCTCTTATCGCCGTCCCGCAGTTCCAGCGCTTCAAATTCGCCGGTGGATGCCCCGGAGGGCGCACACCCCCGCCCGGTCGTTCCGTCGGTCAGGGTGACCTCCGCCTCTACGGTGGGGTTCCCGCGGGAGTCCAGTATCTCGCGCCCCGCTACGGCGCTGATTTTCAGCTGCTTCATGATAAAAAGCCTCCTGTCCGGTTTTGATTCCATTCTTGCCGGGCAGAGGGGCGGCTATGCTTATCATGTAATTTTAGTATGGCAGATAGTCCAAAAATTCTCTTTACTTTTTGGCAGTTCGGTTCTATACTGGGTGCGGCTCTTATGCTGTTTTTTATCATATCGTCGATATAGAGGAGGATTTTGTAATGAATAAGGATCTGACGGTGGGCAAGCCGTCACAGGTACTGTGGCAATTCTGCCTGCCCATGTTCGGCAGCATTATTTTCCAGCAGCTGTACAACATCGCGGACAGTCTGGTGGCCGGTAAGTTCATCGGCGAGAACGCGCTGGCTGCGGTGGGCAACAGCTACGAGATTACCCTGATCTTCATCGCCTTTGCATTCGGATGCAACATTGGCTGCTCGGTCATCGTATCCCGCTACTTTGGCGCAAAGGAATACGGCGAGATGAAGACCTCGGTGTATACCTCGCTCATCGGCTCTGCGGTGCTGTGCGCCGTGCTGATGGGTATTGGCCTGTTTGGCTGCGATGCCCTGCTGCAGCTCATCAATACCCCGGCAGAAATTCTGGCCGATTCTGAGCTGTATCTGGATATCTATGTTCTGGGTCTGCCCTTCATGTTCTTCTACAACATTGCCACCGGCATCTTCTCTGCCCTTGGCGACAGCAAGACCCCCTTCTACTTCCTTGCGGTCTCGTCCCTGTCCAACATCGGCGTAGACATCCTGTTCGTGGCCGGGTTCAAGATGGGCGTTGCCGGTGTGGCATGGGCCACCTTCCTGTGTCAGGGTGTCAGCTGCGTGCTGGCCATGGTGGTGGTGTTCCGCCGCATCCGCGCCTTCCGCACCGAGGGTTCTGTGCAGCTGTTCTCTTGGAATATGCTGGGCAAGGTGGCCGTGGTGGCTGTGCCCAGCATTCTGCAGCAGAGCTTTGTGTCGGTGGGCAACATCATCCTGCAGAGCGTCATCAACACCTTTGGTGCCAGCGTGATTGCAGGCTACTCCGCCGCCGTCAAGCTGAACAACATGGTCATCACCTCCTTTACCACCTTGGGCAACGGCATCTCCAACTACACCTCCCAGAACATGGGTGCAGGCAAGATGGACCGCGTAAAAGAGGGCTTTGGCGCAGGCCGCAATCTGGTGTGGCTGCTGTGTGTGCCGCTGGTGGTGCTGTACTTCTTCTTCGGCCGCTTCCTGCTGCTGCTGTTCATGAACGACCCGCAGGGCCCCGCCATTGACACCGGCATGCTGTTTCTGCGCATCCTCTCCCCCTTCTACTTTGTAGTGTCGGTCAAGCTGGTGGCAGACGGCATTCTGCGCGGCTGCGGCCTGATGGTGCGGTTCATGATCGCCACCTTCTCCGATCTGATCCTGCGCGTGGGCATTGCCATCGTGCTCAGTGCCACGGCACTGGGCTCTACCGGCATCTGGCTGGCATGGCCTGTGGGCTGGTGCATCGGCACGGCACTCTCCATGGTGTTCTATCTGACTGCCATCCGCAAGGCGCTGGCGCAGCCGGTGGCCGCTGCCGAAGCCGAGGGACAGGCCGCAGAGACCCGCGCCGAGGCGGAATTTGCCGCCGACGCCGAGATGGACACCCTGTAACCCTTTTGTGAATCGTGAATCAATTTCATGTCACAGATAAACAAAATGAACAATTTGAAATAGTGCACAAAAACGCGTTCAAATTTTTGTGGAAAGTATCAACAAAGCCGAGAAAAAGCGCCCAAAAGTATGGACGGTTTGTGAATTGCGGATTTGAACACGGATAGCTATAATAACAGACAAGAACAGAAGCAAGGCCGCTTTTAGAGGGGAAGGGCCTTGCTTCCGTTTTTATCCTTGATTCTATTCTATCCTATAAATTACTCCGAAGGAGGAAATTTTTATGAAAAAGATGTTCACTCGTCGTCAGTTCATGGCCGCTGCCGGTGTTGCTGTTGCGGCAAGCGCCCTGACCGCCTGCGGCGGTTCCTCCGCAAGCACCGCGGGTTCTGCAGCCGGTTCCGCTGCCTCCGGCAGCACCATCAAGGTGGGCGTGCTTGGACCCCTGACCGGTGACAATTCTGTTTACGGTCAGGCTGTTGTCAACGGTGCAAGCCTGTACCTGAAGCAGGTCAATGAAAAGGGCGGTGTCAACGGCAAGCAGCTGGAGGTCATCGCCATGGACGAGCAGGGCGATGAAACACAGGCTGTTACCTGCTTTACCAAGATGGTGGATCAGGGCATCACCGCTCTGGTGGGCGATGTGACCACCGCCCCCACGCTGGCTGTTGCCGCCGAGAGCGCCGACTACAATATGCCCATGGTCACCGCCTCCGCTACCGCCGAGGCCGTCACCTACGATGCCGAGACCGACACCGTGAACGGGAATGTGTTCCGCGCCTGCTTTACCGACCCCTTTCAGGGCGTGAAGATGGCTGATTATGCCTACGAGAAGCTGGGCTACAAAAAGGCCGCCGTTATCTTCCTGAAGGGCAAGGATTACAACGAGGGTCTGGCAGAGAACTTTGCCAAGGAGTTTGAGGCAAAGGGCGGCACCATCGTGGATCAGGAGAGCTACTCCGAGGGCGATGTGGACTTCAAGACCCAGCTGACCAGCATTCTGGGCAAGAACCCCGAGGTGGTGTTCTGCCCCAACTACTATCAGGATGTGGGCCAGATCCTGGCACAGGCCGAGAGCGTCGGCCTGACCGTTCCCTTCCTGGGCGGCGACGGCTGGGACGGTCTGGAAGGCTACGCCACCGCCGACCAGCTGAAGGACTCCTACTTCTGCGCCTGCTACGCCAAGGGCTCCAGCGCCGCATTTGAGGACGCCTACAAGGCTGAGTACGGCGAGGCTTACCCCAACGGCTTTGCCCCCTTGGGCTACGATGCTGCCATGACCGTCGTGTACGGCATCAAGGCAGCCGAGGAGCAGGGCCTCGAGGCCGGCTCTGACGAGTACAAGCAGGCTGTTATCGATGCCATTGCCGGCGGCACCATTGAGGGCATCACCGGCACCTTTACCTTCGACGAGCACCACAACCCCGTCAAGAGCACTGCCATCCTGACCTATGTGGACGGCAAGCCCGAGCTGAAGGAAATGTTCTGATCCGCGCCGTTCCATCCACCGGTGATGGAGCCGCCCGCACAGAGCAAACCCCATGATTTTTTGGAGAACGCCGGAACAGCTTTTTTCTGGTCAGGCGTTCTCCGTTTTTTATATCAAAAGGTGTAACCGCCGCAAAGAAAGGAAGTATCCAACCATGACAGTGTTCTTTAGCCAGCTGATCAACGGTTTGTCCCTTGGCAGCATCTATGCACTGATCGCACTGGGCTACAGCATGGTGTACGGCATTATCCTGCTGCTGAACTTTGCCCACGGCGACGTCATCATGGTGGGCGCATACATGTCGTGGTTCGTCATGAACCAGCTGGGTCTTGGCCCGGTCACCGCCGTGTGCGCCACCATCCTCACCTGTACGCTGCTGGGTGTGGTGATCGAAAAGATCGCCTACACCCCTCTGCGTGGCGCACCCCGCATCTCGCTGCTGATCACCGCCATTGGTGTCTCCTTCTTTCTGGAGTACACGGCAGAGCTGATCCTTGGCTCGGGTGCAAAGGTGATCCCCGCCTACTACACCAACCAGACCTTCCGTCTGGGCAAGGTGCCGCTGGGGCTTACCTCGGTCATCACGCTGGCGGTCACCGTGCTGTCTATGCTGGTGCTCACCTTTCTGGTGCAAAAAACCAAGCTTGGCAAGGCCATGCGCGCTGTCTCGGAGGATATGGATGCTGCCCGCCTGATGGGCATCAATGTCAACAGCACCATCTCCTTCACCTTTGCGGTGGGCTCGGCGCTGGCGGGCATCGGCAGCGTGCTGTACTGCTGCTCCTATCCGCAGGCCACCCCCACCATGGGCTCCATGCTGGGTCTGAAGGCCTTTGTCGCCGCTGTTTTGGGCGGCATCGGCTCCATCCCGGGTGCCATGATCGGCGGCATCGCCATCGGTCTGTGCGAGTGCTTTGTTTCCGCCATCGGTCTTTCCGCTTGGAAGGACGCTGTTACGTTTGCGATCCTGATCATCGTGCTGCTGGTCAAGCCCACAGGCTTCCTTGGCCGCAAGGTGCAGGAAAAGGTGTAAGGGGGCATAACGATGAAAACCAACCGCAAGACCATCAAAATGCCCGTGCGCTACCTGATGAATCTGGTGCTGGTGGGGCTGCTGTTCGTAGGGCTTTCCTATGTGACCGGCAATATGCTTTCCACCTACCAGAACAAGGTGCTGCTGACCGTGGGCATCAACATCATTCTGGCTGTTTCGCTGAATGTTGCCACCGGCTATCTGGGGCAGCTGCCGCTGGGCCACGCCGGCTTTATGGCGGTGGGTGCTTACGCCTGCGCCCTGTTCACCAAATCCTCTGATCTGCCCAAGGGCGTGGCCTTTGCCATTGGTCTGGTGCTGGCATGGGTGATCGCCGGACTGTTCGGGGTGCTCATCGGCATCCCCGCCCTGCGTCTGACCGGCGACTATCTGGCCATTCTGACCTTGGGCTTTGGCGAGATCATCCGCATCACCCTGAACAACATCGATGATGTGCTGGGCTTTAAGCTGTTCTACGGCTCCAAGGGTCTGAAGAACATCCCCAAGTACTCCAACTTTACCAACGTGTTCCTGTGCGTGGTCATCACCTGCTTTCTCATCCACGCCATGATGAAGAGCCGCCACGGCCGCGCCGTGCTGGCCATCCGCGACAACGAGATCGCCGCCGAGAGCTGCGGCATCCAGACCACCTATTATAAGGTGATGGCCTTTGCCTTCTCCGCCGCCTTTGCCGGGCTGGCGGGCGGCCTGTACGCCTGCTACATCGGCGTGCTGAACCCCTCCACCTTCGGCTTTATGAAGTCCATTGAAATTCTGGTCATGGTGGTGCTGGGCGGCATGGGCTCCATGCTGGGCTCCATCCTGTCCGCTACCGTGCTGACCATCCTGCCCGAGGCCACCCGCAGCTTTGACAGCTACCGCATGGTGGTCTACTCGCTGGTGCTGATTTTGATGATGATCTTCCGCCCGGGCGGATTGCTGGGCAGCTACGATTTCTCCCTGAGCCGCATTGTGGAAAAGGCCATGAACGGCGAACTGTTCCGCAAACATACCGAAAAGGAGGCCGCTGACCATGAGTGAGTTCCAGACCAGACTGCACAGTGTGCCTTCCGGCGGTTTTCTGACCGACCGCGACAAGGACAAAAAGCCCATTCTGGATGTGCGTGAGCTGGGCATCGACTTCGGCGGCCTGACCGCCGTGGACGGCTTCAACCTGATGATCGGCCGCAACGAGATCAGCGGCCTGATCGGCCCCAACGGCGCAGGCAAGACCACCGTGTTCAACCTGCTCACCAACGTCTACCAGCCCACCCGCGGCTCCATCCTGATCGACGGGATGCCCACCGCCGGCAAAAAGACCTATCAGGTCAACCGCATGGGCGTGGCGCGCACCTTCCAGAACATCCGCCTGTTCAAGGAGCTGAGCGTCATCGACAACATCAAGGTGGGTCTGCACGAGTCCATGAAGTACAATCTGGCCTCCTCCCTGCTGCGCCTGCCGAACTACTGGAAAGAGGAAAAAAAGTGCACCGAGCGTGCACTGGAGCTGCTGGATATCTTCCACATGGCAGACCTTGCCAATGTACAGGCCGGCAGCCTGCCCTACGGCGCACAGCGCCGGCTGGAGATCATGCGCGCACTGGCCACCAGACCGAAGCTTCTGCTGCTGGACGAGCCTGCCGCCGGTATGAACCCCTCCGAGACTGCGGAGCTGACCGAGACCATCCGCCGCATCCGCGACGAGTTCAACATTGCCGTGCTGCTCATCGAGCACGACATGAGCCTTGTCATGGGCATCTGCGAGGGCATTGCGGTGCTGAACTTCGGCCGCATCATTGCCAAGGGCACCCCGGACGAGATCCGCAGCAACCCGCAGGTCATCGAGGCCTATCTGGGCAAAAAGGAGGGCTGAGCCATGGCTGATACATTACTGAAGGTGGACGGCATCAACGTCTACTACGGCAACATCCACGCCGTGAAGGATATCTCCTTTACCGTCAACGAGGGCGAGATCGTCACCCTGATCGGCGCAAACGGCGCGGGCAAATCCACCACCCTGAAAACCGTTTCCGGCCTGTTGAAGCCTCGCACCGGCGATGTGCTGTACAAGGGCAAAAGCATCAAGGGCGTGCGCGCCCACAAGATCGTGGAAAGCGGCCTTGCGCAGGTGCCGGAGGGACGCCATGTGTTTTTGCACATGACGGTGGACGAGAATCTTGACATGGGCGCCTACACCCAGCCCGCCTCCACCATTGCCGCCAACAAGGAAAAGGTGTTTACCCTGTTCCCCCGCCTGAAGGAACGCCGCAAGCAGCTGGCGGGCACCATGTCCGGCGGTGAGCAGCAGATGCTGGCCATGGGTCGTGCGCTCATGAGCAACGCTTCCATGCTGATGCTGGACGAGCCGTCCATGGGCCTTTCGCCGCTGCTGGTGCAGGAGATCTTTGACATCATCCGGGACATCCACAAGGAGGGCATGACCATCCTGCTGGTGGAGCAGAACGCGCAGATGGCGCTCTCGGTGGCCGATCGCGCCTATGTGCTGGAGACCGGCCGCGTGGTCATGGAGGGCACCGGTGCCGAGCTGCTGACCAACGAGCGCGTCCGCAGCGCTTATCTGGGTGGGTAATAAACGGGAAAAATCTTTGATTTGCAGTTCCGGAACGCCCATGGGCGTTCCGGAACTGCTTTTTCCTGTTATCACTTTACTTTCGTAAAAAACTGTGCCATAATGGGTGCAGTATTCCGGTTTTACAAAAGCCACGCTCCGGCTCGGGAAAGCGGGGCGCAGAGCACACAGAATGAGGGGTAAACGTTATGAGCAAGATCATCATTCCGGCAGACTACACACCCGCGCTGAACCTGTACGACACCCAGCGCGCCATCGGCACGGTGAAGCGGCTGTTCGCCGATACCCTGTGCGCCACGCTGAATTTGTACCGCGTGTCCGCACCGCTGTTTCTGGAGGCTTCCACCGGCCTGAATGACGACCTGAACGGCGTGGAGCGCAAGGTGACCTTTGACATCAAGGACAGCGGCATCGAGGCACAGGTGGTGCAGTCGCTGGCAAAGTGGAAGCGGCAGGCCCTGAAGGACTACGATTTCCATGTGGGCAAGGGCCTGTACTGCGATATGAACGCCATCCGCCGGGACGAGGAGCTGGACAACCTCCACTCCATCTATGTGGACCAGTGGGACTGGGAAAAGGTCATTACCGTGGAGGACCGCAACGAGACCTACCTGAAGAACGTAGTGCGCTGCATCGTGTCTGCGGTGTGCGCTACCGAGATGAACCTGCACGCCATGTTCCCCCAGCTGCAGGATCTGCCCCTGCACACCCCCAGCGTGACCTTTGTCACCGCGCAGGAGCTGGAGGATAAGTACCCGGAGCTGACCCCGAAGGAGCGGGAGAACGCCTTTGTCAAGGAGAACGGCACCACCTTCCTGATGAAGATCGGCTTGCCCCTGCGCAGCGGCAAGCCCCACGACGGCCGTGCCCCGGACTACGACGACTGGGATCTGAACGGCGATCTGCTGTTCTGGAACGACCCGCTGCAGTGCAGCTACGAGCTGAGCAGCATGGGCATCCGCGTCAGCCCGGAGAGCATGGATAAGCAGCTGACTATGGCGGGCTGTGACGACCGCCGCGCACTGCCCTTCCACAAGGCAGTGCTGGCCGGTGAGCTGCCCTACTCCATCGGCGGCGGCATCGGCCAGAGCCGCCTGTGTATGCTGCTGCTGGGCAGCGTCCACATTGGCGAGGTACAGGCAAGCGTATGGGACAAGGCCACCCGCGAAGCCTGCGCCAAGGCCGGCATCCCGCTGCTGTAAGCGAATAATGAAAAACAAAAAGAAGGGACAGCCCGCAGACTGTCCCTTCTTTTTGTTTTATATGATATCAGCCCTGCTTTTTCCAGCGGCGCATCACGCCCATGCCCAGTGCATAAGGGCCGGTGTGCACCGCGATGGTGCAGCCGATCTGCAGCAGGCCCACCTCACACTGTGCGCCGGGGTACTTGGCGCGCAGGGCGGCACGGGTCTGCATCCACAGGCGCTTGCCCTCGTCGGCGTCGTAGCCGTAGCCCACCGTGATGCGGTAGTCGTCCGGGGTGCCGCCATGGGCTTCCAGATAGTTCATCAGCTGTTCCAGCGCCTTTTCAAAGCTCTTCTGGCGGCCGCGTGCCACGCCGCCGGAGAAGATCTCGCCGTCCTTGAACAGGATCATGGGCTTGATGCCCAGCATATTGGCGGCGCGGCCGGTCACCTTGCCGATGCGCCCGCCCTTGATCAGATAATCCAGATTGCCCACGGTGAAGAAGATCTGGTTGGTGGACTTTTCCGCCTCCAGCCAAGTCACAGTCTCGTCCAAGGTGCAGCCTGCGTCCCGCATGGCCACGGCGTTTTCCACCATGGTGGATTCGGTCACCGTGGCGGCGGCAGAGTCGATCACCTCGATGCGGGCATCGGGATAATCCTCCAGCACCAGATCCCGGGCGTTGCGGGCGCTGCCTACGCAGCCGCTCATCTTGCCGGTGAACACCAGACACAATACCTCCCGACCCGCCTCGGCGTGTGCGCGGAAGGTCTTTTCAAAGTCCTCGATGGAGGCCAGACTGGTCTTGGGATAGGCCGCCGGGTTATCCACCATGAACTGATAAAAGTCCCGCACAGGGATCTCCAGCCCTTCCTTGCGGTAATGCTCGCCGTCCAGCGATACATAAAAGGGCACGACCTCGATGCCAAGCTGCTTGGCAGTATCCAGCGTCAGGTCGCAGGCGCTGTCGGTAATGATATCAAACATCTGTGACGCTTCCTTTTCTGAAACTCAGGGGCTGCTTTTTGCGGCAGCTCAGCCGCGGTGGATGTAAGCCTCGCGCTCTGCGCCCACCGAGATATAGGTGATCTTGCAGCCCACAGCCTTTTCCAGATACTCCACATAATCGCGGGTCTGCTGGGGCAGGTCCTCCCACTTGCGGGCTGCGGTGATATCGCAGTGCCAGCCGGGCAGATACTCCACCACGGGCTGTGCGGTATCCAGCGCCTCGCCCATGGGGAAGCGGGTGGTGGTGGTGCCGTCGGTCAGCTTGTAGGCGGTGACCATGGGGATCTTTTCCATGTAGTCCAGCACGTCCAGCAGGGTCAGGGCGACCTCGTCGCAGCCCTGGCAGAACACGCCGTAGCGGCTTGCAACCAGATCGATGGGGCCCACGCGGCGGGGACGGCCGGTGGCTGCGCCGTACTCGTGGCCGGCCTCACGCAGGGCGTGCTTTTCTTCCTCGGTCATGGCCAGCTCGGCGGTAAAGGGGCCGTCGCCCACGCAGGAGGAGTAGGCCTTCATGACACCGATGGAGTTGTGCAGCTTGTGGCCGGGGATGCCGGCACCGATGGGTGCGTATGCACCGATGACGTTGGAGGAGGTGGTGTAGGGATAGATGCCAAAGTCGATATCGCGCAGTGCGCCCAGCTGTGCCTCAAACAGCACCTTCTTGCCGGCAGCATCGGCATCGGCCAGATACTGGCCCACATCGCAGATATAGTCCTTGAAGATGGCGGCATACTTTTCGAGCCAGTTCCACATCTCGTCCACGCTGATGGGGGAAGCGTTGTAGCTGCCCTCCATGACCAGATTCTTGGAATCCACCATGGTGACCAGACGCTTCTTCACAGCGTCGTCCAGATGCAGCAGATCGCCCATGCGCAGGGTCTTTTTCATGTACTTGTCGCCGTAAGCGTAGGCGATGCCGCGCTTGGTGGAGCCGAACTGTGCGCCGGTCTTGGACAGGCGTGCCTCCTCCAGACCGTCCTGCTCCACATGGTAGGGCATGGTGATGGTTGCGCGGTCGGAGATCTTCAGGTTCTCCGGGGTGATCTCAATGCCCTGCTCGCGCAGCTTATTGATCTCGCCGTCCAGATGATGCGGGTCGATGACCATGCCGTTGCCCATAACGCACACGACGTTGGGACGCAGGATGCCGGAGGGCAGCAGGTTCAGCACGAACTTGCCGCGCTCGTTTTTAACGGTATGGCCTGCGTTGTTGCCGCCCTGATACCGTGCAACGATGTCATACTCCTGGCTGATCAGGTCGACCATGCGGCCCTTGCCCTCATCGCCCCAGTTGATACCCGTAATTGCAGTAAGCATAATAAATGACCTCTTTATCCTTTTTTCAAAAGACAGCCTTTTCCGTGCACCTTGCCCGGGATACGCTACCTTGGGTAAAACGCACCAGTTTGCTGCCCTTGCGGCACGCACCAATGCTATTATAGTATAGCACAGTCCGCCGCGCAAAAAAAGGGGCTGTTGCAGATAGTTTTGCTTCTGGGCAGTAGTTTCCCTCGGCATCAGACGATTTTGGGAGGTGTGCTGCGCTGCGCAACGCCCCCGCCGCGCGGATGTTTCCGCAGGAAACCAGCGCGGCAAATGCCGTTTCCCTTTACAGCCTCACCCGTGAAAATGGGGTACAGGAAAGTCCGCAGACTTTCCTGTACCCCAAAATCAAAAATATTCTTTCCGCCAAAGATGCGCAAAGCAGCGCGGCGCGCATTCAAAATCGTCCCGCCTCAGCTGCGCTCCCCGGGCAGGTCGGTGCGGCGGGTCACCTTGTGGATGGTGCCGTCCGGCTCCTTGATGGAGGTGCGCTCCAGCTGGCTGCGCAGGCTGGCCTTGATGTCGGCCAGATACTCCTGCCGCAGCGCCTGCTGCTCGGCTTTTTCGGCCTCGGTCAGGCCGGTGGTCTTGCTCTTTTTGGCCAGCGCATTGATGCGGGCGATCTTTTCTTCGGTCATAGTGGAACCTCCTGTATTTCATCGTAAAATATGCTATAATGTAGGCAAGACCATTATAGCAAAGGATGATACCAATGGCAACACAACGCAACTATGCCCAGCAGATGGACGCCGTACTGGCGGGGCTTGGCGATACCCGCCCGCGCCTTTTGCTCCACGCCTGCTGCGGCCCCTGCTCCAGTGCCGTGCTGGAGCAGCTGTGCCGGTATTTTGAGATCACGGTGCTGTACTATAACCCCAACACATGGCCTGCGGCCGAGTACCACCGCCGGGGCGAGGAGCTGAAAAAGTTTGTGGCCGCCGCCCACCCGCTGGGGGTGACCGTGGTGGAGGACAGCTACGACCCGCAGGAGTTCTACACCGCCGTGCAGGGGCTGGAAGCCGAGCCGGAGCGCGGCGGCCGCTGCACCGTCTGCTACCGGCTGCGGATGCGCCGTGCGGCGCAGTACGCCCGGGACAACGGCTTTGACTGGTTCACCACCACCCTGTCCATCAGCCCCCACAAGGACGCTAAACGCATCAACGCCATCGGGCAGGAGCTGGAAGCGGAGTTCGGGGTAAAACACCTGCCCTCGGACTTCAAAAAGCACAACGGCTACCTGCGCAGCCTGCAGCTTTCGGAGCAGTACGGCCTGTACCGGCAGGACTACTGCGGGTGCGAATTCAGCGCCAAAGCACGCGGCATTGAGGGCTGACGCAAAACGATTTATAATTTCGGGATAGCGGAGCGTCTGCGGACGCTCCGCTATCCCATTTTCACGGGTGGGGTCGTAAAGGTAAACGGCAGCGGCCGCGCTGGTTTCCTGCGGAAACATCTGCGCGGCGCTGCAACTACCGTTGCCCTCCGCGCCCTCTCCTGTGAAAATGCAATGCCGGACAGCCCGCAGGCTGCCCGGCATTGCACTATTTAAAATAATCTTTCCGCTATGGGTGCCCAGAGCGCAGCGGAGGGCATTTAAATCGTCCCTGCTCCCGGCATTGCCGCGCCGGCGGCACATCATTTTGCGCATGGCGCAAACATCATTGCGGCAGCACATCATTTCTGCGCTAGCAGAACCTCATTTCTTATTCCTCCGGCAGCTTTGCCACCAGCAGGGTGAACAGCACCAGACCCACGCAGGGCACGATGTTGGAGGCCATACCGGCAGCAAGGCCGACGCGCTCGGCCACCATGCCGATGACCCACGGCATCAGGATGGCACCGCTGGAGGCCACCGGCAGCATGATGCCCATGCTGGTCACGCTGGTCATGCGGCCTGCGCTGGCCACGGCGGTGGGGTTCAGGCCGGACATGGAGATGGCAAAGGCAAACAGCAGCACGATGGCTGCGCCCTGCGTGTGCGCCATGACCAGCAGCACATAGAACACGGTGCACAGCACGCTCATGCCCACCATCGCCTTGCGGGGCTTTTTAAAGGGGAACACAAAGGCAATGAGCAGCCGCCCCACCAGCGTTGCACCCCACATCACGGTGACAGTGTAGGCCGCCAGCGTACCGGCAATGATGCCGCTGCCCTTGAAGTAGGTCACCATCCAGCCGTTGACGCTCTGTTCGGCGGCATTCTGGAAGAAGAGCAAGCCGGTCAGCAGCCAGAAGCGGGCAGAGCGCAGAAAGCTCCAGTCGATGGCTTCCTTCTCCGCGCTGTTTTTGTTTTTGCCGCCGCGCAGCGGGGTAAAGACGTACACCAGCCAGAGCAAAAGGCCCATGGCCGCCAGCAGAAAGACCGCCAGCTCGGTGCTTACCCGGGCCGCTGCCGCGATCAGGAAGGGGCACAGCAGCGCGCCGCAGGCGTAGCAGCTGTGCATCAGGTTCATGCCCCGGGTGCGGTCGGCGGAGTTATCGCTGACCAGAATGGTACAGGTATTGATAACGCTGCCCTTGGCGATGCCCAGTACAAAAAAGGCCACTGCCAGCAGTGCCACCGCGCCGGTCAGCCCCATAATGGCATAGCCCACCGCATAGCCGATGGTCAGCAGCAGCACACTGCGCTTCATACCCAGCACGCTGGGCAGCATCCCGATAAGCAGGCCGGCCAGCAGGTTGCCCACGCTCATCAGGGAGAGCAGCGTACCGGTCATACCGTAAGCAAAGCCGTAACGCTCCTGCAGCAGACTGACCACAACACCCGCGCTGATGGCGCAGATACCGCTGAAGAAAAAGGTTGCAAAGCCCGCGTTGCGCAGGCGCGTATTCTGTTGTTCCATGGTGTTCCTCTCTTTGCAGAAATATCCTTTTTCTATTTAACCATACTTTCGCGGCTTTGCAACCGGATTTTCTTACAAAAAGCAGTAGAAAACAGCCTCCCCGCCCGGGCGGGGAAGATTTGAAATGCCCTCCGCTTGCGCTCTGGGCATCTTCAGCGGAAGAATCATTTTTAATTTCGCGTTTGTCGCGCTCTGCGGAGCGCTCCAAACGCTTTTTTCACGAGAGGGACTGTAAAGGCAAATAGCAACGCACTCCGCAGCGCCGCGCTTCCGAAGGAAGCGGCACTGCAAATGCAGTTTATCATTGCGGCCCTTCTGGTGAAAATGTCAGAACGGAACGCCCGCAGGCGTTCCGTTCTGACAAAATCTAAAATATTCTTTCCTTAAATTATGCCCAGAGCAACGCGGAGGGCATTCCCAATCATCTGTCTTACAAAAAGCCCGCCGGGCATTGCGCACGGCGGGCTTTGGTTTACAGTTTACTCTGCCTTGGTCTCGGGCTTTGCCTCAGCCTTGGCCTCCGGTTTTGCTGCGGGAGCAGCAGCGGGAGCGGCGGGCTTCACCACGGGCTTCGGGGGATTGGGGTCGTCCTTCAGCGGGAACAGGATGATGTGCTTGGGGCACTTCTGGGCGCACATACCGCAGCCCTTGCACTTGTCGTAATCGATGCGTGCCACGCCGTCCACAACGTGGATGGCGTCGAACTTACAGGTGCGCTCGCACATGCCGCAGGCAATGCAGGAGG
>OGHE01000752.1_pt1 | contig 26679 bp, 31 predicted proteins | sample 1571431 | NCBI WGS metagenome assembly OGHE01 (sample SAMEA2581966, study PRJEB24529) | metagenome | biome: Human gut stool | place: China | collected 2011 | reverse complement strand
TGTTCACATCCACCGTGATCTGCGGGGCGTGAGTTGCGGAGTGAAAAGGAATCGTATTGTTCATAGGCGTTACCTCCAAATTTTTGCAAACAAAAAAGACCCAATCGGGTCTTACGTTACGGTGTGAGTCAGCGCTCATTGCGGCGCTGCTGTTTTTTCTGCCACGCATCCAGAAGCTGGATGATTTTCTCCTCCATCTGTTTGGGCGTGTAACTGCGGGGGAAATACTTCCGCAGGGTCTCGTTTTTGATGGTCACAGTGTCTTTCTCACTCTTTTTCTCCTGTCCCATCACATCAAAGGCTTTTTCGTAGCTGAACTCTCCCTGCTGTGCCATCTTTTTCAGTTGCTGCGCCTGCGAGAGGGACGGCGCATTCTGGGTGTCCTCCATGGCTTCTAAAAAATCCCGCTGTTGGCTTTCGTCCAGATAGGACAACTCCACAGCGGGATTGAAGGCAATCTTCTTTTCGTCCACCATGTCCAGCAGTTCCGGGACAAGGTTGGTCAGACGGATAAAACGATGAATTTGACGTTCGCTTTCGTTTGCGTCCGTACTTACTTGCGTCACACTCCACAACTTCTCGCCAACTTGGCGAGAAGTTAAATCCGACCTAGCACCTTGATTTTTTATTGCTTCCAGCTTCATTTTGTAGGCAAAAGCCCTCTCGCTGGGCAGGATGTGTTCACGCTGTAAATTGGAATCCACCATCAATATCACAGCAGCATCGTCCGACATCTGCCGCACAATGACCGGCAGCGTGTCCAGCCCGGCAAGTTTAGCCGCATACTGACGGCGGTGCCCGGAGATGATCTCGTAGCCACCCTCCGGGCGAGGGCGGGCAATCAGCGGAGCCAGCACGCCGTACTGTGCAATGCTTTCCACCGTCCGGGTCATGGCTTCATCGTCCAACACCTTGAAGGGGTGGTTGGTGAAGGGGTGCAGCGCATCAATGGGAATCTGCTGTACCTGTTCTCGCAGTTCCTCCTGTCGGTTTTCCTCGGTAGAAAACAGGTCATCTAGCCCTTTCAGAGCTAAGTTTCCGCTGTCGATCGGCATCCGCCAGCACCTCCTTTGCAAGAGATTGATAGGCTTCTGCCACCTTGCCTTTGGGGTCATGCTGGAAAATGCTCTTGCCTGCCGCACTGGTTTCAGCCGCACGGACTGACCGGGGAATGGTCTGCTCGAACACCTTCAGGTGCTTTCCGTATGCCTGTCGGATCAGATTGCTGATCTGCTTTCCGTAGTTGGTGCGGTTGTCGGTCATGGTCAGCAAGATACCCTCGATTTTCAGCTTCGGGTTGATCTGCCGCCGAACCTTCTGCACCGTCTGCAAAAGCTGTTCCAGACCCTTTGCGGAAAGGTATTGCGCCTGCACGGGAATCAGGGCAGCGTCTGCCGCCGCCAGTGCGTTGATGGTCAGCATCCCCAGCGAGGGCATACAGTCCAGCAGAATAAAATCGTACTCCCGTTTGGCACTGTCCAGCACCTGCTTGAGCATCTTTTCCCGGTTCATGCTGTTCACCAGCGCTACTTCCAGCCCTGCCAGTTCGATGTTGGCAGGGATCAGGTCAACGCCCTCTGCGTGGTGCAGAATGCCCTCGCCGGGCTGGATGGGTTGGTCGTTCATGGCTTTCTGCATCAGGGTGGAAAGGGTGGTGGGCAGTTCATCGGGCTGCTGCCAGCCCATGCTGATGGTCAGTGAACCCTGTGGGTCGGTATCCACCAACAGGACTTTCTTGCCCTCCATTGCCAGCCCGATGCCTAGATTTTCACAGGTGGTGCTTTTCCCCACACCACCTTTTTGATTGGTGACTGCGATAATCGTAGCTTTCTTTGCGATAACATCACCCCGCTTTCGATGAACCGCGCGCAAAGTCGTGGTTCGTCTTGTTCTGATAGTAGAGGTTCATGGTGGTGGGCGCATTGTAGAGCATCGCCAGCAGATACTGCTTCATGTTCCGCACCGGGGCGGTGTTCTCTGCCAGAGATTCCAGCACGAAGCGGATGTGGTCGGCGTTCAGCTTTTTCAGCCGACTGCGTACCACTTCGGCAGGCTTGTCATCTCCGGCGATACGCAACATCTTGCGTTTGGTGGAACAGGTGTCCACAAGCAGGTCTACGATCTGGTAGATAGTATCCTCATCATCCGGGCAGAGTCGGAGCAGAAGGTCTACCTCCAAAGACTGATAAAAATAATCCTCAAGCTGCTCCCGGATGCCCCCGGAATAGATAGGGTCAGGATCGTTCCACTCTGTTTTATTCTTATCAGTCTTATTTGCTTGCGGTTTTGGCTGCTCCAGAATTGCGTTTTCGACAGCACCAGAATTGCTGTTTGGGCAATTCTGTACTTGCTCTTTGGGCAAGCCGGAGGAAAAGTCCTTGACGTAGATCAGGCTGGGTCTGCCCAGACCACGGCGTTTGCGCTCGATGAGGTCGGTGTCCTCCAGTTCCCGGAACAGCTTGATCGCCTTGTGCTCGGCGCAGCAGAGGGATTCCTGCACTTCCCGGACGGTGTAGATGATATACACCCGCCCCTGCTCATCCAGCCAGCCGTTCTTTGCAGACAGGCTCATGCGGTCCAGCAGGATGCCGTACAGCGTCCGGGCATCGGTGGAGAGCTGCCGGAAGCGGCAGTCATGGAACAGTGCCTTGGGGATGCGGAAGTAGGAGAACAATTCGCCCGACTGACCATAGAAGTAGTCCAGCGTCATTTGGTGTGACCTCGGATTTTCAACTGTATGGGTGTGTTCATGTGGAAAAGCACCTCCTTTTTGTAATATGGAAGATCTTTTGGCGTCCCATTTTTGAAAAAATGGATGGAAAAATGCGTTGTAGTTTGTCCCCCAAAAATGCAAAAGCAAAAATGTGTTATTTTCTAAAAATATTACGAAAAGGACGAAAAAACGAACGGTTGAAAAAATAAATGACGAAAATGTGTGATTTCTTGTGCTCTCTATTTATAAAGTGCAGAACAGGCTGCTATCAAAAATCCCAGAAAGTAAGATTGTTGCGTGAAGATGCACTAATCGCGCAAAACATGGGAAGATAAACGTATGATAAACCCTCCCCGGTGAAACTGAATGGTTTTGCCGGGGAGGGTTTTGGTTTTAAGAGGAGAAAAAGTATGAAGAAAAGAGAAATTGATCCGCTTGAAGAAATTATGAGTAATCCGTATTATCAACTACGTGATGATTATAACTATGCAGAAAAGGTGAAGGGGACTATTAGTTTTGGGCAATATAGCATGAAATATTGGGCATTAGAACGGGATATAGTCCTTGATGAAACAAGAAGTGAAGTTACAGAAGAGATGTTCGTAAAGGCTATAATGGGTGCACGAAAAGAAGGGGAAATCTTAAATGATGAAGATGAGGTGAATGGAGCAAGAAAAATAAGAAGAAAAGTAATAAGTCATCTAAATATAATTTTTTGCGGAAAAGCAAAATGCAAAAGCCAAATTAAAATCGGAATGAATACGCAACTTACATTAAAAAATATAGTTTTCTTTAATTGGCTTTTGCATACAAACGCCAAAACGCTTGCAAAAGCCATTGAAAAGATAGAAGGCAAAAAGAATGAGCTGGTAATAAAAATTAGTGAATCCAGAGATAAGACAAAAACGGCAGAAGATTATTATAGGGAGCTTCTAGTTCGGGGATTAAACTCGTTAAAGGAGAATAAAATTAGTCCAAAGCTTGTGGAAAATAGAATAAGGGAACTTTATCCAGACATAAAGGAAGAACCTAAAAGTGAGATAGAAGATAGTCAAAAATTTGAGGGCTGGCCGATAATTTGGTGGCTTGGAGATGAACTTTATTACTTTGAGAAAAATTATCCGCATTCGGAATGGGTGTATCAAACGCTTTATCAGGACGTACTGGAAAGTTTATCAAAGTGCCATGAAGAGCTTGAAAATTGTGCTAATAAATTTTATGAGGCAAAGTGCAGAAAAGAAGGAAAGAAAGTAGAAGACTAAAGATACTCTAAAATACGTTGAGGCCGAGAAAGATGGAAACTCCTGACTTTCTCGGCCTCAACGTATTTTTATATAATTTGACTCTTGAAATATGAATAAACTGTGAATGAAATGCGCCCGAAATTTACGAAAAAGAGCTTTGAACGGCCTGGGAGACAGAATAGGGTCATGGTAAACTACTATTGCAAACGAAGTGGTTACTTCGAAGCACAAAAAATAGTTGATTTGCGAGGTATTTTGCTATGACACAGAAGAATTGCGAAAACGAGATTCGAGAGCTGAGCCGGGACCAACAGGAAATGCTGGATGAACACATCGACAGGCTGAATAAAGTTTTTAAAGGCAAGGACAACTATGCCGGCATTGCTGTAATGTCGGAAAAATATGCACCTGTTGTCCGCGAAAACAAGGAAGCTTATCCGCTCAATGAAATTCAGGTGATTATCAAAAAGAACGGAGAACCGTTTGTAAGATGCAGCTGGAAAAGTGATGAAGGAACAAGCAGTTTTCCGCTTCAGTTCAGCGCAAAAACTTCAAAATCTGGCCAAATCTCTGGGAGCGTTTTTGTTCGAGGACAAATGGAATCGCCTATTGTGATTGACAGCTCAGACGAGTTTGAACTGGATGGCTTTTACGAGCTGATGGTACACGCTTGCGATGAAGAGATGGGGTATCTCTGGGTCGGAGATGGAAAGAATGAGGGCTTGACCAGAATGGATTATCTCCTCTCTGGAAACCTTAATCGGAATCCTATTGAAAAGCTGATTGACCAGATGTATTTCCAGAATGCTACTTCGGAGGGTACGAACCATGAATAATCTGAACGGTAACAGAAAGAATGAATTTCGTCGGAAGCAAGAGGAGAAGCAGCGGAAGCTTGCTCTAAAAATCAAGGACGAAGCTGGCGAATTACGAGAGGGGAGATTGAAGAGCGAGGAAGCCATTCCATCGCTTGACGAGCTTTGTGCAATGGGAGAGCGAGTTGAACAACAGACCACTTTTTCTGCAAAGGAGGCGATACGCAACAAAATCAAGGCAAGACGAGATGCTGAACGATACAAGACAACAAGCACGGACAGCGAAAAGTGGACTCCTAATCCGTTTGAAGATTCTAATGCAGCCGCTATAGAGTCTCCGAAAAATGAGGACACATTAAACACAACGAGAAAACACGCCGATGCCCAATCGACAAAATCAGCTGGGCTGAAAACCTCAAAACGGCGATCGATTGTGGAGATGGTTCAAAAGCTCAAAAAATATGTTCCCATCGTTGTCTGTGGAGATGTGTTGTACTATTACAACGGTTACTACTATGAAGCAATCGGCCTTGAGAAGCTGATAAAACTCTACCGAAAATACGTGGACTATGACCTTAACAACGAGCCGAGTCTATATGCGTACAAAGACTTGTATCAGTGTTGCACCACTGATCCGGAATTGGAACGTAGTGAGCCAGAGAACCAATCTATCCATGCACCTTTAGAAAATGGCGTCTATGATCTGATGAAGAAAGAGCTGAAGCCGCATGACCCAAGACGGTTGATTTTTACCTATATCAAGGCGAACTACGATGAATCGGCAGAATGTCCGGTATTCAATAGCTTCTTAAAGCAGATTACGCATGGAAATCCTCAACTGGAGGAGCGTTTTTGGATGGCGATTGGATACCTGATGATTTATCCGGCACGAGGCAAGTTCTTCATTGTTATGGGTTATGCCAGAGACAGCGGCAAGAGCGTACTGGGTAACTTTATCCAACGGTTATATCCGAAGGAAAGTGTCGGTAATCTGCGACTTCAAGAAATGAAAGGAACGTTTTCATCAATGTCTTTCCTTAATGCGGTAATCAATCTTGAGTTGGATATGCCAAATGCGAAGCTCAATGCAGAAGTAGCTTCACGGCTTAAACAGATTACAGGCGGAGACTCTATTACGGTGCAACGCAAATATCTCAGCCCAGTAACATTAACAAGGCGAATTAAGTTTGTCTTTGCCGGAAATTATCCACTTTGTATTGACGGTGAGGACGATGCTCTTCAAAAACGGATTGTGTTTCTTCCTTTCAATGAATCCATCCCGGATGACCAGCAGGACCCTTACTTGGAGGATAAAATCTGGGATGAGCGAGATGCCATTGTTACCAAGTCCCTGCATTATGCACGAAAACTGGTGAAGCTTAACTACAAGTTCCCAGAAATTCCGCAGGTGGACGACGCAAAGTGCATTGTCAGAGACTCTATTGCGAAGACCGTAGGAAAATTTGTACAGGAAAGCTGTGATATGAGCGAGCCGAAAGCGGTGACTGCTACAGAAGACCTGTATAATGCCTACTTTGACTACTGCAAGGAGAAGGATATATGGGCGTGTAGCCAAACAGTGTTCACAAAAGGACTTACCCAAATGGGGCTGAAGCATACTCGTTCCCGGTGTACAGGAGAGGATATGATTGTCCGAAAGAATCCGGTATCTGCTTTCCAAGGAATCAAGCTCCGTCCGTAACTTCTGATTCTTCGATGATACGTTATACCTCTGACTCTAAGCACCATTAACGATAACCAAGGGAGGTATCACAATGCTGGAAATTGACGAAAAGGCGATGGCCTATTGTCTGGTGGAAGCTCTCTTTGCAGCAGGGGTAATCAACCTGCCCACCTATCAGAACTTCCTTCGGATGAAGCGTGAGCAGGAGGAGGAACCGCCTGCTAAGGCTTCGTAAACAACAGAGAAAGGCTCTGGTGGAGGGGATTCTGCCAGAGCCTTTCTTTTTGCCGCAGAAAAGAGTCAGAGACAGTGGAGGTTAAATTTTATGAGAGTAGCCGTGTACGCTCGTGTTTCAACCGAACATGAAGCGCAAATCAACGCACTAGAAAATCAGTTGGAGTGGTATAAAATCGAATGTTCCCGGCATTCGGACTGGGAAATCGTGGAGGTCTACGTAGACCAAGGCATCACCGGAACACAAGCACAGAAGCGGCCAGAGTTTTTGCGCATGATGGAAGATGCTCAGAAGGGCAAATTTGACATAATCATTACTCGCGAAGTGAGTCGCTTTGCACGAAATACAGTTGATACGCTGTCCTACACACGGGAGTTGAAAGCACGTGGGGTGGACGTATTTTTCATCAACGATGGTATCAACACGGCGACCAACGATGGCGAACTTCGGCTGACGATCATGTCTTCTATGGCACAAGATGAGAGTCGCAAAATTTCAGAGCGCGTGAAGGCTGGGCAGAAAATCAGCCGGGAGAAGCACGTTTTATATGGCAGCGGAAACATCTTAGGATACCGCAGGGAGAACGGAACCTATGTTCCTGACCCTGACCAAGCTGAAACGGTAAGACTGATTTTCCAAATGTATTCTACCGGGGAAAATGGGTTGGTTAAAATCGTAAACGAATTATACCGCCTTGGCCGATTGGATGCAGGCGGCCATGTTTCGTGGGACGCTTCCAAAGTGAGCAGAGTCCTACATAATGCAACCTATAAGGGGTGTATTTGCTACAATAAATCCCATAGCGACGGATATTTGACGCAGAAACGTGTTAAAAATCTGGACGAGAGCAGCTACATCTATGTGAAAGGCGACTTTGAACCTTTAGTATCAGAAGAAATGTGGGATAGATGTCAGCAAATTTTGGCATCGAAATCAGCACGGGTAATAGATGAAAACGGAAAAAAGCACAAGTACATGAGAAATACGCCTAAGTCGGTCTGGACGGCAAAATTGCGTTGCAGTTGCGGTGCAGGATTTATTCAGTTCAAGTGGCGTGTGAACCGGGATGGTGCTGTAATTCATGGATTTCAGTGCTACCGCCGTACACGCAGGCCGAGCATCAGCTACTTGCAGGAACATGGCCTTGATTTGAGCATCAGCTGCCAAATCAAGGCCATCAGTGAGTGGAAGCTGGATTTGATGGCGGCAAAGGTGTTTGAACATCTCACATTTGACAAGGGAAAGACAGTCAAAGAGGTCTATAAGATCCTGAGCCGCTGCATGGCAGAGGAAAAGACGGTTCGTATTTCCAGAAAGGCAATGCTGGAAAAAAGCATCGCTAAGCAGAGAGAGCGGCTGGACAAGTATATTGACCTGTGTGCAGACGGCATCATCACCAAACAGGAACTAATGGAACGTCGCAAAGGCTTAGACAACCAGATCGCAGATCTGCAATCTCAGTATGAGAGCGTAGAACAGGAGGATGAACGCAGTGGAGCGCTGGACATGAATCTGATCTCGCAGAAGCTGGATGAATGGCAGCGGGCATCAAAGAACGATGTTGATCGGGAGCTTATCAACAGCTGTGTGGCGCAAATCACGCCTTTGACAAATGAAGAATTTCGCTGGGCACTCGACTTTCAGATGTCAGAGGTACAGGCGAGAAACGCCGCAGCATATACGATGGATGGTTTTGTAGAGATGGCACGTTTTTCGATTTCCTTTGAGGAGGCAAAGGCTTTTAAGGCATCCCGAAATCAGGGAATTCGTAAAAATGAGTGGCATGACCTCACGGTAGCCGTGGGTATCCGCACAAAAACTTGATCGTAAAGTACTGTGCTAGCTGTGCCGGAAGTGTCAGAATTTTTGAGAAACCTTTATTATCTATTATCTATTATCTATTATCCCTATCGCTTTATCTAAGAGAGAAAATAGAGTAGAAGGGATAAAAATAAAGAAATATATAGAGAGTTTCATAAAAACCTGACACATTTGACACACCTGACACAAGACAAAGCGTATCTGAAAAAATTACAGTTATATATTATCTTTGTAGAAAGACCTGTGAGCAGTTTGATTCTGTCCACAGGTCTTTACTTTTTACTAGAAAAATGGAGGAAAAACAATGGCTGATATTATGGTAAAGATTCTGATGAAGGGTGCAAAAGCAATCGGGAAAACTGCTGTAATACTCATTATTTGGATCGCCCATAAACTCGAAAACAAGTAATCACATTAAAATTTCAGGAGGTAGTAGTTATGTCTGCAAATGTTGAAACCATGTTCTCTGTCCGTGAAACCCCTTGGCACGGCCTTGGTCGCATCGTTATGGATGCGCCTGCAAGTCGTGAAGCCTTGGAACTGGCTGGTCTGAATTGGCAGGTGGAGAGCCGTAATATCTATTCTGGCACGGGTGCTATGATCCCCGGCTATCGCGCAAATGTCCGCAGCACTGATAATGCTGTTCTGGGTGTGGTATCCGACCGCTACCGCATTGTGCAGAACGAAGAAGCATCTCAGTTCACCGACGATCTGCTGGGCGAGGGTGTGACCTACGAAACCGCAGGCTCCTTGCAGGGCGGCAAAAAGGTCTGGATGCTGGCAAAGCTGCCGGAGAAGTACATCATTGCAGGAGATGAAGTGACCCCATATCTTGTGTTCTTCAACAGCCATGATGGCAGTTCTGGTGTCAAAGTTGCCATGACCCCTGTTCGGGTGGTCTGCCAGAACACCCTGAATCTGGCTCTCGGTTCTGCAAAGCGCATCTGGACGGCAAAGCACACCGAAAACGTTCTGCTCCGGGTACAAGATGCCCGTGAGACTTTGCAGCTTGCCAATAGCTATATGGCAGAGCTTGGTAAGGGCATCTATGACCTGACCAATATCAAGCTGTCCGACCGCAAGGTACAGGAGTTCATCAATGAGTTTTTCCCCGTTACCGAGGACTTGTCCGATGGCCAGCGGAAGAATAACCTGCGCTTGCAGGAAGATTTGAAGGCACGCTATTACAATGCTCCTGACCTGTCCTGGGTCGGCAAGAACGGATGGCGGTTCATCAACGCCGTATCGGATTTTGCTACCCATGCAGACCCCATCCGCAAGACCCGAAACTACAACGAAAATCTGTTTTGCGCACCGCAGAGGGCAATCCGATGATTGATAAAGCTTATAAGATGGTGCTGGCCGCAGCATAAAGGAGCGAATCATGAACGATGTGAGCAATCGGGCTGTCCGGGAATTTTCTGAGTTCCTGAACAGCATCGAAGCCGATTTTCCAAAGCCTACTTGCACCACGGCATACGAGATCACGATGAAAAGCACCATTGTCAGTGCCTTGATTACGCTGGACACCGAAAAGCAAATGGACGAGCGTTTCTGGAACCATCTCCGGGTGCAGCGGAACATTCTGGATTTCCTGTATGCCCTGTGGCTGGATGATGACCGCACTTTGGTGGACGAGTTTTCCACTATTATGAAGGACTTGGTGGAATACAATTTTGAAATCACCGATAAAAATATGAAGCAGGAGTTGAATATTGCATGAAACGATTGATTTCCACAATAAATCTGTCCAAAGAAGAGTGGCTGCGCTATCGAAAGTGTGGTATCACTGGCACGGATGCTGGGGCCATTTTGGGCCTGAATCCGTACCGCTCTGCATTTCAGGTGTATCACGATAAAATCAGCGATACCATTGAAAATATCGACAGCGAAGCTATGCGGCAGGGCCGGGACTTGGAAGAGTATGTGGCACAGCGATTCACCGAAGCCACTGGGCTAAAAGTTCGCAGAGCCAATGCTATCTACCAGAACGAGGAACATCCGCTTCTTCTGGCGGATTTTGACCGCCTGATCGTTGGACAGAAAGCAGGATTGGAATGCAAGACGGTTTCACCGTTCTCTGCGGATAAGTGGGCAGATGGTAAAATTCCTGCACACTACATGGCGCAGGTCAATCATTATCTGGCCGTCAGTGGTTTCGACTGCTGGTATATTGCTGCTCTGATTTTCGGAAAAGAGCTGGTAATTCATAAAATTATCAGTGATAAGGCTGTTTTGGATAATCTCATTGCCGAAGAAGAGCATTTTTGGAAGTACAATGTGATGCCTGAGATTGCGCCTACACCTACCGGAAGCGAGGGAGATACACAGCAAATCAACCAGATGTATTTTGACGATGATAAAAGCAAAACGGCTGATTTGAATGCAGTTCGTGACCTGCTGGACAAACGACAGTCTCTTTCTGACCAAATCGAACAGCTGGAGCAGGAAAAGACTGCGATTGAACAGCAAGTGAAGCTGGAAATGCAGGATGCCGCCTACGGTACAGCTCCCGGCTATAAGGTGTCGTGGGTGTCCTCTGAAAGTAAGCGTGTGGATTCCCAGCGGTTGAAGAAAGAACAGCCGGACATTTTTAATCGGTACAGTAAAAATGTGAGCAGTCGCAGATTTACTATCATTCATGCGGCATAAGTTTTGGATATGGCGGCAGGAAATTACTTTCCTGCCGTCTTTTTTATGGGAGGTTTATTATGGCTACTGAAAATCCGTTCGTAAAATTATTTAGCATCGACTTCAAAGACCATGTGGAAGTCAAAAAGTCTGGAAATACTGAACTGAAATATGTGAGCTGGGCGTATGCTTGGGCAGAGGTGAAGAAGCTGTATCCTTCTGCCAGCTATGAGGTCAAAAAGTTCAACGGTTTGCCCTATGTCTATGATCCTATCACCGGATTCATGGTCTATACATCCGTTACCATTGAGGGCGTTTCGCATGAGATGTGGCTGCCTGTACTGGATGGCGCAAACAAGGCCATGAAAGCTGTGCCTTACACCTACACCACCCCGAAATGGGAATATAACCAGCAGACGCGCCGCCGTGAGAAAGTCGGCATGGAAGAACGCACCGTAGAAGCCGCTTCCGTGTTTGATGTAAACAAGGCCATCATGCGCTGTCTGGTAAAAAATTTGGCGATGTTTGGCCTTGGCCTGTATGTCTATGCCGGGGAGGATTTGCCGGAAGATGCTGCACAGCAGTCAGATGCAGAATCCCAAAAGCAAACGAAGCCGCAATCCACCAGTCAGAAGCAGGAACAGCCGCCCATGCCCTGCATCTGTGTCCGCTGTAACCAGCCCATCAAACGAGTAAAGCTGAAAGATGGCTCTATCATGCAGGCGGCAGAGTTTGCGAATACCCATGAGGGAATGTGCGTTGACTGCTATAAAGCTACCCGACTTAATGTGGCATAAAGGAGAAATTTATATGTCTTGCAATGCGATGACCGAACACTATGAAGAAATCACTGTCTGCGGAAAGCCTGCATTATTCACTAACTTCCGCATCAAAAGAGATACCGTCCCGGATAGTCTGTATGTCTACGATGTGCGGCATGATGATGACTGCCGAGGAATTCCCTGTGAGATTGCACCATTTATCATGGTCAATCACTGGGGAACGATTATTCTTGCAGAGCCGTTGGAGCTACCCGATGACGGACGGCGGTATATCGACGAAGAGACGGACTGGAACTATGACCCATTTGGAGGAGCAGAGAAAAATCAAAAGCCTTGTGTGACGGTGGGAGAGTTTATGAATCAGTATCTGAACCGTGTCGTTCCTTATAAAGTTCAAAAGTTATCGCAGGTAACGGACGGCGCGAACCGTCCGTCAACAGAGACAATCTTTTGAAGTTTATGAGGGATGACTAAGGCTCGCAGGAAAAAGTATTAAAAATGCCGTGGGTACAGAAAAGTATCAATCACAGCATGATGAAACCGATTTGCTAAGGCAAATCGGTGGAGCTAAAATGACGTTCGGCATTTTTGATATAGAAAGAAGGGCTATGAGTATTTATGGTTATTGCAGAATTTCCACTGCAAAACAGAGCATTGACCGTCAGGTGCGTAATGTCAGGGCTGAATACCCGACAGCTCACATTGTACAGGAAGCCTATACGGGAACTTCCATCCTTCGGCCAGAATGGAGCAAGCTGTATCGGATTCTGAAAGAGGGCGATACTGTGGTGTTCGATTCCGTCTCCCGAATGTCCAGAAACGCAGAAGAGGGATTTTCATTGTATGAGGATCTCTACCATAAGGGCATCCGGCTGATATTTCTGAAAGAGCATCACATTGATACCAAAACGTACAAAAAGGCCCTGTCCGGCAGCATTGCCATGACAGGGACGAATGTAGACTTCATCTTGAAGGGCATCAACGAGTATCTGATGGCCTTGGCTAAGGAGCAGATCAAGCTGGCCTTTGAGCAGTCTGAAAAAGAAGTGGCCGATTTACACCAGCGTACTCGTGAGGGTCTTGTAACAGCAAAGCTGAATGGAAAACAGGTTGGACGTAAAAAAGGCACTGAATTTGAAACCAAGAAGTCTAAAGCGGCCAAAGAGAAAATCCGCATCCATTGTAAGGCTTTTGGTGGTACATTGGACGATGTGGAGTGCATGAAGCTGACAGGGCTTGCCCGGAATACCTATTATAAGTATAAGCGGCAGATTCGGGCTGGATTGGCTGACGAGGGAAAAACTTAAGAAGGAAAAGTTGTTATGAAGAACGAAAAATGTGTAAAAGATGAATCCCGTAGCGAATTTACAAAAGAGGAACAAGAGGAATTTTTGAATTTGCTGGGTCGCATAACCCCAGAGCAGCGTGAAGCACTGAAAAAAGTTCTGAAGTCCTTTACTTAATGAAGAAGGATGCCGGGTGATACAATGACCGCTCGGCATCCTTCTTTTTTGTAAATGTGCATATCATTCGGGTAAAAATGCTTGGATCAAATCCAAGATAGCAGTTCTTTGTGAAGGAGAAAGCCTATCCCAAGTGGTTAAGAGGGATTTCTGCTCCTCTGTCAAATGGTGAACAGCAGCATCCTCTTCAAAAAACTGTGAGAGAGTGATACCAAGGCCATGACAAATTTTTTCAATCGAGGTTACGTTGGGCTGAAGGTTTCTTCTGCGCCATGTTGATAAGGTCGATTGCGTCAGACCAGAGTTCTCGGCAAGGGTGTATTCAGACCATCCACGAGCTAACCGCTCCCGGTCAATTCTTCCCAGAATGTCAAAGTTCGGCTTCTCGCGTTCCATGTCATTGCCCTCCTTAGATAAATCGTAGTGCCACTTACGATTTTAAGTGTGGATGCCTTGACAGATAATTCTATAAATCGTATAATTTGAACAAGATAAATCGTAATACGAGGCGGTTCATTTGTCTTGATTGATAATTGAAACCAATGAAAAGCTTCATGCGATTTAAGGTCGTAAAGAAAAGATGAAAGGAAAAGTCAAATGAAAAAGAGAATTGCGTCAATGCTGGCAGCAACGGTGCTGCTGCTTAGCGTAATAGCTTTGCCTGCTTCAGCTCAAACAGATTGGTTTGGAAACTCTGATTTGACGACCGCAAAGGTACGTGAGATTGCAGACGCTGACACATTGACAGAAAGTCAAATTGCAGAAATCAATAATCACTACTCTGAGTATGAAATTATGCAGGGGATTTCCAAGACCTTAATAGAAGATTATGCTGCAAGGATAAATCCTGATAATCCGCCTCACTGTGCAGTTTGTGCGGGTTTTGATGATTTGTGGTTGCACTATATTAACGATGTTTACCGTCGACTTGGGTATGATGGGTCGAATTATGACATCCAAAGAGGATATGACTATGTTATCTTCCAAGGAGTTGCTGGGGGAAATAAGACATTTTTAAATGAAAGAAAGCACTTCCAAGCGGTGCGTAGGTTTGGAGCACAGCACGCGTACAAGTCTGATTACTACAATACTGGGGCTATGACGATTCGCCTTGGGAATGTCATAGAGAATAATGGCGTTAATAGCGTGTATGATGGGTATATTTTAGCAAGTGATGGTACAGCGTACAATGTCCGTGTGAATGCTCCGAATGGTTATTATCAGCCAGGTAATACATACGATGATCTCAATCCGGTTTTAATTAAACTTGGCTACACAAATAGCCTTGGAGTATATGTAGAAGAAAACTTTGCTTACCTTTTGGCACCGGACTGTTCTTATGCTGATTTGGAAGAACTCTCCAATCTTGCGAATGAGGCGATTGGTGCACAGATGAAATACCCCAATGATGTAAACAATATGTATCGCAATACATATAATGCATATCCACTGTCAAAAGTGTGGAACTTCTATACGCGTAGTTGGTCATAAAGTATTGAAGAATATGTAAGCGTCTGCGAAATCACTTTCATAGACTTTCTACGGGAAATCGTCTTTATAGGTAAAAGCAGACGCAGGTCGGGTTGATGCATAGCACTTCCAGCGGTAATGGTAAGCGATAGGTATGAACGGAAAAGGTGGGTTGTGCTTTGACTTGGCGCACATATAAAACACTCGAAATGTAAAAGAGGCGGCAATATGTTGAATAAAGTTAAAAGAATACTTCAGTGGTTTATTGGCGGATGCTATATATTAAGTGGACTAGCATATATTGGAGAGTATACGATGCCCGCCATTATCCTTATTATATTGGGCGGCGTGATAATTCTTCCGCCAATTACGAAGAGGATTCCGGCATTTAAGTTTAAGAAAATTGCACTGATACTATTATCTTCTATTGTAATGATAGCGGGTATTCAGCTTGGAGAAACTAATCTTTCACCAGAAGTATTAGCGAAAAGAAAAGCAGAATCAGAGGCTGCGGCGGCCTCTCAAGCTGCCTTAGAAGCTCAGGAAGCCGCTGAGAGCGCATCTCGTGCAGCGGAAGAAGAAGCGGCATCCAAAGCAGCTCAAGAAAAAGCGGAATCTGAAGCAGCGGTTGCTACTGAAAATGAAATTGCTTCGATGAAAGCTATGATTCTTAAAGACTGCAATTTGAGCGATATTCCTCGTGATGATAAGAACCAAATGGCAAATGCAGATGAGAAAAATTTCTATGCTGCATGGAAAGAAGCTGCAGCAGAAAAAATTGCCGAAAAAAATCAAGGAAATAATGCGGAGGACCTTGTTCGCATAACATTCGAGCAGATGGTCGACTTTTATAAGAAAATTTATCCAGATAGTACACTGATTAACACTGAAAAAGGGATTCTTGAGAGTATTGACAGTGCAAGTAGCGAAATGGAAGAAGCAAAGACGAGTGACCTCGGTTACTCCGTTGAAGATGCTGAGCTGTATGAGGGTAAATTCTACATCTATAAGAGAATGGAAACCCATTATGATGATACGTTGCTTGGAAGCCTTCAGAAAGAGTTGGACTCCTTTAATACGAGCAAGGCGATTGAATGGCTTGCCTATGATGTGGATTATTTGATGGGCGAAGCTTATCCGGGTGAAACGGCCTATGTTTTGATTACGGAAGATGAATATACTTTCTCGAAGCAGGGAGCGTATAAATTAACTTATGTTGATACTGGAAAGACAACAGAGCTTGTTGACGACCAGGGATTCCGCTGGGAGGCATCGGTCTATTTTGTTGTAGATGAGGATACATACAATGAAAACCTTCAGAAGATGTTCAGGGCAGAGCAAGCTTTGTACGACACTTACGAGCGTATTCTAAACAATTTTGGACTTGCAGAGTGAAAATTATAAAATAAGAGGAAAATGGTATGCTTATAGTTATTATTGCGATTCTTTTCATCGTTTGGGTAGTTCATGATTTTAAGAAAGCAGGGGCTGAAATCACGAATGAGCACAGCATTAGACAGTATCTTGACTATCTTGTAAGAAACAAGGGGTGGACTAAGAGCAGCGGACTTATTCCGATTTACACATCTCCCTGTGGCAAGAAAGGCTGCTATGCGGATTGGGAAATGCAGATTTATGACTGCCATCATAAGAAAAAACTGACAACCGCAGAAATCGCTGCATTTTTTGAGCAATTCCAATAATTTACATTGGAAGAGGCTTGGAGATACAAAGAAGAGCAGGATAATTCGGGTAGCACAGTAAGCTGTAAAAAGACCTCCGCTTTCGTTTGCGATAGAGAGCGGAGGTCTTTTACTTTCAGAAAAATGCCTATAAATTAATTATAAGAATGAAATTCTCTTAAATGCTGGAATAAAAACAGAAAATGAGCTATAATAATAACAGAAAGGAGTTGAAAGAATGCTTTGCCAATTTTCTTTTCAGAATTTTAAGTCTTATAAGGATGAAACGACATTTGATTTCCGTGCAATGGCAATTCCGGAGTTTCAAGATGCATTGATCCGGCAGGAGAAAGCGGAAGATTTGCTTCCGGTCAGCGCGGTCTATGGCCCTAATGGTGGCGGTAAGACAAATCTGCTTCAGGCATTCTTTTGCCTGATTAACCTTGTCGTGAAGCCAATCCATGCGCTGGAGAAGAATCGACAGCCTATGATCTTCCAGCAGGGCAGCAGTGTAGCTCCCTTTATGTTGGATGAAAGCTCTGCAAATGAGCCTACGATTTTTCAGGTGTTCTTCCGTGTAGGCGAGAAGGAATACCAGTATTACATTTCGCTCAAGGAAGAAATTGTCTTTGAGTCTCTTCTGTGGCGTACACTTGGTGGTAAGAAGACAGGACTGATTTTTGAACGAGACGGCCAGAAGATTGAATTGGGTGCAAGTATCAATAAGGCAAGCATCAACTTGGACGTCAACCCGAAGATGCCGTATCTTTCTTTTTTGGCAATCAACTACAATATCCCTGTGATTGCAGAAGTGCAGAATTGGTTTGAATCCTGTATTACACAGAGCTACGCAAACCCCAGAGCAGAAAACATTGTGCTGGTGTCCAAGAGTGAGACGACTAAGGAAAGCCTGATTCATGCACTGAATGATGTGGGGATTGATTTGTCCGGTTATCGCTATGATGAAGATAGCAAGCACCTGTTCACGCAAAGAACGATCAACGGCAAGGTCTACGAGCTTCCCTTTGAAGCAGAGTCGGATGGAACCAAGAAAATGATTGCAGCCTTGCCGGTTCTGATGGTAGCATTGCAGGAAGGCCGCACAGTGGTTGTGGACGAATTGGATGCCAAGCTGCATCCGAAGCTGCTCCGGTATGTGATTCAGATGTTCAAGAACCCGGAACTGAACAAGAAGGGCGCACAACTGCTATTCAGTTCTCACGACCTGACTACGATGAAGAATACAGTTTTCCGTCGTGATGAAATTTGGTTTGCCGCAATGAATGACAATCATGAGAGCGAGATTTATTCGCTTTATGAATTCCGGCAGGAGGACAATACTCGCGTCAAGAGCACAGCGGCCTTTGACAAGCAGTATCTGGAAGGCCGATATGGTGCAGACCCCTACCTTTCTAATATGCTGACAGGGAGGGACTGGGCATGAGTTTGAAGCCTCCGAAAAAGAGTGACCTTGGAAAAAGCTGGATGAAGAATCGCCGTGATAAGGCGAGGATGATTCAGCCGGAATACCACTTGATTGCATCTGAAGGTACAGAAACCGAGCCGCAGTATTTTGGCGCAATTCAGAAAATCATCAATGCTAAGTACCGTGATAGAATCCAGCTAAAGGTAGAGGGCATTGGCGACAATACGGTGAATTTGTTGATGAAAGCTCGTCAATACGTTCAGAATAACGGCATTGTGTTTAAGCACATCTGGATTGTCTATGACACAGATGATTTTCCGGCAGAAAATATTGACATGGTAGCACAGCTGTGCGAAGAATACAGTGCACAAGGTGAGACGATTTACCATGCTGTATGGTCGAACCAGTGCGTAGAACTGTGGTATTTGCTGCATTTTATGTATATGGATACTGATATTGATAGATCTCGTTACTGGCCGAAGCTAAGTGATTGGCTGAAAAACATTGGCGCAGGGAGTTACGAGAAGAACCGCCCGGATATGTATGAAGTGCTGCGACCTTACATGGACATTGCGATTGCCAACGCAAAGCGATTGGACAAACAAAATGAAGGACGGAAACCCTCTGAATCAGCACCCGGAACGAAAGTTTACGAACTGGTTGAGATGCTGAAGCCTTATCTTTCGGACACATTATTATAGTAGAAGGGTGATTATGCCTTCTCAAAAGTAAGTTCCTAAATGCCTATGGATTCCATTGGAATCCATAGGCATTTTTTCTGTAAAAGATGGAAGATTCTTGTTTTATAAGTGGCGGGACGGTATAATTAAGTTACAGCTATGAATATGAAAGGCAGGACTTTTGTGAAGAAGATATTCGTAAAATATAAATGGCTGCTGATTGCGCTGCTTATGATTTCAATAATCGCTATTCCAATGGTGGTTAATATCCTCTTTAAGTTTTCCAGCGCTTTTCCGGCTGAATGGTCGGCAGGAGATGCACTTTCCTATGTTTCTGGATTGCAAGCTTTGCTGGGTACCATTATACTTGGCATTATCACTGTTGAGCAGGGACAAGACGCACAAGAAGTTAATAGGCGCTTAAGCGAAGAAAATAATAGACTCCAAAAAATAATGTCACAAAAACTTTTACCAGCTGTGAAGCTGACAAATCCATCATGCAAACCGACAATGCTTCATCGCGGAGCACTGTCCTATGTGCCACAGTCCAAACAGTTCAGAATTATTCGGTCTTATTATGGAGATTCCGCACAACATGAAACCAGTGAGATTCGAGTGAATATTGATTCCTTGGTTGAAGAAATAAAGTATATTAAAACAATAGAATTTTCCTTGCAAAATATTTCTGAATCAATTATTCGGCATATTCAAGTGGATAGCGTTGATATTGTTGGATTCCAAGGCAAAACAGAGTTAGTGGCGTGTCAAAATTTTGGACAAGGCGGAATAGGAACGCTACTCGCAATGGGCGATTCTGTGGATGTGAGTCTGAAATTGTATTCCAATAATGCTATTTATGAGGAACTTTGGGATGACGATTTGGCTGGAGTGGCTGTTGTGATGCATTTGACTAATACTACGATTTCTGGGACAACATTTTCGGAATATATTGAATTCGGAATGCAGAATAACGGCCATTACCATATCAACTATGGAGAACCCCTCAAGCAGACAGGGCGAGTGAAGGTGGATTGAGCTGAACGCTCTGTAATTTTGGCACCCGCCCAGGCTGCTATCAAGAACCCCCGCAAGTAATTGCGTGAACGCTTGAAAAAGCACAAATAAAGTATAAAATAAGGCTCACCGTCAATTTTGGCGGTGAGCCTTATTTGTTTGCTCATGTATGAGGTGAATTGCGTTTAACACGGGGGGTGCTTTCCAGAAGCATCACAGATACACCTCCACAGTTAGGTCGGTCCACGCTGCACGGCGGAACTGGTGGGGCATCTTGTTGGCTTCTCGGTAACGCTTGGCGGTTTCAAAGTCGATGGTGAAGGGGAGGATGGGCTTTTCCGATACAGCCATCAGATCGGTGCGCTCCTCTTTGGACTTCTTGTAGCCGGTGTTCAGCTTCCAGCGGTAGGAGTATGAATATTTCTGCTTTTTACTCGATGAAATCCCTCAGCACCTCTATGGCCGGGAATATGATCCGAATGACCGCATATTCTTAATTGATCTGCTGCCGGTGGGTCAGTATATCGGTTCTTACGGTGCAGCCACTGCTGTTGCCGTCATGTTCCGGTCCTACTTCCACAATGCAGCCATCTCTGGCCTGTTGTCCATGGCGACCATCGTCTCCATGATCGCATTTATCCCGCTGGCTAAGGTCATTACCGAAAAGTTCGGTAAAAAGGAAGCCGGTGCAGTGGGCTATGTGGTCAGCATGGTGGCATGCGCGCTGCTGCTGATCCTGCCCGTTGACCCCAATGGTACTGGCGTACTGATGTATATGGTGCTGATGATCATCAGCAGCTTTGGTGCCAGCGCAGGCTCCTGCTTTTTTTGCATATCGTAAACCAGAACCAAACGGGATTCGAAACAGCAACTTCCGTGATTCCGGCTGATGCGGAAAAGGGACTGGGAGCGGTTCCGGCACCGAAAAGTGAAAATCAGCGGATTCGATTGAGAAAGGTTTTGCGGCGTGATATAATAAAAAATAATATATCATGATCAGGAGCATCGTTTGTGAAAACGAGATAACTTACGATGGACAACTATTTTTACATATTAACGACCATCAATCTTTTTGTGCTTGGCTTTATGTGCCTTCTTACAAAGCTGAGCGAGGCCTTGAATAAAAAGCAAAAACGCGGCTTTCTTCTGGCTTTTTTGCTCATTGCGGGCATCTCGGTGCTGGAGGTCATCACCATCGTGGTGGATGCCGCACCGCCGGGCTACCGCTGGCTGAACATTTTGTCGAACTATCTGGGCTTCGGGCTGACACCGGCGGTGGCGCTGTGTCTTGTGTATGTGCTGGACAAAAAATCCATCGTCCGGCGCGGGTTTAAGGCGGCGGTGTGCTGCGAGGGGGCGTACCTGCTTTTTCTGGCGGTAACGCTGCCCTACGGGCCGGTGTTCTCGGTGAGCGCGGAGAACCTTTACGCCCGGGGCGAGCACTTTTATATTTATGTCATAATGTATTATATCTCCATGCTGTACCTTATGACGGCTACGGTGCGCACGGCGACGGCTTTTCAGAACCGCAGCCGCGCGCTGATCTACCCGCTGATCCTGTTTCTGGGCGCGGAGACCGTGATCCAGATCGCGTTTCCGGCGCTGCACGTTACATGGCTGTGCGTCACCCTGCTGGCGGTGCTGTACTATATCTATTGCAGCGAGATGTGGAACCAGCTGGACGCGCTGACCGGGCTGCTGAACCAGAACAGCTATTTGAACCGCACCGCCGAGATACGCCGCAGCGGGGGCGTGCTGGTGGTGTTTGACGTGGATAACTTCAAGCAGGTCAACGACCGCTACGGGCATCTGCAGGGGGATGTCTGCCTTGCCGAGATCGCAGACTGCATCAAAAAAGCCTATGCCCGCTGCGGCTACTGTTACCGCATTGGCGGCGATGAATTCTGCGTGCTGCTGAAAAACGAGGAAAGCGAGGCCCGCTGCGCAGCGGCGCTGCAAAAGCTGCTGGAAGAGCGGCGCAGGGAGCTTACCATTTTGCCGACGGTCTCCCTTGGCGCTGCGGCCTTTTCCGGGCAGGACGTGGTCACCGTGAAGGACCGCGCCGACCGCGCACTGTACCGCGCCAAAAAAGAGCAGAAGGCCCGCGCCGCAGCGGCAAAGCACACAGACAGAGAGCGAACAGCCTGAAACGCTGCCCGCACACCTTATAAACGGAGGAACACCGATGAACACAGACTGGAACAGCCCGCAGGGCGATTTTGAGACCACCGAAAAGCAGGGAGAGCTGCTGATGCTGCTCAGCCGGCAGCAGGTCACCGTGCACACATGGGACGACCCGGACTTTGACTACATGGAGGAGCAGGATCTGGCGCTGGTGGTGCAAAGCCCCTCCGGCACAGAGGATCTGCTCATTGAGCTGTGCGGGGAGTTCTCGGTATTTTTTGAAAAGTGGCACGGCGAGTACGCCGCCACCGCCGAGGGCTACGAAAAGCTGCAGCAGGACATTACCGCCATTCTGGACGGCAAGGCGGGCGCGCTGAGCCTGTATACGGAAAACGGCTGGCAGGGCACGGTGCTGTGCACCGAACTGCCCGGCGCACAGGACGCCGCCGCAGCGCTCAAGCGCTGCTGGCAGGCAGCAAAGCCGGACACCGCCCTGCCTGCGGACAGTCGGCTGGAGCTGGTATGCTGGGACCCGGCACAGAACCGGAAAGTACAGCTCCCGGCAGAGGAATAATAGAGCAAAAAGGTCGCTGCACAAATGTATGCAGCGACCTTTTCTTATACGATCTGTTGTTTCTTGTTGCGATTCGCCATATGGTTTGCGATTGCGGAGGCCGCAGCGCCCAGCGCCACGCCCAGCACTGCGCCGCCGAGGATATCGGTGGGGAAGTGCACATAGAGGTACAGCCGGGTAAAGGCGATAAAGGCCGCCAGCACCAGCGCGGGCGTGCCCAGCTTCCGGTTTTGCAGCCAGAGGGCATAGGCTGCCGCCACGCCCGAAGCCGTGTGCCCGGAGGGGAAGGAGTGCCCATGCGGACGCGCCACCAGCATGGTGATGGTGGTGTTGATATCGCAGGGGCGGGGGCGGGCGAACAGCGGCTTGAGGAAGAAATGCCCCGCCGCCATATACAGCACCAGCGCCACCGCCATGGCAAAGCCCGCTCTGCGGGTGCGCCGGAAGAGCAGGAGCAGCAGGGTGAAGGCAATCCAGATCTCGCCGTGGGCTCCGGCGTAATCAAAAAAGATGGAAAGCGCGTTCATTACCGGGTTGCGGAACTGGTACAGCCAGTCCAGAAAAGCAAACTCAAAGGGCATGGGTTCCTCCTTTTGGGCGGTGAGAAAGCGAACTTTTTATACAATATAGCATATAAATATTAAAAAATACAGAACGGGCGGTAAAATCGCCCCTCAGAGCCGGGAAAAATCGGCTTCCGGCTGCTCCAGCTGCGCCAAAGTGGGGTAGCTTTCGATGCCGCCGGGTTGCTGCACGCTGATAGCGCAGAAGTGGTTGGAAAAGGCCAGATACTCGGTCAGGCGGCTGCGGGAGAGCTTTGGCAGCTCGGCGGCGGTCACGCCGTCCCGCTGCAGCTGCCACAAAAATGAGCCGATAAATCCATCCCCCGCGCCGGTGGTGTCTACCGCCGCCACTTTCGGGCTGCGGGCACGGGTGCTGGCGGTGCGAGTATAGGCACGCGCCCCCTTGCTGCCGCAGGTGTACAGCACCAGCTGCACATCTCCGGTAAAGAGCAAGGGCAGCGCGGCTTCAATGTCCTCTGTGCCGGTGAGGAAGGGCAGCTCTTCATCTGAGAGCTTCAGGATATGGGTCAGGGGGATAAACTGCCACACGGTCTGGCGCAGCGACGCCCGGTCTGACCAGAAGGAAAAGTGCAGGTTCGGGGCAAAGCTCAGGATAGCCCCCGCCTCCCGTGCGGCGGTGATGGCGGCCAGATGGGCGTAGCGCATGGGGCTGTCCACCAGCGAGGCGCTGCAAAAATGCAGGGCAAAAGCCTGCGAGAACCAGCCCGGGTCGATCTGCTCCGGGGCGTACAGCAGGTCAGCGGAGGGCTTGCGGCAAAGGTTGAAGGTGTGTGTGCCGTCCGGCGCGGTGCTGACGAAGGCCAGCGCGGTGCTGGCTTTGCCGGTAAATTCCAGATGGGAAAGCTCCACGCCGCATCCGGCCAGCACCCGGGCGATCTTGTGGCCAAAGGGGTCGTCGCCCAGCTGGCTCAGCAGCGCGCTGTGCCCGCCAAGCCGGGCAACGGCAGCGCAGACATTGGCCGGTGCACCGCCCACCCGGGGGCTGAAGGCGGGCACCTCGTCAAAACTGCACCCTACCCGGGAGGGGATCATATCAATAAGCGCTTCTCCGATGGAAAATAAGATCCTGCCGGACATAGAGCCTCTTCCTTTCTGCATTCAGCTGCGCCGCAAAGTGCGGCAGTGTTCAGTATACACCCGCAGGGCGCTGTGCGCAACTGCTTCTTTTATGCGGTGATGGGTGGGTTTTGCGGTTGACTTGCAGCGGCAGATATGCTACAATTTCCAGACGTATCAACAACAGGGAAAAAGGAAAAAGTGTATGGATCTGACAAAACAGTTCTTTAAATATGTATCGCAGAATATTTTCGGCCTGCTGGGCACCTCGTGCTATATTCTGGCCGATACCTATTTTATTGCGCAGGCCGCCGGTACGGACGGCGTTACCCTGCTCAACCTCTGCCTGCCCATCTACAACTTTATTTTTGCCATTGGCTCTATGATCGCGCTGGGCTCGGCTACCCGCTACGCCATTGCCAAAGCGCAGGACGATGCCGCAGGGCAGCGGTATTTTTCCAACGCCATCCTGTGCGCCGTACTGGCTGCCATTCCGTGGATGCTGGCGGGTGCGTTTGCGCCCGGGGCACTGCTGCGGCTCATGGGCGGCGATGCAGGCATCGTGGCGCTGGGCATCCCCTATGCGCGCATCTTTTTGCTGTTCACGCCGTTTTTTATGTGCAACTACATCGTTTCGGCCTTTGTCCGCAACGACGGCGACCCCTCGCTTGCCATGGTGGCAACGCTGAGCGGCAGCCTGTTCAACGTGGTGTTCGACTATATCTTCATGTTCCCTTTGGGGCTGGGCTTGGCCGGTGCGGCGCTGGCAACGGCGGTTTCACCCATCATCAGCATTGCTATCTGCAGCCGCCACTTCTTTAAAAAGGAGAACACCCTGCAGTTCGTGCGGCAGCTGCCCTCGGCAAAGCTGCTGGGCCGCAGCTGTCAGCTGGGCATCTCCGGCTTTGTGGGCGAGCTTTCCTCCGGCGTGACCACCACGGTGTTCAACTTTTTGCTGCTGGGGCTGGCCGGTAACGTGGGCGTGGCAGCCTACGGCGTGGTGGCAAACTTTGCGCTGGTGGCTACGGCCATCTTCAACGGCGTGGCGCAGGGCGCACAGCCGCTGGTGAGCCGCTGCTACGGCCAGAACGACCACGCCGGTGCACGGAAGCTGCTGCTGCTGGGCAGCGGCACGGTGCTGGCGCTGGCCGCAGTGCTGTACGCTGCAGTGTTTGGCCTGACCGATACCTTTGTGGGCTGGTTCAACAGCGAAAATTCGGTGCAGATGGCGCAGTACGCCCACACCGGGATGCGGATGTACTTTGTGGGCTACTTCTTTGCGGGCTTCAACATTATGGCGGCGGGCTATCTGAGCGCCGTGAACCGCCCGGTGGAGGCCTCCATCACCTCCATCTGCCGGGGTATGGTGGCCATCGTAGCCTGCTCGCTGTTGCTCAGCGCGCTGTTCGGGATGGCGGGCGTGTGGGCGGCCTTCCCCGCCGCAGAGCTGCTTACCGCGCTGCTGACCCTGTTTTTGCTGCTGCGCGGACGCAAAAAGGCCAAAACGGCTTAAATATACATTTCCTGTTCCCGCAGGGCTTCTTCGGGCGATAGCCCATCCTGTGTGGTGCGACCGGTCAGTGCCCGCCATTGCGCAGGGGACTGGCCGGTTTCTTTTTTGAATACCCGGCACAGGTAGTTGGCACCGGAAAAACCGCACAGACTGGCCACCACGTCCAGTGTGTACTCCCGGTGCAGCAGCAGCCGCTGGGCGGCCTCGATGCGCACGGTGGTCAGGTACTTGCCCGGCGGCACCCCTACGGCGGCGGTAAAGGTGCGCACCAGATGGCTTTTGGACACGCCCAGCCGCTCGCTCAGCTCCTCCACCCCGTACAGCCCGGCGTAGTTGGCGCGGATATCCTCAATGGCGGCCTGTACCAGCGGCGGCAGGGCGGGCGCGGCGCTGTCGGCATCGGCCAGCTCGCACAGCAGGGCAAAGGCCAGTTGGCTGCGGGCGCGGCTGTGGGTGGGCTTTTCCTCTGCCAGCCGGCCCATCAGCTCGGCGGCGGCAGGGCAGGTCTCGCCCTTGGCAAGGTAGGGCAGTTCCCGCAGGCCGTTCAGAAACTGCACGCTGGCCTGCCCGGTCAGCTGGACGCACAGCAGGTGGCAGGCATCCTCCGGGGTCAGGGTGAGCGGGGCACGGCTCAGGATCAGGTGCCCGGCCGCAGCGGACTGCGGCGGCAGCACCAGCACAGAGCCGGCGGGTGCGGTACCCGTTCCGGGCAGGGAGGCGGTGCATCGGCCGCTGGAAACAAGGCAGACCCACAGCCCCTCACCGGTCAGGGTGCGGGGGGCGGAAAGCTGCACATCCAACAGCGCAGCCGGTGCGGCGATGGTGTTCCAGTCAAACAGCAATATCTGACACCTCTAATCAATAAAATGCTATTTTATATCACAAAGTTATCTGTTATTATAGTACCAACGAAACAACACGCCGTCAAGGGCGTGAAACACCAAATATTTACGGAGGATAACGATTATGGCTTCCATCAGCTGCCAGCACATCTACAAGATCTATCCGGGCGCAACTGCCCCGTCCGTTACCGACTTCAACCTGGAGATCCAGGATAAGGAGTTCATCATCTTCGTCGGCCCCTCTGGCTGCGGCAAGTCCACCACCCTGCGTATGATCGCCGGTCTGGAGGAGATCTCCAAGGGCGAGATGTACATCGGCGGCCGCC
>OGHE01000732.1_pt1 | contig 27372 bp, 16 predicted proteins | sample 1571431 | NCBI WGS metagenome assembly OGHE01 (sample SAMEA2581966, study PRJEB24529) | metagenome | biome: Human gut stool | place: China | collected 2011 | reverse complement strand
CTGAGTTTCCGCATGCCACAAGACCAAATGCTGTTGCCGCTACTAATACACTTGCAATAAATTTTTTCATTTTCATAATCATTTATTGTAAATTAAAAGGTTACATTCAAGCCAAACACAAAAGAACGCATATTTGGAAAAGCATTCATATCAATACCCCGACGCAGGCCATCAAATGCAAAGCTATTTACCTCCGGATCATATCCACTATAATTGGTTATAACAAATGCATTCTTTACTGAAGCAAAAATACTGGTATTCTGGAACCCAATCTTAGTCATCCACGCTTTAGGCAAAATATAATTCAGCGTAATATCTGAACAACGCAAATAACTTCCATCTTCTACATAACGATCATAAACAACACCTTTTACATTTGAAGTAGACGACGGATATAAATTAGAACGATTCTCCGGAGTCCAGGCATTATAATAAGCATCTTTTCTCAAGTTTCCGGCCTGCCTGGAAGGAGTCTGTTCGTAACGGATATTTGTATTCAGAATATCATTACCATAAACACCTGTAAAAGAAGCAGAAAGAGATATATTCTTCCATTCCAAACGTGTCTGGAAACCATAGGTGAAATCAGGATTCGGATCACCTATCACAACCATGTCATTAGGATCTACTATACCATCTTCATTCACATCCACACATTTAATATTACCAGCTGCCATATCATTTCCAACAGATGAAGTGTAATATTTGGTAGAACCATCTGATGAGATATATCCTACTTTGCCATCAACAACATCTTCTTCCTGAATAATTCCCTGTGTCTTATAACCGAAAAATAGTCCCGGAGCCTCACCCTCAATAAAAACATTTGCAGGTCCAAAATGATCGCCAATCGTCTTACCTAAATAACCACGTACTCCTTTCAAGGAACCTATATCAGAAACTTCCAAACCTAAATTCTCAATCGTAGTCTTGTTGAAACCAATATTTCCGCCTACATTCCACTTCCACCCGTTACTGCGAATAATATCAGCATTTAAACTAAACTCAAAACCTTTATTCAACAACGAGCCTTCATTTATCATCACTGTTGCAAATCCACTGGAATATGGCAGAGCACGCTCAACCAACAAATCTTTTGTGTTTTTACGGTAATAATCAAATGCACCATTCAGGCGACCATTAAAGAAACCAAAGTCAAGACCAACATTCCACGAAGAAGTACGTTCCCACTTCAAACCCTCATTTTGCAGACTTTTGATTTGCATAGACGTCAGTTTATTCCCATCTCCATCAGCATAGTCCACCTTATTTTCATAAATAGATAGAGACTGATATGGATCAATACCCTGATTACCTGTCTCACCATAACCAACACGTACCTTCAACTGACTTAGCCAATCAATGCTCTTCATATAAGCTTCCTGTTCCATACGCCATGCTAATGAGAAAGACGGGAAATATGCCCAACGATTACCCTTTTTAAATTTACTGGATCCGTCAGCACGCAATGAAGCCGTCAACAAGTACTTATCATAAGCAGATAAATTAACACGTCCTAAATATGAAAGTAATTGATAATCTTTTTGTATAGGCTGTTTTACATCCACTTTTCCTGCATTAGACAATCCTTTAGTACGTAAGTCATAGATAGAAAAAGTATTGCCTGAAACATTCTCTGTCAGAAAATGATATTCATCATAAGTGATACCCGCTGTTGCCGACAGACGAAAATCCTTAGTCAAGTCCATATTAAAGTTTAACAGGTTTTCCACTGTATAATTAGACTTATTGACATTACTGATTGCCAGTAAACCCTTCACATTTTCTCCCGGAGGTAACTGAATCCCATACCAACGTTTACGGTCATTGACAATTATATTCCCCCCTGCACGCAGACTATACGAGAAATATTTATTAATGTTCCAATTCAGATTCAAGCTTCCATTAAATGTCTTATTATTAGTAATATCATCATAATCATTTACCCAACTAAATACATTCATTTTTGATTCCAAAGCACCCGGATCATCATCAGGAACAATATAAGGAGCTGTATCAAGAACCGTACGAGCCAAAGATCCGGCAACGCCTCCGGTTGTATTACCGCCCGTCATCATATCATTCTGCTTTAATGAACCGCTCAATATCAAATTTAAAGTTACTTTTTTAGATAATTCAGCAGTTAAATTAGCACGCAAGTCACCCTGTTTTATTCCTGTATTTTCTACGATACCATTAATATCCTTAAAGTTACCGGAGATATAATATTTCATACCGGCAGTTCCTCCACTGACAGAAGCCGAGTAGACCTGTGAGAAAGCTGATGTATATGCTTCTTTTTGCCAGTTGCGATAGGTAATAACCTTATATAATTCCGGATTATTCGGATCTGCCTGATAAGCGGATTCATTACCACTAAATACGTAACGCATTTCACCATTAGGTTGCAGATAATATCGCGGTTGGTCTAATTTAGAATTAGTGTAATCGGCATACTCTTCCAAATTTAACATATCGTGCAAGTTACGTGCATTAGCTATCGTAAAGTTCGCTGTGACATTTACTTTTGCCTTTCCGGCCTTTCCCTTTTTAGTTGTAATAAGAATTACGCCATTGGCACCACGAGAACCATAAATCGCAGTAGCAGAAGCATCTTTCAAGACGGTAATATCCTCAATATCATTAGGATTTATTGCACTCAACGGATCTTGAGCTATTTGGAAGTCACCACCTCCCACAGCAGACTCGGCAAACTCACCAGTAGATGCTTGCGGCACATTATCAATCACATATAACGGCTGATTATCTCCACGTAATGAGTTAGCACCACGAATAGTGACAGAAGAAGCAGCACCCGGAGTAGACATTGAAGCTGTTACATTTAAACCTGCAATCTTACCTTGCAATAGCCCGTCAATAGATACAGCTTTTGAAGCATCATTCGCATCAGGACGAAGACTGGCTGTAGCGCCTGTTAAATCGCTCTTTTTAGCCGTTCCATAACCAACAACAACTACTTCATCCAAATTTTGTGCATCCTCTTTTAATTGAACGTTAATTTTAGTCTGATTTCCAACCACTATTTCTTGTTTGGAATAACCGATAAAAGTAAAGACCAACACTGATTTTGAGTTTGGAACGGAAATGGAGAATTTTCCATCAATGTTGGTAATTGTCCCATTAGTAGTACCTTTTACTTGTACATTGACACCAGGCATACTTTCATTTAGAGCATCCACTACCTGACCGGTAATGTTTTTTCCTTGTCCCATAGATTGCGCTGCAAACGCAAACAATGTGATGAAACATAGCAGAAAAACTTTTGATAGGTTCTTCATAGAAGTCATTTTTATAAATTATTAAATTTAAAGATTAAAAAGCTTATTCCAGATTTTTTGCTGAAATCCATACGCAAATATAGACGTGGTTACTGAATATGCATGTTCTATTTTAGCTACTATTTTTCCAATTTTGTCTAAAATCATCCATTTCATCGATATATCTAACCATCATAGACATTGTTGGACATCTTACGAATCAAAAAAAGAAAGCGGAAGTATCCATTCTTGAATATTCCCGCCTCCTTTATATTTTATCCTAATATAACTACAACAATTTTCCTATGAAGATATATTATAGGTTTTCTATATCAGAAGATTGAAGACCCGTATATTTGATAATTATATCAATGGATATTCCGTCCTCTCTCATCTTCCGAGCAATTTCAATTTGCTTCTTTTGCTCTCCTTTCTCCAACCCTTTCTCCAACCCTTCCTTCATCCCTTCTTTCATCCCTTCTTTCATCCCTTCTTTTATTCCCTCTAGCCTTCCTTTTTTCACTCCTTTTTCCAACCCGGCCTTCATCCCTTCCTTTAACCCTTCTTCAGCCGCTTTTCTCCGCATCTCTTCGTTTTTACGCCGTTCATCCTCCTCTACAATTTGGTTGACCCTATACCGATCTAATGCCTTATCATAAGCGATACGGTTTTCTTCCGAAAGATCGGCAACTGCTGCCAATCTCGCCAGATGTTCAAACACTTGTTCTTTCAAAGCATCCGGCATTCTATTCCAATTGCTCATATTCTTCAGTGCATAAATTAATTTATCATATAATGTATGGCAGTCCGACAAATCCTTTGTAAAATAAGGAAATTGCAAATAAATCTGCCGGAGATGCGGATTAACAATCTTCCCTGTATCACGGTCGGAAAGAACCGTATCCGTACGGAATTTAGCCTCTAAATTTTCCTCTTTGAAATTCATCAGGAAAATTCCATATATAGTAGGTAGTCTATACTGCTTTCCATAAGAGACAAGTGGTTCTCTTGCAGTCATCGGATCTTCAGGGACAGGGACTTCTTTTGAAGAAGGAGATTCTATCTGCCGACTCACAGCACGACAAACATAATAAAGTGTACGATCTAAAAAATTACTGTGCCAACGATTCTGCATCTCCACGATAATATACTCACCACTTGCTGTACGGCAATAAAGATCATAAATGATACCTTTATCACTCACATTGTCTGCATGATCTTCCTTATCCAGAAAAGTAAGTTCTGTAATATGATGTTCACCTGCAAGTAATTCGTTCAACAAAGTGATGAGCAAATTCTTACTGGCCGGTTGACCAAAAATAATTTTAAATCCTATATCAGTAAAAGGATTGACGTATTTGGACATGATATTCTATTTTTAGCAAAGGTAACTATTTAAATCCATAAACATAAAAAACAATCCCAAACTTTACAGATTTATAGCCTTTTATAGTAAGCTGTCTCCCTTTCAATTCCTCCAAACAAACAAGAGAAATGTTCTATTTTTCAGATTAAGAAAGAAAACAAAACTATTGAAGATGGTAATCCGGAATTAAAAGCATCCATATTATCACATATATATGCATATTACCGCCACAATACAGCATATATTTTCAGATGATATGCATTTTCTTTAAAGAAATAAATGATGTTCCTCGGTGAGCAATAAGCCATTCCTCGGTGAGGAACACATCCTTCCTCACCGAGAAAGCCTTCCATACTCACCGACCAAGTTATAAAAGCCCTCGGAAAAGCCCGTTTATAGGCTAGTTCATCATCACAAGCGCACAAAAGAAAAATGATAAAGCAAACTACATACGGGCAAGCAGTAAGCATATAGATAGCAATACAGAGGAATTATTTATTTTTAGACAGGAATTATCCAGGACAACAAACAACCCTACATTCTTTCATCCAAAATGCAGAGCGTTTTTTCCTTCACCACAAACAAGTGACTGATATATTAAAAACAGAAAGAATAGAATATACCCTTTTTCAAATCAGCACATTTTTAATCCCATCCTTTCAACAACCATACTCTTTCAGAGTCTGCATCAACTTCGCTCCATTGATCGGCTTCACCAGATAATCATCACAACCGGCTTTCAACGCAGCTACCCGATCGGCATCAAAGGCATGAGCAGTCAGGGCGATAATCGGAATTTCAGCATTAAACTTCCGGATCTCCGAGGTTGCAGTACGCCCGTCCATAACAGGCATCTTCATATCCATCAGTACCAGATCCACCGGTTGGGTACGGACAATTTCAACTGCCTCCAGTCCATTCGGTGCGTGTAACAACTGGCATTTGTTTTTCAAGATAGAAGATACCAAAAAGAAGTTACTTTGAATATCTTCAACGACCAGCACTCTTTTAGGTACTTTCTTTGTTTCTTCGGAGTCAAGAATGCTTTCATTATCTGCATCCTTCTCATTATTCCGACGTGAAGAAGTCGGCTCGCTGTCAACCGAATCGAACTGGCATGGCAAAACCGCCCAAAATAAAGACCCTTTATCAAATTCCGACTCAAAGCCTATCTCTCCCCTGCAAGCCTCAACGATGGCTTTACAAATAGACAGTCCCAGTCCGGTTCCCTGTGCAAATTCATCCAGTTTCTCAAAACGATGGAACACCTTGTCTTTTTTATCTTCCGGTATACCAATACCTGTATCGCGAACGTAAAGACGAATATCTCCGTCTATCTTTTCATACCCCATTTCAATAGTTCCTTTGGAGGTATATTTGATAGCATTAGTTACAAAGTTAGTGAGAATCTGCGCTAACCGGTTTTTATCCAAACGAACGGTACAGGTTTCATAAGGATTCACGGGAACTAACCGAACCTGCGGATTTACTACACGACGATGCATCGAAGCAGCTAATTCGTTGAAATAAACAGCCAAATCAAAATCTTCGTATTTCAGTTCTACCGAGCCGGCTTCTATTTTCGAAAGATCCAGTATGTCGTTAATCAGTTTCAAAAGCAACTCATTGTTGGCATTGATAATCTGAATAAATTCTTCTTTTTCTTCTTGATCTTCCGTCACCATCAATAAATCGGAAAAACCAACGATAGCATTTAACGGTGTACGGATTTCGTGGCTCATATTTGCCAGAAAGGCGGATTTCAACTTATCGGATTGTTCAGCACGACTTCTTGCCGTTTCAAGTTCACCTATCATGTGCTGTCGCTCGGTAACATCATCTACGCGAATCACGACACCGTCAACATCTCCCTGTTCATTAAATATGGGAGTAGCAAAGACTTCTATGACATGCTTGTTATCCAGATTAAACAAGATAGACTCTACCTGACCGGATTTCCGGGCACGTTGCATCACACAGTTCTCACAAGGAGTGGTGCGATTATGGGCCGTCAGATAGCAAAGCTCCCCTTTTTTGTAAGCCTCATAAGAAAGGCTTTTACTACAAAGCGAGATATTCTCCCATTGTACGATATAGTCGTTCGCAATATATGCCAATCCCGAATTAATATTGTTCAATACCAACTCATTCTGACGAATCAATTGGATCATTCTTTGTTCGCTCTCAAGGAGTTCTTTTTTTGAGCGCACCGCTTCTTCGTAAAGATTATCATGGCTCAGTCTGAAAACTTGGGGGATTGCGTTAAAATTCTTATTTTTGCATCATGAAAACATCCTCTTCCCAAACGATTGATCCTGTTGCTTCTTTAAGCTTGTTCTTGCCTTCAGGAATCCTTGATTACTTTACCCTAGTCAATCATGTTTCTCAGGATACTTGCTTTATTCTTTATTTAGAGGAGAAAGCCACTATTCCTGCTGAGTACTCTGATCTACATCTTCACTCAAAAGGTTTCCTCCCTGAGATTGAAGTTCAGGACTTCCCTATCCGTGGTAAAGCCGTTTATTTACGTATCAAGCGTCGTCGCTGGGAAGATCCATCCACTGGGCAGACATATAGTCGTGACTGGAGTTTGGTAGCCACCGGTACTCGCATAACCGCTGAGTTCGGTGCTTTTTTAAAAGAATTACTTAGATAATCACGCCGTTAGCTGCCAAAGTGTAGCAGAGCATTACTGTATGGATGGCAAACAGCTTCAAAGCCAATATAAAGATCACCTGAGTGACTTCCAGAATTGGGATCAGAGAGCACATGCCCAAGAGTATATCCTTTATCCAAAGAATATGGGTTATCGCCTATGTATTGACGAAACGGCTTTGAGCAAGGGAGATCTTTATACCATCTTAATAAATAGAGATAAGCGAGGTAGGAAAGGTTCTATTATAGCTGTAATTCAGGGCACTAAAGCCGATGATATCATTGCGGTACTTACAAAGATGCCACAGGAGCTGCGTAATCAAGTCAAAGAAATTACACTGGATATGGCAGGGAGCATGCAAAAGATTGCGAAAACGTGCTTTCCACGTGCCATGCAGGTGATTGATAGGTTTCATGTACAAAAACTTGTATACGAAGCGGTACAAGAGTTGCGTATTACATATAGATGGCAAGTGATAAAAGAGGAGAATAAAGCCATGAAAGCGGCAAAAGAGAAGGGGGAAGTACATAAAGCAGAAGAACTCGAAAACGGAGATACACTCAGGCAATTATTAGCCAGAAGCAGATATTTATTATTTAAATCACCTGATAAATGGACCAAGAGCCAGAAAATCAGGGCAGAATTACTTTTCAAGCAGTTTGAAGATATTAAGCACGTATATTACTACTCATTGGAGTTGGGAAAGATCTTTTCCACAAACTATGACAAGGATGTAGCAAGAGCAAAGCTGGCACTATGGTATAATAAGATTGAAGAATATGGATACGATACATTCACAACAGTAGCAAACTCTATTGAGAACCATTATGAAAGGATTTTGAACTTCTTTGTGAACAGGAGTACAAATGCAGCAGCGGAAGCATTTAATGCTAAAATCAAAGCATTTAGGGCATCATTTAGAGGAGTAGTGGATATGAGCTTCTTCCTTTTTAGGCTAGCAAAGGTATATGCATGAAGGGAATTGACTAAACTTAATCCCCCAAGAATTACAACTGAGCCATTATCATATTTGTTTTGCCACAGAACACGTTCGGTGACATCCTGACTAATCACCATATAATTCATAATTTCCGACTTTTCATTATGTACGAAAGAAACGGTAATCTCGAAGAATTTTATACCGGACAGATTAGTAGGAAAAAGATGACGCACGTCATCAAAATTATATTTTGCCATGAAACGCACTGTTTCTCCTTTTCTGACCTGTTCTTTGATTTCATCAGAGAAACTAGTGTAATTAAATAGATTATAGCCCAGAATATCCTTTTTGTCTTTTATCCCCATTGATCTCAACCGCGAATAATTGACATCTATCATGAGACCGTCCTTATCATACAACTCCAAGCCTACAGACAGGTCATTAAAGATGTTGTGCAATAAGTTGTCAGCTATCCCATTTTCCAAAGTCTGTTCCATGCAGCAAAATTTGTATAGTATTACAATATTGATTGTTTATCCAAGCAAAGTTACTTAAATATTTTGTTACATAGCAAGAAAGAGGCTAAAAAAAGCCTCTTTCAGTATCTTTATTTGGTATTTTGGTATAAAAAGGCTGTTGCTTTCGCTAATGTTTCCGGTTTGCCGATATCAATCAGATGTAACTTTTCTTTCAAATAACCACCATAGTTTACTTGCCGGCAAGTGGCAAGATAGAAATCCATAATAGAGAATTTACCCTCCCAACGGGGAGAGGTCATCCATTGAAAAATGGCGGGCGAAAGTACATGGATACCACTGAATGCATATTCCTGATAAAGAGAAGGATCATACTGAAAACCTTCCGGTTTCACTTGTTCCGTATCCTTGTTTATCCATCCGCAAAGTCTTTTGTCTGTATCAAAAAGAAGATAGCGGGAGGTTTTACGTTGGCTGGCCAGTAAAGTAGCAACAGCACCGCTTTGTAGATGATAGTCATATAGTTCTTTCAGGTTCACGTCTGAAAGAATATCTACATTGTGTATCAGGAAAGGTTCATCGGAATTTTCAAAGAAAGAACGGGCTTTCTTAACTCCCCCACCGGTGTCGAGCAACAAGTCGCGTTCGTCGGAAATATGTATGATGAGTCCAAAATTTTCATTGGCTTTCAGAAAGTCAAGTATCTGTTCGCCAAAATGGTGGATGTTAATCACTATTTCTGTGAATCCGGCAGCTTTCAGTTTTAAAATCACATGTTCCAACATCGGACGTCCGGCTATGGGAACTAAAGCCTTCGGCATGGTATCGGTGAGTGGCTTCAGCCGGCTACCCAAACCGGCTGCAAATATCATTGCTTTCATTCTTTCGGTTACTTTCTTCTTTATATTTACTCTTCTTAGATTGTTGCCTCAAACGTATGTTCGATGTTCTGTTCCCGATGCACCAGTTCGACTTTCACACCAAATTTCTGATTCAGGTGCTCTGCCAGGTGCTGGGCTGAATAAACAGAACGATGCTGTCCGCCGGTGCAACCGAAGCAGACGGACAAATTGCTGAATCCGCGTTCCATATAACGTTTCACGGAGGCATCTACCAAAGCATAGACATGATCGAGGAAACGAAGTATTTCGCCATCTTCTTCCAAGAAAGTGATTACAGGTTCATCCAGTCCGGTGAAAGGTTTGTAACGCTCATACTTACCCGGATTATTCACGGCACGGCAGTCGAATACATATCCTCCTCCATTGCCGGTAGAGTCATCAGGAATTCCTTTCTTATAGGCAAAGCTCATTACTTTGACGGTTAGCTGCCGCTTTTTCAAGTCGTCCGTAAATTGTTTCAGTCCGGTAAGCTCCCTCAAAACGTTACAGAGATACGGATATTCCGGATATTCTTCTTTCAACAATTCACGCAGGTTTTCGATGGCATAAGGAACGCTTTGGATAAAATGCGGTTTCTTTTCAAAGTAACCACGGAAACCGTAGGCTCCCAGCACTTGCAGCGTACGGAAAAGGACAAAGTGGCGAAGCTGGCTATAAAAATAGGATTCGTCAATCGGTTGGTATTTGCGAAGAGCTTCCATATATTCTTGCAGCAGTTCTTTACGGAGGCTATCAGGATATTTCGCTTTCGCCTGCCACAGGAAAGAGGCTATGTCATAATAGAACGGGCCTTTGCGTCCGCCCTGAAAGTCGATAAACCACGGTTCCCCGTCTTTTATCATCACATTACGACTTTGAAAATCACGATACATGAAAGTAGCGGAAGAACTGCGGAGCAGGACATCGCTCATTTTCTGGAAATCATCTTCCAGTTTGTCTTCCTGAAACTCCATACCGGTAGCTTTCAGGAAGCAATATTTGAAGTAATTCAAATCCCACAGAATGGAGCGTTGGTTGAACTCCGGTTGAGGATAACAACGGGAAAAATCAAATCCATCCGCCCCGGCAAATTGAATAGCAGGAAGCAGACGGATCGTTTTGCGAAGCAACTCTTTTTCCTCTTCTGAAAAAACACTGGTAGCACGTCCTTTCTCTATGGCATGGAACAACAGAGTATCGCCCAAATCTTCCTGCAAATAATAGGTTTTATCTTCCGAGGCAATGCGCACTTCGGGAACAGGCAGTCCACATTTGCGGAAGTGTCCTGCCATATAAAGAAATGCCTCATTCTCATCAATAGAAGCCCCGTAGACTCCAATCAATATTTCTATACCCGTCAGCCGAAAATAACGGCGGTTGGAACCGGAAGACGGTAATTCTGTTATGTTTTCAGCGGGAACGCCCGTATATGACTGATAAAGTTTCTGTAGTTCTTCGGTAATCATAGTCGTATATTTTCGAGCAAAGATAAGCATAAAAACTAAAAAATAAGAGAGGGGATTTAACTAATATTCATCCGAATAGACTATCTTTGTTTCAGTTTAACTGACCTGATCTCATGAGAACAAAAACCTTTTTACTACTATGCATTGCATTTATCACACTGTTTATCGGCGTTTCCACTCTTCAAGCCGGTCATTATTACTATAAGCAAATCTCCCTAAAAGATGGTCTTCCCTCTACCGTGAGATGTATTTTAACGGACAAACAAGGATTTGTATGGATTGGAACCCGTTCCGGATTAGGGAGATATGACGGACACGAACTTAAAAAATATATTCATCAGGCAAATAACCCTCATTCCATTCCTCACAATTTAATCTACCAGATGATAGAAGACGAACAAAACAATATCTGGATTCTGACAGACAAAGGAGTGGCACGTTATCAGAGGCAAAGCGATGACTTTTTTATACCGACTGATGAGACAGGAAATAATATCATCGCCTATTCCGCCTGCCTGACTGATAACGGAGTGTTATTCGGTTCGAAAAATAAAATCTTTTTCTATAATTATCAGGATACCTCTTTACGCCTCCTACAAACATTTGACTTAGAACCCAATTATAATGTGACTCTACTAAATCTATGGGATAAACACACATTACTCTGTTGCAGCCGGTGGCAAGGACTACTCCTGCTCGACCTGAATACCGGAAAATGCCGACGTCCTCCTTTCGATTGCGGAAAAGAAATCATGAATGTACTCATAGACTCACAAGAAAGAATCTGGGTAGCTCCCTACAATGGAGGGCTGAACTGTCTGACACGCGACGGTAAACTACTGGCTACATATACTACCCACAACTCCTCTTTAAGCAACAATGTCATACTAAGTCTCGCCGAACGGGAAGGAGAAATCTGGATTGGAACAGACGGAGGAGGCATTAATATTCTCGACCCGGAAACAAGACGTTTTTCGCTGTTGGAGCATATGCCCGGAAGTGACAACTACTCACTCCCCGCTAACTCTATTTTATGTCTGTACAACGACTGCAACAATAATATGTGGGCAGGTAGCATCCGTAACGGACTAATCAGCATCCGGGAAGTTTCCATGAAAACGTATACAGATGTACCTCCCGGCAACGACCGCGGACTAAGCAACAATACCGTTCTAAGTCTTTTCCAAGAATCCCAAGACCAAATTTGGGTCGGTACAGACGGAGGAGGCATCAACAGCTTTAACCCACTCACAGAGAAATTTATCCATTACCCTTCCACCTGGGAAGACAAAGTAGCCTCTATCTGCCAGTTTACTCCCGGCAAATTATTAATTTCTCTTTTCTCACAGGGAGTATTTATTTTCAACCCGGCAACAGGAGAAAAACAGCCTTTCACCATTGTTGACGCTAAAACGACAGCACTCTTGTGCAATCGAGGCAAGGCTGTAAATCTACTTCGGAACACTCATCACAATATTCTGTTCCTTGGAGAACATATCTATATATATGATTTGAATACACGTACTTTCAGTACCGTTATAGAACAAGAAGAGCAGGAAATTATCGGTGCTCTCTTACCGATCGACAATTATAAGAATATCACTTATCTAAATGATACGAAGCACATATATGAACTGGACAACCATACCAACCGACTGAAAGCCCTGTACAGATGTTGGAAAGATACAACGATCAACTCTGTTGCACGAGACGAAGAGGGAAATTTCTGGATTGGAAACAACTACGGATTGGTACACTACAATCCTGCCACCAAAATACAGACACCAATCCCGACCTCTCTATTTAGTGAAATCACATTGATTGTATGCGACCAGCAGGGAAAAGTATGGATAGGAGCCGACAGTATGCTTTTCGCCTGGCTCATCAAAGAGAAAAAATTCGTTCTATTCGGTGAATCAGACGGTGTAATCCAAAACGAATATCTTTCCAAACCTCGTCTATTAAGTATGCGGGGAGACGTCTACATGGGTGGAGTGAAAGGGTTACTGCATATTAACAGCAAAATACCATTAACCACTTCCGAACTTCCCCAACTCCAATTATCAGATGTCATCATTAATGGAGAGTCAGTAAATAACGAATTAACGAATCATCCGGCAGGGATTTCTGCTCCCTGGAATAGTAATATCACTATTCGAATCATGTCGAAAGAGAAAGATATTTTTCGACAGAAAGTGTACAGATACCAGATAGAGGGGCTGAATGACCAGCAAATCGAATCATACAATCCCGAACTGGCCATACGTTCACTTCCTCCGGGAAGTTATAAAATCATGGCGTCCTGTACCGCCAAGGATGGTAATTGGATTCCCAGTCAGGAAGTACTGGAATTGACCATTCTTCCTCCCTGGTATCGGACATGGTGGTTTATTCTTTGTTGCACCGTTTTTATTGCTGCCGCTATTATCGAAGCTTTCCGAAGAGCATGGAAACGCAAAGAAGAGAAGTTAAAGTGGGCCATGAAAGAACATGAGCAACAGGTCTATGAAGAAAAGGTACGTTTTCTTATTAATATCAGTCATGAGTTGCGTACACCTTTAACGTTAATATACGCACCACTTAACCGGATGTTGAAATCCCTTTCTACCGAAGATACACAGTATTTGCCAATAAAAGCGATCTACCGTCAAGCGCAGCGAATGAAAAACCTTATTAATATGGTACTTGATGTACGCAAGATGGAGGTTGGCGAAAGCAAATTACAGATACAACCGTATGCTCTCAATCAATGGATTGAACATGTATCCCAAGATTTCATCAGTGAAGGGGAAGCAAAGAACGTCCGTATCCGTTATCAGCTTGATCCACATATCGATACTGTAAGTTTTGATAAAGATAAGTGTGAGATTATTCTAAGCAATCTACTTATTAATGCCTTGAAACACAGTCCGCAGGATGCAGAAATAACAATTATGTCGGAGTTGCTTTCCGAAAGAAATAGCGTACGTATCTCCATCATTGACCGGGGAAACGGATTGAAACAAGTAAATACACAGAAACTCTTCACCCGTTTCTATCAGGGTACAGGAGAACAGAGCGGCACAGGGATCGGATTGTCTTATTCCAAGATTCTGGTAGAACTGCACGGAGGTTCCATTGGTGCGCAAGATAATCAGGATGCCGGTGCGACATTCTTCTTTGAACTGCCCTTGAGACAACAATCGGAAGAGATTATCTGCCAACCGAAAGCATATTTGAACGAATTGATGAGTGACGATAGTAAAGAACAACAACCGGAGGAAGATAATTTCGACACGAGCCCTTACAGTGTTTTAGTAGTGGATGATAATCCGGACTTGACGGACTTTCTGAAAAAGTCACTGGGAGAATATTTCAAAAGGGTAGTGATTGCTTCAGATGGTGTGGAAGCCCTTCAACTGACCAAAAGCCATGCCCCGGATATTATCATCAGTGACGTGATGATGCCGAGAATGAATGGATATGAATTATGCAAAAATATAAAGGAAGATATTACGATCAGTCACATTCCTATCGTTCTGCTGACAGCAAGAGATGATAAACAAAGTCAGTTGAGTGGTTACAAGAACGGGGCGGATGCTTATCTGACTAAACCTTTTGAGATAGAAATGCTGATGGAAATCATTCGCAACCGGTTGAAGAACCGCGAATCTATCAAGAAGAGATATTTGAATACAGGGTTAGTCCCTGCGCCGGAAGAAAGCACCTTCAGCCAGGCAGATGAAACATTCCTGTTGAAACTGAATAAAATTATCCTGGAGCATTTGGATAGCAGCTATCTGGATGTCACTTTTATCTGCAAAGAGATAGGTATGAGCAGAGCCTCCCTTTACAATAAGTTGAAAGCTCTAACCGATATGGGAGCCAATGATTACATTAATAAATTCCGGATGGAAAAAGCAATCACGTTAATCACCAGTACGGACCTGTCGTTCACGGAAATTGCCGAGAAGGTCGGTTTTACTACTTCACGCTATTTCAGTACGGCTTTCAAACAATATACTGGAGAAACGCCGACTCAATACAAAGAAAAGCAGAAACAGGAAAGGAAAAAAGAGCAATAAGAAGCTACCCGGAAAATAAATATTTTTTAGGCACGGATTACACAGGTTTCACGCTTTTTTATAGTTGTTTTATGATAACTACCATTTTTTAAACCGTGAAATCCGTGTAATTCGTGCCTAACACTTTAATATATTGCAAGTTTCATTGCTTACTCAACCATTGACTTTTTTATAGTCTTCCAGGAACTTCTTCAATCCCGAGTCAGTCAGCGGATGATTGAGCAATCCTTTAATAGCGCTCAGCGGGCAAGTAGCAACGTCGGCTCCTACTTCTACACATTCGATAATATGTTTCGTATTACGGATGGAAGCAGCCAATACCTGTGTTTTATAGTCATACGTACGATACATACGTACGATATCTCCCACAAGCCTTACTCCATCTTCACAAATGTCGTCCAGACGGCCGACAAAAGGTGAAACATACGTAGCTCCCGCTTTAGCTGCCAGCAATGCCTGCCCTACTGAAAAGACTAATGTACAGTTCGTGCGGATTCCCTTTTCCGTGAAATGCTTGATAGCTTTAATGCCATCGGCAATACAGGGAACTTTTACTACGATGTGCGGATTGAGCGCGGCAAGTTCTTCGCCTTCACGAATCATTCCTTCATAATCGGTTGCTATCACTTCGGCACTTACATCTCCGTTGACGATCTCGCATATTTTAATATAATGCTCACGCTGATTCTGCGTTCCTTTGATACCTTCTTTCGCCATCAGCGAAGGGTTGGTAGTCACTCCGTCAAGTACTCCGAGGTCATAAGCCTCCTGGATTTGCTCCAGATTAGCTGTGTCAATAAAAAACTTCATACTTTTAATTTTTAATGGTTAACGATCTAATAGTCAAAGATAAGAATTTATTTTTATTCATCCCTGATTAAGCAATCGTAATTGACGAATCAAGATATACATCCTGAATGGCATTCAATAATTCCACCCCTTCGTTCATTGGTTTCTGGAACGCTTTACGTCCGCTAATCAATCCCATACCACCGGCACGTTTGTTGACAACGGCTGTAATGACAGCATCACGCAAATCTGATTCTCCGTGAGATTCTCCACCGGAGTTAATCAAACCAACGCGTCCCATATAGCCATTGGCAACCTGATAACGGCAAAGGTCAATCGGGTGTTCGGAAGCCAGTTCGGTATACATACGTTCGTCTACCTTGCCGAAGCCGATGGCTTTGAAACCACCATTGTTAGTAGGAAGTTTCTGTTTTACGATATCAGCTTTAATAGTCACTCCCAGACGGTCGGCCTGTCCTGTTAAATCGGCAGCCGCATGATAATCGACAGCACCTTTCTTGAAATCATTATTACGCAGGTAACACCAAAGAATGGTTGCCATCCCCAGTTCGTGAGCATATTCAAAAGCTTCGGCAATCTCCACGAGCTGACGGCGGCTCTGTTCCGAACCGAAATAGATGGTGGCCCCTACCGCTACTGCTCCCATATTCCAGGCCTCTTTGACTGTACCAAACAGTACTTGGTCGAAAGTGTTGGGATAAGAAAGTAGTTCATTGTGATTCAACTTGACGATGAAAGGTATTTTATGGGCATATTTACGAGCTACGGAACCAAGGATACCAAAGGTAGAAGCGACTCCATTACAACCTCCTTCAATAGCCAGTTTCACGATATTCTCCGGATCGAAATAGATCGGATTGGGAGCAAATGATGCTCCGGCAGTATGTTCGATGTCCTGATCGACAGGAAGTATGGATACATAACCGGTATTTGCCAGGCGGCCATGTCCCAACAGCGTTTGCAGACTGTTCAATACTCTGATGTTCCGGTCCGAATCAATCCATACTTTATCTATTGTATCGGGAGACGGAACGTGAATCAGTGATTTATCAATGGTTTCGCAAGTGTGGTCCAGATAATAACAGGCCTTATCTCTTAATAATTCTACTACTTTACTCATAACTTCATTTTTTAATGTGTAACTTTTCTATTTTTTCTTTCCCTGATTGGCTACTGCTTCCATCAGTTTTTTGATCTCTTCCGGGTTTCCCAAGAAATAGTCGTTGACCACGTCCAGGTTTTCATCAAACTCAAAAACGTAAGGTACGGCAGTAGGCAGATTCAGTTTTATGATATCTTCATCGGAGATATTTTTCAAATGTTTTATAATACCCCGCAGACTATTACCATGAGCCACAACCAATAAAGTATGGGCCGTTTTCAGACTGGGGAATATATCACTTTCCCAGTAAGGCATGATACGTTCAATGGTATCTTTCAATGATTCGGTACGAGGTAACTCGGCGTCGGGCACTTCATGATAACGGTAATCAAAACGCGGGTTTCTCAAATCACTCTCCGAAAGCGGATTGGGAGCTATATCATAGCTACGACGCCACACGAGCACTTGTTCTTCTCCATATTTCTCGGCAGTCTCGGCTTTATTCAATCCCTGCAATTCACCATAATGCTTTTCATTCAGGCGCCAGTTTTTCTCTACAGGTATCCAATCCAGATTCATCTTATCGAGAACACAGTTCAAGGTTTTCACCGCACGCTTCAAATAGGAAGTATAAGCCTTATCGAAATTGAAACCATATTCTTTCAATGTCTCTCCGGCTTTTTCAGCTTCGGCAACTCCCTTTTCTGTCAGATCGACATCTGTCCAGCCTGTGAAGCGGTTTTCTCTATTCCATGCACTCTCTCCGTGACGAAGTAATACTATCTTTTTCATTTCTAAAGTTCTCCTTTCTTCTTTTTATATATACAACAGATTGTTTCTTCACAAAGTTCACTAGAAAACAAATAGTTGTCAATACCCAGAAATAATGATTCTTTCTGCAAAGAAGCGGGATGCAGTAATCAGGGACATAAAAAAATACCCTCCTCTAATTCTAAGCTTGCATTATGGATGATGATTCATCAAAGCAAGGTTATCATTAGAGAAGAGTAAGTCTGTTAAAGTAAAAAAGAGAGAGTTTATATATACAAGAAAATCTGTTCTACTTTTCTGTTCTTTTTAAAAAGTTCCACTGTTGAAGTCTACACATCAGCATCTTTTCCATAATAGGTTTCTTTCGTCTTTTTGATGTTTCGCAGCAAAGATGAATAGTGGCGATAGTTCATATCTCCTTCCTTACAAGTCGCCAACTGTTCCTTTACATGCTCTTCAATCTTGTCCAGATGTTTCTCCATAAAGAGTTGAATATCAGATCGGGTGACTGTCATATTCAAACTTGTATTATCTTTCTCATTAGGTTTAATCACACGCTCTACAAACGACAGATAAGTCCGGTGTGTTTGACGACGGAAATTGTTCTCCAACTCATTAGGATCGTTCAACGGTTTCCATACAGCGACAAATACGTCATTCAAATACTCGTCCAGTGAATACGGTTCGGGTACGCTGAAGGAAGTTGAATAGATATTGTGAAGCATTCCCGGCGCAAGCAACAAAGCTAACGCAGAACTCTGACGGTCGCTAATTTCATCTACCGCTTTCAGGCCTACACGACTTACCACTTCGTCCGGATAGAGCCAGAGGGGAGCTACGAACAAGTTACGTCCCAACCATTCAACAACCTCTTTTTGTATGCTACGCGGCACATAATCACGCCCTTTGCTATCCGGCACATTTTTGGTATAACGGCCTCCCAGATTTTTCTGTACTTGCAGCGTATACTTCAGGTATTGGACGCGAACTGAATTATAGATAGTATTCAAGTCGTCATACTGACCGTCGGGTTGCGCCGTCCAAGTCAGAATATTCTCCATCACTCTTTTCAGATTCTTGATACCATATTCATTAGCCTTCATATTATTGTCGCCCAAATCTTCGCTTTGGCTGCGCGGGTCAGAGCCTTTTCCTTCATCACCGATAAACAATAAACGATGGTCTCCTTTCAGTTTCTTGGTAACTTCGGCACGTAATGCCGCTTTCTCTTTAAAGGGGTCTTTAAATTCCGGACGATATTGATATCCCCATTTTATAGCCCATTTATCATAATCGCCAATGCGAGGGAAAAGTCCTTTTTCTGAAATCCGGTCTTCAGGCTGTGCCACATAATTGAATCGTGCATAGTCCATGATTGATACCGTATGACCGTTGGCTTCCACCCAGGCTTTATCACGTAACTTCTCTACCGGAGTAGCTGAACTGGCAGCCATATTGTGACGCAAACCGAGTGTGTGTCCTACTTCATGCGAGGAGACAAACTGAATCAGAGTTCCCATTAATTTGTCATCAAAGGTCATTGATTGCGCACGTTTATCCAAAGGTCCGCACTGCACCATATACCATTTCTTAAGTAGGTTCATCACGTTATGATACCAACAGATATGACTTTCCATTATTTCTCCGCTACGCGGATCTACAATACGCGGTCCGTAGGCATTCTCTGTTTCCGAAGGCAAATAACGCAATACACTATAACGTGCATCATCCAAGCTCATTGTGGGATCGTCCGGCCACTCTTTGGCAATAATGGCATTTTTAAATCCGGCTGCTTCAAAAGCAACATTCCAATCGTTCACACCGGCTTTAAGATAAGGGATCCATTTCTTGGGTGTCGCCGGGTCTATATAGTATACAATAGGGCGTTTCGGTTCAGTGAGTTGCCCTCGACGATAACGTTCCGGGTCTTTCGGTTCCAACCGATAACGCTGAATGATAGCTCCACGCGATGTGACTTGCTGTTCATCAGAGAATTCTGTCACCGGATTCTGAAAAAAGCCGACCCGTTCATCTGCCAGTCTCGGTTGCATCGGCTCTTTAGGCAACATTACCATACTGGTATTCAGTTTCACAGTCACTGATCCTGTTGCCGCAGCCGGCAGTTTGCCGGAAGTTATGTTGTAAGTACGCAAAGTTACTACTTCCACATTAATAGGATAGGTCTTTATAGTATCCATAAATGTACGATCCTGAACTAAAGAACCAATACCGAGAATAGAACGGTCACTTGACGTAAAGCCACAGGTCTTGTTATCACTTAAAAGGAACTTGGAGACGTTGACGAGCTGTGCCCGAGTCTCCGGATTTCTACCGATAACATCAAACTTACCGATAACCGGATCTACAGTAGACTGCTTCAACGCCTCTGCTATCTTATCACCCGGGCGGGCAAACTGCGACTGCACATATTCACGTAAGAAGAGAGTTTTATCATTATGTTGTTCCCAATAAACCACACTTCGATTCACTTCTTCTCCACTAAGCATTTTAAATCCTTGCGGAACAGCTTTAAAGCGGGTAACAACCAATAACAATCGTCCCAATAAAGAATCCGGTACTTCAAAATACCAGTCATCTTTGATGTGACGGATCGTGAACATACCCTCACATTCACTTCCTCCATCTTTCAACAGTTTCTCGTAAGCGGTAGCCTTCTTGACAGTGTCTTTCTTGACCGTATCTTCATGAACTACCAGATTTTTGGTTCCATACTCCAGCGGAAGTTTACCACCGGCATACACTCCAACACATTGGAGTGTAAGGAGTATGTATGCCGCCATCATTAAAATTTTTCGCATCGCTTTTCTATCTATTTTATTCGTTAGTATTTAGTGTCAAATTGGGATTCTTCTCACGGGCAGCTACTGGGAACGGGATGATGTACAAACGTGAATCCGGTTTCAATGTATATATTTTCTGTTCTACGGTCGTAGTTACCAGCGGAAAAGTACGGGTAATCGTCTTTGCATAGTCGGCTTCCGTATTGAACCGTTTCAAATCCCAGAAACGGCTGAATCCGAAGAGCAACTCTTTACGACGCTCGTTAATGATTTCCTGCATCATCTCACGCTGTGTAGCCGGTTCCGGAAGCACAGCTTCACTTCCTTTGATTCGTTTTTCACGTAACTGATTCAACACTTCAACGGATCCGGACAAATCGTTTAAACGTGCCATCGCCTCTGCCAAAATCAAATAAACTTCGGCTGTACGCATACCTACAGCCATGTATTGAAACTTAGAATAGGTAAGGGCAGTGTTCCATAAAGCAGCTCCAGAACCCTCGTCAAAGTTATAGTCAAAATTACCAGTCGTTTTAAAAAACAAATTCATCCGTTCATCATTATCTCCGAAAAGTTGTACTAACTCCGGACTAATCATACCATAAGCAATAGACGGGTTTTCAGAATAACTACCCATATAAGCATAATTCAACACTTCCGGATTGCCACCTTTGGCATAAGTTGAAACCTTAGTCGGTCCCCCGACGGCATCCAAAGCTATATAATCTATCAAGGCATTGTTCCGTTTCAAAGATTCCTCCGCCGCATCCTTAGCCTTTTTCCAGTCACGGTGGAACAAGTAAACGCGTGCCGCCAATGCATAGCCGAATGCTTTCGACGGATGATATACATTCACCGGTTCTTCCTGCAGATAAGGTAACGCATCCTCGATATCCTTGATGATAAAGTCATAGACTTGGGCAACAGTAGCTTTGGTAGGAGTCGCTTCCAAGTCATATTCGCTGACAATAGCAATACCACCGTCAGTGGCTGCTGTCTCCGGATTGTAGGCTTTAGCGAATGTATTCACCAGAATAAAATGATCCCACGCACGCATAATTTTTGCTTCCGCTTTAGCCAGTTCCTTCACATCCTTGTCACCTGTACTATGATCTACCAATGAAATCACGATGTTAGAGCGTAAGATGTATTGATAACAGTTGGCATACAGATTATTATCACTTAATTCTTTACGATCGGCATCCTCATTAAAAGTCATATTGATTCCATCAGAGGAAAGATATTCCTTGCCGATAATATTCGATTCTTTTGACCAGACATTATCACTCAACAAAGCAAAAGACGACGGATAATAACTCCGGTTCGGCAAAGCCACCAATTCATAATAAGTCTCGGTAGAGTCTACAGTCTTCTTTCCTGTAGGGGTAATATCCACGTAATTCTCGCAAGCCGCAAATCCCAAGATAAGCAGAACTGGCAATATATAAAGTAATTTACGCATATCCTATATTCTTTTTAATAATTAGAAACTTGTTGATAATCCGATAGAATAAGTCTTGGGTGAAGCCATGCCGCGTGTGCCGCTGTTCAATCCGTAGCTTTCCGGGTCAATGTCGCTTCCTGCCTTACACCAGGTAAACAGGTTGTTCACTTGCAACTTCAAATTCAATGAATTAAGCCGAATTTGACGGCAGATACCGGACGGCAAACTATACCCCAAACTCAAGCTACGCAATTTCACATAACCAGCATCTTTCACATTGATATCACCATATTGCCACCAATCCTGGAAAGTACTTGCGTAAGTTTTAACCTTTGTAGGCATATCAATATACATACGTACATTTGCATCCGGCGCATCCGCACTCCAACGGTTGGTTATGTCTTTCAACGTCTGGCTTCCCACCTGGTCACTCATACTTACCACACTATTACGCAGTTTGTTACCGCCTGCATACACAAAGAAAGCATTCAAGGCAATTCCCTTGTAGCTAAGTCTCAAGGACACTGCTCCATTAAATTTCGGAGTCAGCGAGCCAAGATTTACAAGATTCTCAGTACCTTTCAGTGACAATCCGGTAGTAATATTGGCAACCGTACCATCCTCGTTGAACGTCACCAGGTCATTCCCATCTTTGTCCACCGCTACCGGATATCCATTTTCAATGCGGTCGATACGGTAAGCCCAAAGCGTATTATAACTGGTTCCTTCCATAAAGTAGTTCTGCGGGCTCATAATGAAACTTGTCGAAGTGTCCGAATCACTATGATCCACCTTTAACATCTTGTTCTTGTTATGGGCAAAGTTGAAATCAACGGCAAAGTTCCAGTCCTTCTTCCTGATGAGATTGGCAGTAAGAGAAAATTCGATACCCCGGTTACGCATCTCACCGTTGTTCACTACACGTGATTTAGCTCCCAATGTAGGATCCATGTAGCGGCGTACAAGCAAATCAGATGAGTGGCGGTTGTAATACTCCAAGCTACCATTGACTAAATTATTGAAAAGACGGAAATCCAGTCCCACATTATAAGTGGCTGTTTTCTCCCAACGGAGTTTCGGGTTCGGAAGATCATCATCATCATAAGTCAGGTATGTCGTCTTGATCGGATTGCTCTGGGTCTTCTGCTTTACTACAAAATAGGTAGTCGAACTCTGATCCACATTACCGTTGATACCATAGGTCATACGTGCTTTCAGGAAGTCGAGCCAAACAATATCTTTCATAAATGACTCTTCCGACATAATCCAGGACGCACCGACAGACCACAGGGGATGACGCTGGTTACGGATATCAAGTCCGAACAAGTCCGCCTGATCCCAGCGGATACTTCCGGATACATTATAACGGGACAGATAAGAATAGCTTGCATTGGCATAAAAAGATGCATAACGATGGCGTGATTCTTGCAACGTAGGCGACAGGCCACTCAAAGTAATCGTATTGCCGGAAAGTGCACTGGTTCCTACACCGTCACGGTATGCCTGCCAATCTATAATGTCAGAAGTCAGTGTCTGAGGATCGTATCCATACATTAATTGCCGGGTAGGTTTCGGAATCTTATTTTCCCTGAATTCAAGTCCGGCAATGGCGGTTACTGCATGGTTCTTCCAACTTTTGTCAAAGTCTATCTGATTACGTACAGTATAACGGTTACTGCTCAACTCATTTTGAAAGAACCGTCCGCCTTTCGGCATTGCCGAATTTCCATTCGTATCAATCATAGAGTTGTACGTCATACGCATCAAATAGGAGTCCTCCGCATCAAACACTTCACTCTTGCTATGATTCCATTCATATTGATACATGAAGTTATATTTAAACATCTTCAGGAATCGTGCCTGCAAGCTGACAAACGGGCGGATGCTGACATTGCGTGATTTGGTACCGCCTTCACCCAATGCGTCAAGCACATTGAAACCAAATGTTTTATAAGGTGAAACACCTTCCGCCTTGCTCACGACACTGCCATTGTAAGCTCCACCCGAATATCCGCTTACATTCACATAAGGAGAATTATAACGGTTACCATCGGCATCCATTATTCTTTCATAACGTTGTTGCATAGTGTAACTGGTAAACAGGGTATTCGGTGTATCGCTACTTCCCAGACGGGCGTCCACCCCGGCATTCACATTCAACCAACCGGTTATGGCATAGTTCGACTTATAATACAAGGAGAATTTATTCCTTTTATCATTTATCGTACGCCCCTTGTCATTTTCATAATTGAACGAAAGGAAGTGATTGTTTTTTCCGACTTTCTGCGATACGGACACATTATAACGCTGAGTTACAGCCGTGCGCCAAGCATTGTCACGATATTCTTTATAATAGTCATTATTACGCCACTGATTCAATGTAGCTTCGACTTCATTATTACTTAGTGTACCATTCTCCCGATCCAGATAAAGTTGGAACAACGGATTATAGTAGCCTGCCTTATAGCTGGACAAAAAACCGGATGCACTGCCTGATTCGGCTACATTCGCATCAAACACAGCTGTTTGATAATCAATAATGTCGCTTGTAGAAGCCAGGTTCAAACTATTGAAATTCGGTTTGCTGGTGATGAACCAATCAGCATTGATATTCACATGCGCACCCTCTTCTTTGGCCTGTTTGGTAACTACCACAATAATGCCGTTTGCAGCCAAAGCACCATAAATACTGGCTGCCGCCGCATCCTTCAAGACAGTAATACTCTCTACATTATAAGGATTTATCTCACTCAAAGTCAGGTCGGTCGGCATATCATCTACGACGATCAACGGCATTGTGCCTACCTTATCTGAGAACGTACCTCTACCGCGAAGGATAGGGCTCATATCCCCGTTATTCGGATTGATATCCATACGCAGACCGGCTATTTGCCCTTCCAAGGATGACGCCAGGTCACTGTGCATCTGTCTTGTCAGTTGTTCAGAATCTATAAAACCGAAAGAGGCAGTAGAACGTTCACGGCTGATACGCTGATAACCCGTCACTACAACATCTCCCAATTGCTGTTTATCTTCATGCATAACCACATTGACATGAGTACGCCCTTTAATAGATACCTTTTCAGTTTGCATACCGACAAAAGAAACTTCCAGTGTGTGGGTTTCCTCCATCACTTTACAAGTGAAATTTCCTTTGATATCGGAAATAGCTCCAAACGGGCTGTCGATTCCCCGAATATTCGCACCCGGCAGCGGATCACCTTTTTCATCCACTACCCGCCCTTCGATGTTCCTGACTTTACGAGTAATCGATGCAGGCTTCACTTTACGGACAGTGATAAAATGTTGTTTCACCTCATATTCAAAAGGCTTCCCTTCCAGTATTTTCTGGAGTGCCGCCAAAGGTGCCAACTGATGTATGCTTACGCTTACCCGGTACGCTCCGACATCTTCACTAGGAAAATTCACCTTATAACCGGACACATTGCTAAACTGCTTCAAAGCCTCTCCCAATGGCGCTTCCTTTAGTTCCAAAGAAATCAATTTGCTGTCCGTATTTTGTGCCCGTCCATGCAGGGCAATTACAAACATCAGCAATAAGAAGGCGGCTTTCATCCATACGACCTTTCTCATTGCCTTTTTGCGAGACAATGTAATTTGTTGCTTTTTCATAAGAGTTGTATTTGTAAAGTTATATATGTTTAATCGTAATAGTCCCGTCCTGATATTCTACACGTACTTTTTCCAGTTTATTCAGCAGTTCCACTGCCTCGTCCAAATGAGCGTTGCGGTTCGCCCAAAAGTTCAGGCGGATATTGTATAGTTCCACCCGTTCAAAGTCTACGTTCACGTTGTACCATCTGCCCAGAGAACTCATAATTTCTTCCAGTGACGAATCTTCAAAATAGAACATTCCTTCTGTCCATGCCGTATAGGTAGCTATGTTGACACGCGATATTTTCTCTTCTCCGGTTTCCGTATAAGTCAAGTCCTGTCCGGGTTGAAGCACTACGGACGTAAGGCTGTTCGTGTTGGTCACTTGCACTTTTCCCTGCACCAATGTCACGTGGCGGTCTTCTGTTGCGTATGAACGTACATTGAATTTAGTACCCAGTACATGGGTATCCATGCCGTCGGCACTTACTATAAAGGGACATTTTTCATCCTTTGCCACTTCAAAGCAGGCTTCACCTTTCAACTCTACCCGTCGTTCCTTCCCGTTGAATGCGACAGGATAGCGCAGGCTACTTTCAGCATTTATCCACACTTTAGTCCCGTCGGACAGTACCAATAGGAAACTTTTTCCACGTGGTGTAGTCAACGTTTGGCAGCAGGTGGTATCCGGCGTCAATGTTTTCCATTCTTTGATGTCCATCACACTGTCTTCCAACAGTTGTTGTTCATGATGGCCGTCCATTTGCAACATCACATGTTCTCCACTGACAGTTGCGGCAAAGAATCGCACCGGTTCCTCTTTTTTTATAAAGAAAGAAGGAAGTAAAGAAGGTATAAGAAAGGCCAAAACCAAAACGGCAGCCACAGCAGAAGCCGCTACCCAAATACGTGTTTTCATTTTTGCCTTGCGTCTCCTATCCAAGCTTTCACGCATCACAGCTTCCTTGCAAGCCATCAAGTCGAGAAATAGTTCCTTGTTTTCAGGTACGCTAATCCACTGGTTGAACTCTTCCGTCTCCCTTAGTCTCGGTTCCTGTATCGCACGCAATGCATAATCTGAATTCTGGTCTGGATTTTCCATCATAATAATCAACTGTTTATCTTAATACGTAGAGCCAACCGAAATTAATGACACCTATGAGAGATTTTTTTTCTTGATGGAAATTCAGAAGAATAAAAGATGAAGCCTGTATACCAATGACGATAACACACAAATGCACTATTCCAACGGTTCACAGGTTTCACCATTGAGATGAACAACTATAAATCAGACATTTATGGTGAAGGGAAGCAGAAAAACAAAGCAAACAACCCTTCACATCCTTCACCTCTTTTTTCATATGCTATGAGCTAAAGTAAATATGCTATAAGCAAAAAAGAATATGCTATAAGCTAAAACAAATTAGCTTATAGCAAATGACCCGTTGGGTATTAACTTTTGAGTTATCAAGTATTAATTCTTGAGCTATAAGGTATTAACTCTTGAATTATCAGGTATTAATACCTTGTTTACAGGAGATATATGCCATGCGTATTGGACATATAGATCCAATATGCTAGACATATAGATCCAACACGTCAGACATATATGCCCAACAAATCCATATAAGTGCGTGAAGGGTGTGAGTAAGCGTCTCCGCGATTCTATATTGCTGTCCGTTTTTAGCTCTCATATCTTTGC
>OGHE01000724.1_pt1 | contig 27539 bp, 25 predicted proteins | sample 1571431 | NCBI WGS metagenome assembly OGHE01 (sample SAMEA2581966, study PRJEB24529) | metagenome | biome: Human gut stool | place: China | collected 2011 | reverse complement strand
AATATCCGTCATTTTCTTTGTTTTCAGATACACATTAAGAAGGAGGTTTGTACAATGGAAATGTGGTTTTCGGAATTTCATACCCCCGATGTAAAGCACAGCATCCGGGTCAACCGCCAGCTCTATTCCAAACAGAGCAACTACCAGCGCATTGATATTTTTGAAACGCCGGAATTTGGCCGGGTGCTTACGCTGGACGGCAATGTCATGCTGACGGAGCGCGATGAGTTCATTTACGATGAAATGATCACCCATGTGCCGATGTCGGTGCACAGAAGCGCAAAGGACATCCTCGTCATCGGCGCGGGCGATGGCGGCGTTGTGCGGGAACTGACCCGCTATGACCGTGTGGAGCGCATTGACCTGGTGGAAATGGACCCCCAGGTTATTGAAGCTTGCCGCGCCTACCTGCCCGGCAACGCCTGCCGTATGGATGACCGCCGCGTGCATATCTATTACGAAAACGCACTCAAGTTCATCCGCAAGTGTGAGGATGAATATGACCTTATCATTGTGGACTCCTCCGACCCGTTCGGCCCGTCGGAGGGGCTTTTCACCCGCGAATTTTACGGCAACTGCTATAACGCCCTGCGCGATGACGGCATTATGGTAAACCAGCAAGGCAGCCCTTTCTATGCCGAGGATGCCACCGCCATGCAGCGCAGCCACAAGCGCATTGCCAGCACCTTCCCCATCAGCAAGGTGTATCAGGCGCACATCCCCACCTTTGCTGCGGGCTACTGGCTCTTCGGCTTTGCCAGCAAAAAATACCACCCCATCAATGATATGGACAGTGACGCCTGGAATGCGCTGAACATGCGCACCCGTTATTACACCACCCGGCTGCATGTCGGGGCGTTTTACCTGCCGGCATTTTTGGAAGAGATGCTGCGCGAAGTGGAGGACTGTTGATGCTGCACCGCAATGTAGAAAACTTTATCGGCTGTGACAGCAGCTACCGTACCGCCGGCATTGTGCTGTACGGCGCGCCATTCGATTCCACCACCAGCTACCGCCCCGGCGCACGCTTTGGCCCTGCCGCAATCCGCCACGAAAGCTATGGCCTGGAAACCTACAGCCCCTATCAGGATAAAGACCTGACCGACTGCAACGTGTTTGACAGCGGAGATCTGGAGCTCTGCTTCGGCTCCAGCGAAAGCGCTCTGGTGGATATTGAATCCCGCGCGGCAGAGATCCTGCGGGATGGCAAGCTGCCCCTGCTTCTGGGCGGTGAACATCTCGTCACGCTGGGGGCTGTGCGGGCTGCCGTGAAAAAATACCCCGACCTGCACATCGTCCATTTTGACGCTCACGCCGACCTGCGGGATGACTATCTCGGCGCACAGCTCAGCCATGCCTGTGTGCTGCGCCGCTGCCATGACCTTTTGGGCGATGGCCGCATCCACCAGTTCTGTATCCGCAGCGGCGATCGGGAAGAATTCCAGTTTGCCGCCCGCCATACCGATATTCACAAGTTCGATTTCACCGGTCTGCAGGAATTGACCGATTGGCTGTGCCAGGCAAATGTGCCGGTTTACCTGACAATCGACCTTGACTGCCTGGATCCATCGGCATTCCCCGGAACCGGAACCCCCGAAGCGGGCGGAGTCAGCTTCTTGCAGCTGCTGGGAGCCATCCGCACCGTAACCAAAGCAAACATCATCGGCGCGGATGTGAACGAGCTGGCCCCCATGCTGGACCAGAGCGGCGTTTCCACCGCAACTGCCTGCAAAGTGCTGCGTGAGCTGCTGCTGGCGCTGGACTGATCGAAGATCTGTACACCCTACATTCAAATAAAACATAAAGGAGTACCATCATGAGCAAAGTTCTTGTTATCGGCTGCGGCGGCGTGGCCAGTGTAGCCATCTCTAAGTGCTGCCAGGTCAGCGATGTTTTTACCGAGCTGTGCATTGCCAGCCGCACCAAGTCCAAGTGCGATGCCCTGGCGGCAAAGCTGGCCCCCAACACCAAAACAAAAATCACCACCGCCCAGGTGGATGCCGATGATGTGCAGCAGCTGTGCGATCTTATCAACAGCTACAAGCCCGATCTGGTCATGAACATTGCCCTGCCCTATCAGGATCTGACCATCATGGATGCCTGCCTGGCTTGCGGCGTCAACTATATGGACACCGCCAACTATGAGCCGGAAAATACCGATGACCCGGAATGGCGCGCTATCTATGAAAAGCGCTGCAAGGAAGCAGGCTTCTCCGCCTACTTTGATTACAGCTGGCAGTGGGCCTATAAGAAAAAGTTTGAGGATGCCGGCCTGACTGCCCTGCTGGGCTGCGGCTTTGACCCGGGCGTTACCCAGGCTTACTGCGCTTACGCCGCCAAGCATGAGTTTGACACCATCGACACCATCGATATCCTGGACTGCAATGGCGGCGACCATGGCTATGCCTTCGCCACCAACTTTAACCCCGAAATCAACCTGCGCGAAGTTTCTGCCCCCGGCAGCTATATGGAAAACGGCAAGTGGGTCGAGATCCCGGCCATGAGCATCAAGCGGGAATATAACTTTGACCAGGTCGGTCAGAAGGATATGTACCTGCTGCACCACGAGGAAATTGAATCTTTGGGCAAGAACCTGCCAGACGTCAAGCGCATCCGCTTTTTTATGACCTTTGGCCAGAGCTACCTGGACCATATGCGCTGCCTGGAGGATGTGGGAATGCTCTCCACCACCCCCATCAACTTTAACGGTCAGGAAATCGTACCCATCCAGTTCCTCAAAGCCCTGTTGCCGGACCCCGCCAGCCTGGGCCCCCGCACCAAGGGCAAAACCAACATCGGCTGCATCTTTACCGGCAAAAAGGACGGCAAGGATAAAACCTACTATATCTATAACGTCTGCGACCATCAGGAATGCTACCGCGAAGTCGGCAGTCAGGCCATCAGCTACACCACCGGTGTGCCTGCCATGTGCGGCGCCTTGATGATGCTGACCGGCGAATGGACCAAGCCCGGCGTATATACCGTTGAGGAGTTCAACCCCGATCCGTTCCTGGATGCGCTGGACAAGTACGGCCTGCCCCGCAGCGAAAACCATAACCCCGTACTGGTGGATTGATGAACCAGCGGGATATGCGGCCGCCTTTTGCGGCACTCGGCGGAACCATCCCGCCGGAACTGGAAAAACTGCCTACCCCCTGCTACCTGCTGGATGAAGACGCCCTGACCCGCAACGCGGAAATTCTGGGCGGTCTGGCCCAGCGCACCGGCTGCAAGGTGCTGCTGGCCCAAAAGGCGTTCAGCAATTATAACTGCTACCCCCTGCTGGCGCCACACCTGGCCGGTACCGAAGCCAGCGGCCTGTTTGAAGCCCGCCTGGGTGCGGAAGAGATGCCCGGCAAGGAAGTCCATGTGTTCTGCGCGGCCTACCGTGCGGACGAAATGGATGAACTGGTGCAATACGCGGACCATATCGTCTTTAACTCCCCCGCCCAGCTGGCAAAGTTCGGCCCTGCCGCAAAAGCGGCAGGCAAAAGCGTGGGGCTGCGCATCAACCCGGAATGCTCCACCCAGGACGGCCACGCTATTTATGACCCCTGCGCCCCCGGCAGCCGCCTTGGCACCACCCGCGCCCAGTGGAACGCCGCAGTAGCGGCGAACCCCGCGCTGCCCAATTTGCTGGATGGCCTGCACTTCCACACCCTGTGCGAGCAGGACTCCGATGCGCTGGCCACGACGCTGGACGCTGTGGCCCAAAAATTCGGTGACCTGCTGCCTCGGATGCAGTGGCTCAACTTTGGCGGTGGGCACCATATCACCCGCCCCGGTTACGATATCGCCATGCTGGAACGCTGCATCACCCGCGCCCAGCAGGACTGGGGCGTGACGGTCTATCTGGAACCTGGCGAAGCCTGCGCCCTGAACGCGGGCTTCCTGCTCAGCCGCGTGCTGGATGTGGTGCAGAACGGCGATACAACCATCGCCATTCTGGATGCCAGCGCCGCCTGCCATATGCCGGATGTGATCGAAATGCCCTACCGCCCGCCGCTGTTTGCCGCAGCCGAACCGGGAGAAAAGCCCTGCACCGTGCGCTTTGCCGGGCCGACCTGCCTGGCCGGGGATGTCATCGGGGATTACGGCGTGGACGCCGTTCCCAACGTGGGAGATCTGCTGGTGTTCGGCGATATGGCAATCTATACCACCTGCAAAAATAATACCTTCAACGGCATGCCTCTGCCCGCTATCTTTGCCCGCGCCGCCAGCGGCACCACCCGCAGCATCGTGTCCTTCGACTACGAAGATTTCAAGTACCGATTGGGCAAGAGATAAATAAAAGAGTAAAATGAGCGCCCCCGCCCAACAAAGTCTTGTTTGGGCGGGGGCGCTTGTGCAATCTTTTGACAATGTATTGTCGCCGACTTGTGTTGCAGACCGGATATCAAAAAATATAAGCCCACCAAAAGTGCCAGCACAACCGCCGTCATGCCCGACGCCTTGATGACTGAGTTGACGCCGATGGAACATAGCCAGAACATCGTGGGCAGCTGTTCTTTCCGCGTTTTGGGCAGGACTTTACCCAGCAGCGTGCCCGGCAAACTACCTGGCAGCACCGCGCAAGACGGCTCTCCCCACAAAAAAAGGCACTGCCGTTTCCCGGCAGCGCCCCAGTGATTATTGTAATTAGCGTTTACATCGTAAACTGGATTGCACAGAAAGCTGCGTAAATGGCCAGCAAAATAATACCCTGTGCGCGGTTCATCTTACCTTTGACGAGGGCAGGTACTGTCATGATCAGCATGACGGCCAGCATGACCGGCAGGTCTAACACCAGGCTGGAGTTTACTCCGAACAGCGTCGAGCTCTGCGGGATGGTGAACGGAGCCAGCGTAACGGAAACACCGCTGACCAGCACGAGGTTGAAGACGTTTGCGCCGACGACGTTGCCAACGGACAAATCACTGTGACCTTTAATCAGCGAAGTAATGGCCGTGACCAGCTCCGGCAAAGAAGTACCCAGCGCGACAAAGGTCAGGGCGATGACGCTTTCGGGCACGCCCAGCGCTTGGGCGATCAGCGTACCATTATCAACGAGCAGATTTGCGCCAACGGCGATGAGCGCCGCACCGGCGACCAGCAGGATCAGCGTCTTGGACAAGGGGATCAGCTCTTCCTCTTCGGCGTGTTCCTCAGCAGGGGCGTTCTTCATCTGCCGGACGTTGGCGACCATGTAGGCCACGAACATTGCCAGCATGATAAAGCCCATCGGGCGGGTAAATTCACCGAAGCCGTAGGCGGCCACGCAGTAGATGGCGGCGGCGATAAAGAAGAAGATAACCGGCGTTTTCAGCGTCTTGGGGTCAACCTTGCCAGGGCGCACGGCAATCGTGATGGCTGCGATCAGTGCCGAGTTGCAGATGACCGAACCGATGGCATTGCCGTAGGCAATCTCGCCGTGGCCGGAAACCGCCGACATCGTGGAAACCATGACCTCCGGCAGCGTTGTGCCGATGGAAACGACCGTCGCGCCAATCAGCAACTCCGGCAGGTGGAAGCGCCGCGCCAGCGCAGATGCGCCGTCGACGAACCAGTCGCCGCCCTTAATCAGGAACAGCAGACCGACGATAAAAAGTAAAACAGGTACTAACATACTTTTCCTCCATATTTCTATTCTTCGCGTAAAGTGTGCGCCGGTGTCGGCGCATCACTGCGAAACGTCTTCAGCACGGACAGCCCCATAGGCAGCGCCAGCGCAAAGGCCAGCAGATCCGCGGCGGGCTGGGCGTACTCCACGCCTGCAAGCCCTAAAAGATTTGGCAGGATAAAGACGACCGGGATCAAAAACAATCCCTGCCGCGCGGCGGCCACCACCGACGCTTGCCACGCCATCGGCCATATTGTAAAAGCTTGTCACCAGCATACTGATAACCGTGGGCGCAGACATTTCCAAAATCAGGCGGCGCACCGGTGCTTGTGTCATATAGCGCACGCGCTCTTCTGCCGCCATAGCTGTTGTTTTCATCGTTGTACCTCCTTGCCGCAGCACTACTATTGTACAGCAGCCGGGCAGGCAATGCAACGAAAATCGCTGCTGTTTACGCATAAAACCGGGGGCTTTGCGGCGGCCTCCGGTTTTATGGTTTTCGTTTACTTCTGCATGATGTGAATTCCGGCATACGGTTGTTTCTTTGCTGTTGCATAACGGGGTTGATAAAATTTCCGTGGCGGACTTTGTTGGTGATGACCCTGCAACCCTTGACCGTTACTATGCCCATCTTATCAATGATGGGAGGGTACAGGCAGCAAACGCAATGAATTCCATCATTGGCTTTGCCGCCACGGAAATACCGGCTGAATAAAAAATTGACTTGTTACCACGAAAAAAGAAAAAGAACGGTAAAACCTGACGTTCTACCGTTCTTCATATGGTTGTGGGGACAGGACTTGAACCTGCGACCTCCGGGTTATGAGAAATCTAAAAATCGTGCGTTATAGTGATGTTTTGTTGGGTTTGGTGGTGTTGCGTACCAAGGCTCAGAACGGATTTTGTCCCATGTGCACAAAAGGGTGCTGCATGGTGCCAACCTGTTCCAAACCCTTTTGGGGGCAGTTTTGGGGGCAAATCTGCAAGACAGATTCTCATACGCACCAATCAAATAAATGCGCAGCTTTGGTCTCATTGAGAAATACGAATACCCTCATCACAGGGTTCTTACACAGGAAACGCCCCCACGAACTAATGATGAAATTTTACTCTCTAGCAAGAAGTTGTACGCAAGCACCACTTCACACAATCCCCGCACGTCGCCCCTGTTGCCGCGAGAAACGCCCCTGTTTGGGCATGTTCACACCACGTCGGTGCGGTGCCCTCCCAGCCAAATATCGCCCCAAAATCCCGGCTTTCCGGGGATTTTTTATTTTACCACAAAGGCTTTTACCTAAACTGGATTTCCCTGTACAGGTAAATCCCGCACAAATAGATAACTAAATAAATAAAATACTAAGATACTATCGTATCTTATCTGCAAAAACGTAAAAAGTGGATTCTTCCCGCTATGGACGAACACAAACGGCGCGAGATGGACAAGATGAACGATATGTTCGGAATGCCATACAGCATTTCGGTTGAGGACCAGCCTTATCCGGTACTCTGTATAATGCTGCGAAAGATACACGATATCAGAGGAAATTGTACGGCGACTCACGCCGAATCGCTCAACGAGATCATTGACATTGCACTTTTTACGTTCAGCATCCCGCAGCTCTGCGGGAACTACGCTCCACTCGGCTTTCCGGCAATGCCCGGCCTCGTTGCCGCACCAGCGTACATCGGGGCCACAGACATTCAGCACCGCATTCGCCTGCAATTTACGCAGAACCGCATAGTAGCGTTCCCAGTCGTAAATCTGCTTTTTGCCGTTTTTGCCCTCACCGCAGGCACCGTCAAACCAGAAGCAGAAAATATCTCCGTAGTTTGTTGCAAGCTCGGTCAGCTGGGAAACGAAATAATCATCATACGGTTTTCCCTGCCCATAGCATGACCATCGGCACAGGCACCGAAATCCCGCGGGTTCAGAGAAGGAACAAAAGGCGTAGAAACCTCCTTGTTTGAACTGTTTGAAAAAAGCCCTCCTGCACGGGGCAGAAGGGCATAAAAAGAACTTAGAAGAAGAAACTCAAATGATTAAGCGTTGCGGTTGTCCAGGAAGGTTTGCAGCTGATCCTTGACAGCCTGGCGTACGGTCTCAAGACCGGCAGCCTCGACTTTCTGGTAGTACTCATCCACCAGAGCCTGTGCGGCGGCGGGGTCCTTGGTAAGGCCCAGCATGATCTGGGGCTGGTACTCAGTCTGGATAGCGGAAACTGCAGCGTAAGCGGTCTGCAGTTCGGGGGTGGCGGTGTTATCGAAGGTGAAGCCTGCGATGGCGCTGGTGATGTAGGTATCGGGATCGTTGCCATACTTGGCGATGGCCTTGGCGTCATCGGGAAGGTCAGCGTTAGTGCGGATGAAGTTGGGGTTCCAAGTCATCTCATAGCCGGGGAAGTTGTAGGTGCTGCCGTCAAGCTTGCGGTACTCATCGTCACCGACGGCCTCCCAGTCGGTGCCCTCGATGCCCAGCTCAAACAGGTCGTGATTGTCGCGGTTTTCGAACAGCCAGTTCAGGAACTGCATAGCCTGATCTTTCTTGGTGCTCTGCTGCGGTACGCACAGGAAGTTCCAAGCGGTCAGGGGGCCAGCTACAAAGGACTTTCCGTTGCGCATATTCTCGTTGTAGACGTAGACACCCAGCTCGCCGCCCAGGGCGTTCACAGCGGAAGCGTAGTCCGTGTAGGAGGCAATGTTGCCCTCGATTGCGGCGACCTTGCCGGAGTAGAAGAGGTTCGTCTTGGGGTCATCCTCGGTCTGGGCGTCGGCCTCGGTGTACTGCGCCCACTTGGTCAGCTTGTTCACAACGCGGTCGGTGCGGGTGTTCTTGTTGTACGGAGCAGGGAATGCAGCGTAGGCTTCGTCGGGGTCACCCAGCGTCGCAACGCCCAGCACGGTCTTGCCATCGTCGGAGACAGCGGCCTCCATCTCCATGCCAATGCCGAAAGCCGAAGAGTCAATGCTGAACACGTTGGACTCGCGCTTTTCGTACAGATCGTGGTCCAGCCAGTAGAAGCCGCGGGTGCCGCCGATACCGAAGGGTGCGACCATCGTCAGGCTGCCGGAGTCGATGTCAGCCTGCACGGCCTGGAAGTATTCCTCCAGCTTTTCGTCGGAGTCGATCGTGATGCCATACTTGTCGGCCAGATCCTTACGGTACGCGATGATGGGAATATCCTCAGCTGCCTGGGTGAAGGGGATAGCGAAGATATTGCCATCGGCATCTGTGACCTGCTCAAGATAATCGGAGCTGAACGCGGCTTGCAAGCCGGGATAGTCCGGATTATTAAAATACTCGTTCAGGCTGGCATAAGCACCCTGGTTGTGCATGGTGGACAGATTCATCCAGTAGGCATCAAACACGAGATCGGCTTCCTCCTGGTTCGCCATCATCAGGGGAATTTTTTCGCGGTGAGTCTTGACATCGGACCAGACAATGTCAAGTTTGATGTTCAAGGTGTCCTTGGTTTCTTCCTCAAACTTCTGCTGGATGGCATCGAAGCCTTCGGCTTGGCCGAACATATAGATTTTCAGTGTGGTTTCCGCAGGGGCGGAGGTGCTGCCGCCGGTAGAGGCGGCGGAGGACGTGGAGCCGGTGGACGAGGCCGAACCGCCGCAGGCGGCCAGACTGACAGCCATAGCGCCGGTCAAGGCCAGAGAGGCTGCGCGTTTCAGTGTGTTTTTCATGGGGTTCCTCCTTTTTATTATAAAACATTTTCTATCAGCTGCCCGGCAGTGCGGGCTTTCGATACAGATTTTGGGGCTGCATCAGCCCTTGACAGAGCCGACCATAATGCCGCTGGTGAAATACTTCTGTACGAAGGGGTAAACCAGAACAATGGGGCCGATGGTAACCATGGCCGTTGCCATCTTGCTGGTGGTGGTGGGCAGGTCCAGCGACGAGATGCCGATCTGTCCGGCCATTTGCTTCAAAAACTCGGTGTTGCGCAGCATTTCCATGATGATGGCCTGCAAAGGCTTCAGCGCAGATTTATCAATGTACATCAGCGCCTGGAACCAGTTGTTCCAGTAGGCCAGCGCGTAGAACAGGCCAATGGTTGCCAGCGCCGGGGTAGCACAGGGAAGGATAATCTTCCACATGATGGTAAAGTCGTTTGCACCGTCGATGCGGGCGGACTCGGCCATTGAAGCCGGGATGCTGGTAAAAAAGTTGCGAAGCAGGAACATATTCCAGGGGTTGATCAGGATGGGAATGATGAGTACCCAGATACTGTCTTTCATGTGCAGATAGCGGGAGATCAGCATATAGGACGGAACCAGACCGCCGGAAAACAGCATCGTGAAGTAGACAAAGAAGTTGATTTGGCTGCCATATTTCAGCTGCCCGGTGGACAGCGGGTAAGCCAGCAGCACTGAGGTGACCAGGCTGAGGAAGGTGCCGAAGATTGTGACGAAGAGCGACACACCGTAGCTCTGGAAGATCTGACTGGTGCGGAACAGCAGCTTATACGCCTGGGCCGAGAACTCAGTGGGATAGAGGGCAAAGCCGTTGCGGGCCAAGCCGACCTCGCTGGTGAAGGAGGCCGACAGCGCCATGATAAAAGGAATCAGGCAGCAGATGGCAAACACAATGGCGATGGTGTAGCAAACAACGGTCAGGATGCGGTCGCCGAGAGGCTTGCGGATTTTGACGGGCTGTGCGGTGGATGTCATAAGAAACGCTCCTCTCTTTAGAAAATGGCGGAATCGGGCTCGAAGCGGCGGGCCAGATTGTTGGCAAAGTAGACGAACACAAAGCCGAGCACACTTTGGATCAGGCCGACTGCGGTGGACATACCGTAGTTGTTCAACTGGCGCAGCATACGGTAGACGTAAGTGTCGATGACGTCGGTGGTGGAGAACAGCATACTGTTATCCTGCACGAGGCCGTAGATCATGCCGAAGTCGCCATAGAAAATACGGCCGACGCTGAACAAAGTCATAAGAACGATGGTGGGCTTGAGCATCGGCAGCGTCAGGTGAATGATCTGTTGCCAGCGGCTGGCACCGTCGATTTCGGCAGCCTCATAGATGCCGGGATCCATGCCGGTGATGGTGGCAATGTAGACGATGGCACCGTAGCCTGCACCCTGCCAGATGCGCATGATGACGAGAATCAGTCGCCACGGACCGGGGTCGGAGTAGAAGCTGATGTTCATGCCGTGCTGGGCAAGGAAAGTGGAGAGCATACCGCCGTCTGCTTTGAGGAACCCTTCAAGGAAGAGAGCGATGACGGCCCACGAGACGAAGTAAGGCAGGATGGAGAGTGTTTGGGTTACTTTCTTCACGTGTTTGTTGCGGACCTCGTTAAAGATGATGGCCAGTGCCACCGAGGCCAATGTGCTGAAGAAGATGAACAGGATGTTCAGGTACAGCGTATTACCGATGACCTTTAATACCGTTTGACGGGTGCCATCAGCGAACAGGAACTTAAAGTTGTTCAGGCCGCCGAACTCCGAACCGAAGATGCCTTTTACAAGGTTAAAGTTCTGGAAGGCCATGACCAGGCCGCCCATCGGAATGTAGCTGAAAACCAAGAAGAAGAGGATTCCGGGGACTGTCATTAAATAAAGGACCCAGTTCTTTTTGATTTCAAAAAGGAAACCGTGCTTTTTCTTTTGCTGCGGGGCAGCCGCGGTTATCTTTGCGGGCATATTTGCCAGCTCCTTTCGTTTTGTCTGCGGGTTTGTTCCTTGTCTGCATCATACCGCACCGTACACCCGCAAACAAGTCAAAATACCCTACGGCGGCGGGGTGCGGTGGATATTGCACCCGTTGGAAGGGTTGAAGCGACGCCATTTTCCTGGGATTGTGTGCTTTTTAAACACAAATCGATGGTTCTCTGACACGCCATAGACTTGTCAAAAATTCACAGTTTGCTATAATGAAAACAGGTTCACAATGTAAAGATCCCCACCGGAAAGGAATGTCTTTCTTATGAAAAGCCTGCCGCTGCTCATGCAGAAAGTAAGTCGGTTATTCCACCAGAAACGGATGTTCTGGCGTATCCTTGTGCTGTACCTTGCGGGCAGCATTTTGTTGCTAACGATTTTTTCCGGCGTACTGACCGTTTATCTGACTTGGCAGGCCACGCAGGAGACGATCAGCCGCAACAATGACGCCCTTGGCCAGGCTTACGCTGCCGCCGATTACATTTTGAACACGGCCTACGAGACCTATTATAAAATGTACCAGTCCTACGAGGCGACGGACATCCTGTTTGCGGACACTCCCACCACCGATGCGGCGCTGACCGCGGCAAAGCTGTTCAAGCAGATCAACACGGGCATCGACTGTGTGGAATCGGTCTATTTTGTCAACCGCGCCGCCGATCGGGTCTACGCCAGCGATGGTCGCATTGCAACACTGGATGAATTTTACGACCCGCAGGCCTTGCGGCTGTTCCAATTCTACAACGAAAATTCCAACACACTGTTTCTGCCCCGTAAGACCACCTTTCCCGATGCCGCTGATCAGCAGCAGGAACACAGTTACATCACGCTGATTTTCTCCCGACGCAACGCGGTCATGGTTCCGATGGGCGGCATGGTCGTCAATCTGGACGAGGAACGGCTCATCGACCTCATCACCCAAGATTTGGAAACGGCGGACGACCTGTACATCGTATCAGAAAACGGCAGCATCCTTGCCAATGCCGACCCCAAAAAAGTAAACACCTCGATTTATGGCAGTGACCTGTGGGAACAAATCACCGCCGAGGGTGACAAGCAGGAGTTTTCCTTCCACACGCAATGGGACAGCCAAAATTGCCTTGTCACGGTGCGCAACGCGCCGCGCCTGCGGTTCAGCTTTCTGCGTATCACGCCCATGGCGCAAATCAACGCAAGCGTGGCTTATATCCGCAGCTTTGCGCTGGTCTGCTCGGCGGTGTTTCTGTTTGTGGCATTTTTGCTGGCCGCTGTGGCAAGCCGTTATATCTACCGCCCACTGTCCGGTCTGGTGACGAGCCTGCGCAGCCACACCGATGCACGACCCGTCGAAACCGCCGAGGCTGCGCCGATGGACGAGGTCGCATTCCTTGGCAAAACCTATGAGTCCCTGTACACCGAGATGGAAACCCTCGCGCAGGACAACCGCCAAATGGCCCGGATGAGGCGGCGGGAAATGCTGACCGACTTGCTGCTGGGTCGCTGCACCGAGGAAACCCAGTGCCGCAAGCAGTTTGCCAGCATGGAAATAGAACCGGCGGCAAGTTATGAGGCGGCGGTGGTGCTGATCGACGATTTTGGCACCTTCAGCCGGGAGCACAGCGTGCAGGATTTGGCGCTGTTCCGCTATGCCGCCGCTAATATTGCCGAGGAGCTGCTGGCCGGCTGCGGCCGCGCCTACTGTGCCGAGATGGACAGCGATCAGATTGCCGTGCTGCTTTGCTTGAACGCAAACGCCCCGGATAGCCGCGAATGCTTTACTCGCCTGTGCGCTGCCGTACAGGAGCATCTGCACAAAACCGTCACCTGCGGCATCGGCGGGCAGGTCACGGTACTGACCGAACTGGTCACAAGCTACAACTGCGCTATGACTGCGGCGGGGTACCGCTTGGTACAGGGGTGCGGCAGCGTCATCGACTACCGCGATATTGCCGCCCGCCAGACCATGACGCCTGAATACCCGCTGGATACCGATGCCTCCATCGTGCAGGCACTGCGCAGCCGCAGCGCCGCCAAGGCAGAGGAAGAGCTGGACAGCTTCTTTGCGCATTTCGCGTTGGCGAACATCGACAGCATCAACATGGCAACGACCCAGCTTGCCATCAGCTTGAGCCGCACGGTACACAGCATGGCTGCCGTGCACGAAGGCACCCGCCAGCTGCCCAACTACCGCGTGGTCTCCGGCGCACTGGCCGGGTGCGATACGCTGGAACAGCGCAAGGCTGTGTTAAAGGAATACTGCGGCCGTGTGATCGAACTGCGCAATAGTGAGGCGCAGGCCAAAAAGGAGAACCAAATCGATCGCATCAAAGAATTTATTGAGACAAACTACACCAATCCGATGCTGAACACTGAGGATATTGCAGCTTATGCCGAACTTTCGCCCAACTATCTGCGCACAGTGTTCAAAAACGCCACAGGTAAGAGCCCCACGGACTATTTAACGGACTACCGCATGGAGCGTGCCATGGAACTGCTGGTGACGACCAGCAGTTCAACCAAGGACATTGCCGCCGCTGTGGGCTACTACAACCACCGTTATTTTTACAGTGTGTTCAAGGCAAAAACTGACATGACCGCCACCGAATACCGCAAGGCCCAGCGGGCCGACACCGCACCGAAGGAGGGAGGCGAAGCATGAAACTGCACAAGAAAATAGCGGCTGTCATGCTCTGCGCCGCCCTGCTGTTTGCCACTGCCTGCGGCACTGCCCCTGCGCAGGAACAAAGTGCTACGCCGGATAGCAGTACCCCCACCATACGCTTCTTGCTGCGCGGCACGGCCAGTGGCATGGACCGTGTGCTGGATGCACTGTATGCCCAAATGGACGATGACCATCGCTGGCAGCTGGATTTTACCTTTGTGGACAGCGGGGACTATGCGCAGCAGCTGGCCCGCAGCCTGACCGCCCACGATAACTACGATTTCGTTTTTGATGCGCCGTGGCAGAGTCTGGCAATGCAGACCGAGCAGAAGAACTACAAAAACCTGAAAAACTACTTCAACAACCCGGAATACCCCGCCCTGCAAGCCGCCTTTTCAGAAGAATACCTGGCAGCCAACACGATAAGCGGCGGGCTGTATGCCATTCCGTTCACCAACACCTACTACGATGTACCGGGTATTTTCTACCGCAAGGACCTATTGCAAACGCTGGGCCTGCCCTTTGATGAAATCACAAACCGTGCGGAAATGGAGCAATACTGGGCGGCTGTGCGCAAAAAGGGCGAGATGAAGCCCATCTCCCTCGGCTCACGTGGGTTCTACCAGTACAATTTGCCGGAGATCACCCTGCGGCAAAACGGCATCTGGGTATCCCAGGGATGGAGCTTCTGGGACTATCCATCCCAAATCCTGCTTTCTAGCGACGGGAAACAGGTGCTGGATGTGGTGTTTCCCGGCGACAGCAACGAACATTTTGCCGCTTTACCGGAAAGGTACCAGACAAACTTTCTGGATGCCTACCTTCAACAAAACGCCGCCGACAGCCAGTGGCTTTCCCCCGACGACCTTTTGCAGGAGAACGGTGCGCGGGTGTTTTTGCTGGGGCAGTCGGCCTCCTACGAAGCCTCCTTGGCCAGCGGCACCGGGCAGGTACAGCAGCAACTGCGAACCATAGTGCCGGAGGGAGAGGTCGCGTTTTGGGCCTATGATGACGCTTTTCTGCCGCAGAACCGCGCACAGGGCAGCATCCCCACGACCTATGCGGCGTGGAACGACCTCTGTGTACCCTCTTACAGCACAAACACCATCGAAGCTATGCGTTTTTTGGATTGGCTGTACAGCGATTGGAGCCGCATCGACCTGTTCAACTATGGCGTTGAGGGCACCGATTGGCAGGTGGTGGGCGATGATGAGTACACCCTTTTGCAGCCAATGGGGGAGGCATTCCGCTTCCCATCCTATGAACTGGCGTGGAATCCACAGCACCACCGTATTGATACCGCCCTGCCGGACGAGGAAAAGGCGCTGCTGGAATTTACCTTCGACCAAAGCAGCTATGCGGCTTCCCCGCTGGCGGGTTTCACCCTTAACACAACGCCCATCGCCATCGAGATTGCGGGCTTGAACAGCCTATATGCAGAGTATTATACCGCGTTCGGCCACGGTGCTTACGGCGCACAGACGCAGGAGAAAATTGACGAACTGCATACCCGCAGCGAGGCTATCGGGTTAGAAACCGTCCGTGCTGAGATCATCCGCCAGATACAAACCCATCTGGACAAAAACAGCGCAGAATAGATGTTCAAAATCCAACGCCGCCCTCGGTTTGATAGATAATAGTAGCAGACAAACACCCTCGTTTCCTTTATACTAAAGGCAAACGGGGGTGTTTTTATGAAACTGGGCCTTGTCCAGACCAAGCACAATGCAATGTACAATTTTTTGAATCCCGACTTTCCTTTTGATCGGGGCACCTGCCTTGCCATGCAGGCCGCGCAGGTAGAACAAAACCTGACACTGCTGGCCGAAGCCGCAAGGCAGGGTTATGACCTGCTTGTGACGACGGAGTGCATCAACTATATCCGCACATCCAACCGCAACACCCCGGCAGACGCCGCGCTGTACCCACCGTTGGAAAACCCGCAGACCGCCGCTTTGGCCGACGCGGCACGGCAGGCAAACGCATGGCTGGTAGCCGGATATGCCTTCCGCGAGGGAACGGATGTCTACACTGCGGCACTGATTTTTGACCGCACAGGAACCTTGCGCCAGGTGTACCGTAAAACCCACCTGGCGGGCGATGAATCCGCTGTTTTTACACCGGGGGACGCGCTCTGCGTGCAGGACGCTGATTTCGGGCGGTTCGGCGTCTGCATCTGCTGGGATATGCAATTTCCGGAGGTTGCCCGCACACTGGCCCTGCGCGGGGCACAGCTGGTCGTCTGCCCCACTTGGGGGTGGGAGGCAGACTTATATGGCCGTGCCCGCGCCTATGAGAACGGCATTTTCACCGCCGCTGCAATGGCAGTGCCGGGCTGGGGCGATATTGAAGCCCCGCGTACCCCCAGCAGTGTGATCAAGCCTGACGGAACGATGGTCACTTGCGGTCCAGCAGATCAGGCCGCGGTGGTCGGATGCGAAATTGACCTGACACAAACAGCGGCCTATCACGACATCCGGCTGAATGCCCGCCGCCCTGACTTGTATTTTTAAAAAAGGAGAATCTGCCATGCTGAACCTGATTGACAACGAACGGAATTGGGCTAAAACCACTGCTGACCGCTTTGAACACAAGTTGCGCGCCGTGCGCGAGCGCAGCGCCGATAAAATCCCCAACCGCGCTGTGAACGGTGTACACAACAACAAAGCCGATGGCGGCAGCTACACCCCCGATGACGGCATCTGCTGGTGGACAAACGGCTTTTGGGCGGGGATGCTGTGGCAGGCCTACCACGCGACCCACGATGACCGCTATGCAGAGATTGCCCGCTACACTGAGCGCCGCCTGGATGAAGCGTTCAACATTTACTTGGGGCTGCACCATGATGTCGGCTTTATGTGGCTGCCCAGCGCCGTGGCGGACTACCGCCTGACAGGCGCTGCCGACGCACGCCGCCGCGGTCTGCACGCCGCCCAGCTGTTGGCAGGGCGGTTCAACCCGACGGGTTACATCCGCGCATGGAACGACATTCCCGGCTCCGACTCTGACACGCGCGGCTGGGCGATCATCGACTGCCTGTTCAACATTCCGCTTTTGTATTGGGCGAGCGAGGAAACCAAAGACCCGCGTTTTGCCAAAATTGCGATGACCCACGCCGACACCGTGGCGGAAAACTTTATCCGTGCAGACGGCAGTGTGCGCCATATCGTGGAGTTTGACCCTGAGACCGGCGCGTTTGTCCGCGATTACGGCGGGCAGGGCTACGCACAGGGCTCCAGCTGGACGCGCGGGCAGACCTGGGCGCTGTACGGCTTTGTGATGAGCTACAAGCACACCGGCGCCGTGCGGTATCTGGCCGTGGCGCAGAAGGTGGCTGAGTATTTTATTGCGCATATCCCGGCGGACGGGCGTATCCCGGTGGACTTCTGCCAGCCCGCCGAACCGAAATATTATGACGACATTGCCGCCGCCGTGGCCGCCTGCGGCCTGCTTGAGCTGGCAAGCCTTGTCCCCGGCAAAAAGGACGAATACCTGACCCCCGCGCTGAAAATGCTGCACGCGCTGGATGCCACCGCCGACTGGGACGAGGCCCGCGACGGCTACCTGCAGTATTGCAGTGCCGACTACCACGGCAAAGAGCACAATGTCAACTTTACCTACGGCGATTACTATTTTTATGAGGCCCTGCTCAAGCTGACCGGGGACGAAATCTATCTGTGGTAAAGGAGAAAAAATCATGCGTGAGATTATCAACAGCATTTCTGTAGGCGGGCTGACCGCCGTTTACCGCCGCGAGAGCGAAACCGGCGTGGTCGAGCTGGTGCTGATTCCCGCCGGCTGTGAGAGTGAAATTGTCCGCACCGACTGCGCCGCCGAGCCGCTGGTGCAGGCAAAGCTGGAAACGGACGATGCACCCGCCTTTTTCAGCGGCGGGCGCACCATGCGCAACGGTCCCACCGTCAGCGCTATTGTGTTCGATGGGCAGATTGTACAAAAATCTGACGATAAAACGGTCATTCTGACCACGCTGACCGATGCCCGCGGCCTTGCCTACACCCACACCCTGACGCTGTACGCAGACAACCCCGCCGCGGAGGTCGTGACGAGTGTGGAAAATACCGGCAGCGCACCTGTGACCTTTGAGATGCTTTCCAGCTTTACGCTGGGCAGTATTTCCCCGTTTGCGACCGGTCTTGCCCCCGAAACGCTGAAAATCCACCGTCTGCGTTCCACTTGGAGCGCCGAGGGCCGCCTTGTCACCGACCGGGCCGAGGATTTGCAGCTGGAACCGAGCTGGAAGTGCTATTCCGCCAACTGTCTGCGCTTCGGCGTGATCGGCGGCTACCCGGTTCACGGCTTTGCGCCGTTCTGCGCGGTGGAGGACACCGTCCACGGTGTGACTTGGGCCGCCGCGACAACACAGGGCAGCAGCTGGCAGATGGAGCTGTACCGCAGTGACATGGGGCTGTCCCTCTCCGGCGGGCTGGCCGACCGGGAGTTCGGCGCATGGTGCAAGACCCTTGCCCCCGGCGCGTGCTTCACTGCACCCAAAGCGGTGCTGACCGCCGTCCGCGGCGGTGTGGACGCTGCGGCGCAGGTGCTGGCAGAAAACACCCGCCGCAGCGTGGAGCCGATTCTACCGGAATCTGAAAAAGCTATGCCGGTGCTGTTCAATGAGTTCTGCTCCACATGGGGCAGCCCGACTGAGGAAACGATTCTCAGGCATCTTGAATCCCTCAAGGGGCACAACCTCGGCTATTATGTCATTGACGCGGGCTGGTACGATGACGAATCGTTTGAGTCTGCGTCCAAGCTCGGCAAATGGGAACTGAGCAAGAAGCATTTTCCCCATGGAATGCGGTATGTTGTTGAAAAGATTCATGACGCGGGCATGAAAGCCGGTATTTGGTTTGAGTTTGAAATGGCGGGGCGCGATGAGCCGGACTGCTTTAACAGGACGGAATGGCAGCTGACCCGCGGCGGCATTCCCATCACGGCAGGCGACCGCCGCTTTTGGGATATGCGCAAGCCCGAGGTGCAGGAATATCTCGCCCACAAGGTCATTGACTTCCTGCGTGAGAACGACCTCGACTACATGAAGGTCGATTACAACGAAACCATCGGCCTTGGCTGTGACGGTGCGGAAAGTCTGGGCGAAGGGCTGTATGAGCAGATTCTGGCAAGTCAGCAATTTTTTGCCCGCATCCGCCGCGAGCTGCCCGACTTGGTGCTGGAGCTTTGTGCATCGGGCGGGCATCGGCTCTGCCACAGCTTCTTGGAGTTTAGCTGCATGGCGAGCTTTTCCGATGCGCACGAGTGTGACGAAATTCCCATCATCGCCGCCAATATGCACCGCATGATTCTGCCGCGCCAAAGCCAGATCTGGGCGGTGGTCAAGGCGGGGCAGCCGCTGCAAAAGCTGTACTACCAAATCTGCAGCGGGCTTTTGGGGCGGCTCTGCTTTTCCGGCGAGCCGGACGCCCTCTCGGCAGCGCAGTGGACTGTTATGGACGAAGGCACGGCATTTTACGGCAAGGCGGCCTCCATCATAGACCACGGCGTCAGCCAGCGGTTTGGTTCCCGCATCGTCAGCTACCGCGCACCCAGGGGCTGGCAGGCAGTCGTGCGGCGCGGTGAAACGCAGACGCTTGTCGTTGTACACACCTTCGGCGCAGCGCCCGAAGCCGTCACCCTGCCGGTGGGCGGCAAAATCGCCGCACAGTTTATGCGCGAGGATCTGACGGCAACGCACCTTGACGGCCAACTGACCGTACACGGGCTTACCGATTTTGACGCTGCCGCCTTTATCTTAGAAAACGAGGTGTAACATGAACACCCTGCAAAATCCGATCCTTCCCGGCTTTGCGCCCGATGCCAGCGCCCTGCATGTGGGCGAGGATTACTACATTGCAACCTCCACCTTTGAGTGGTGGCCCGGCATTGAGATTTACCACTCAAAGGATCTTGTCAACTGGCAGTGGGTGGCTGCGCCCATCGCCCGGCGCGATATGGTTCCCAGTGAGCTGCTGGGCAACTACAATTCCGGCAGCCTGTGGGCACCGCATCTCTCCTACGCGGATGGGCTGTTCTGGCTGGTTTATACCGATGTCAAAAGCTCGACCGCCTTCAAGGATACCTTGAACTATGTCGTCACTTCGCCCAAAATCACCGGTCCGTGGAGCGAGCCGACTTTGGTGACCGCCAGCGGCTTTGACCCGGCGCTGTTCCACGATGATGACGGCCGCCACTATTTTTTGAATATGCTGTTTGACTGGCGGCTGGAAAACCCCGGCTTTGCGGGAACCGTCATTCAGGAGTTTGACCCCGTCACACGGCAGCTGGTGGGTGCGCGCAGGAACTTTTACCGCGGCACATCGTTAGGCGTCTGCGAGGGACCGCAGATCCTCAAAAAAGACGGCTGGTATTACCTGCTCTGCGCGGCGGGCGGCACGGGCTACCTGCACGCCGCCACGGTCGCGCGCGCCAAAACGCTGGACGGCCCATGGGAGGATTCGCCCTATTTCCCGCTGCTGACCGCGCGGGATGATGCCGCCAACCCGCTGCAAAAAAGCGGCCACGCCTGTTTTGTTGAGATCGGCGGCGAGTGGTACATCACCCACATCTGCGCCCGTCCCTTAACAGAGCGCGGAAACTGCACGCTGGGGCGTGAAACCGCCTTGCAAAAAATCGAATGGGCGGGCGGCTGGCCGCACCTTGCCAACGGCACGCACCACCCGGATCTGGTCATTCCCGCGCCGAAAGCGGCAGGGGATGTTAAACAAATTCTCGACCACAGCGAGCGGGTGACCTTTTCGCCGGACAAGGCCTTGCCCCACACCTTTAAGACGCTGCGCACCCCGCTTGCGGCCGAAAGCGATTACAGCCTGACCGCCCGCCCCGGCTGGCTGCGCCTCTACGGCGGGCAGACGCTTTCCAGCCACCACAAGCAGACGCTGTTTGCCCGCCGCTGGCAGCATTTTGCATTTACAGCAACGACGAAAATCGACTTTGCACCGCAAAACTTCCAGCAGGTGGCGGGGCTGGTGCTGTTCTACGACACCTGCAACTGGATCTACGCCTATATCACATGGGACGAGCGCATCAACGCCCGCACACTGCAAATTCTGCGGTGCGACTATAAGGATTTCACCTACGGCAGCAAGGCGATTCCCCTGCCGGACGGCGAAATTTCGCTGAAGGTGTGTGTAAACGGCGCAGAGGCGCAGTTTTGTTACAGGGCAGACGGCGATTGGCAGCCCTTGGGCGGTGTTCAGCCCGCCGACCACCTCAGCGATGATTATGTCGAGACCCGCCGCGGGCGGTGCGCCTTCACCGGCGCGATGGTCGGCATCTGCGCGCAGGACATGGACGCCCACCAAAGCCACGCGGATTTTGCCTTTTTTGACTATGAGGAACAGCGATGAAAAACAGAACACTCTGGCTTGACGCCGACGGGCGCGGCATTCAGGCGCACGGCGGCAGCATTTTACAGCACAACGGCATTTTTTATTGGTACGGTGAGAACAAGGATACCGACACGCACAACCGCAGCGTAGATTTTGTGGGGTTTTCCTGCTACAAAAGCCGCGATTTGCTGCACTGGGAAAACTGCGGTCTTGTGCTCTCGGCTGTCAATGAGGCGGGACACGACCTGCACCCGGACAGCGTCTGCGAGCGCCCCAGCGTGCTATATAACGCAGAAACGCAAAAATTTGTGCTGTGGTTTCATCTGGATAACCGCCGCTACACCCGCGCCGAGGTCGGGCTTGCCGTAAGCGATACCCCGACCGGACCGTTCACCTACATGGGCAGCCAGCGTCCCGGCAGCCATGACAGCCGTGACTTCACGGCGTTTCAAGACAGGGACGGCAGGGCGTACCTGTTCTGCTCGTCCGACTGGAACGCCACCATGCGCGTCTGGGAGCTGGACAAAACCTACACAAAATTGACCGGCAGCGGCAAGGAAATTTTGATCGATCAGGCGCGGGAGGCCCCGGCGCTGTGGGACAGCGGCGAGAAGTATCTCATGTTTTCATCTGGCTGCACCGGGTGGAGCCCCAACACGATGCTGTACGCCGAGAGCAGCGCAATTTTCGGCAGCTGGCGGCTCATTGACGACCCCTGCCGCGGCCCCGGCGCACGACAAACCTTCGGTGCGCAGAGCGCCGCCGTCTTTGCCGCAAACGGTCAGCCTTACATTCTGCTTGACCACTGGCACCCGGACGATCTGCGCAATTCCGGCTACACGATTTTGCCCATCACCTTTGAAAACGGCTTGCCTACGGTGAACTGGCAGGACGAATGGACGGGCATCTGAGGAGGATTTTTTTATGTATTATCTGGGCGTTGACCTGGGCGGCACCAACATCAAGGCCGCCCTTGTAAGCGAAAGCGGCGAAATTATAAAGGAAGCCGCCGCCCCCACCAACCTGCCCCGCACGGCGCAGGAGGTCTGTGACGATATAGCCGCGCTGTGTTTGCAGCTCAGCGCGGGGGAGCCGGTCGCCGGCATCGGCGTGGGCTGCCCCGGCACGGTGTGTGACGGCGTGGTGCTCTATTCCAACAATCTCAACTGGCACGATTTTGCTATGGCGGACTACCTGCAAGCCAAAACCGGGCTGCCAGTCTGCCTCGGCAACGATGCCAATGTGGCTGCCCTCGGCGAAGCACTGGCGGGCTGCGCCAAGGGGGCGCAGAGCGCGGTGATTCTGACGCTCGGCACCGGCGTCGGTGCGGGCGTTGTGCTGGGCGGAAAGCTGCTGACCGGCTACACCGGCGCAGCATCCGAGGCCGGACACATGGTAATTGCCGATACGCCCGATGCCCCGCTGTGTACCTGCGGGCGGCGCGGCTGCCTTGAATCCCTTGCCAGCGCCACGGCACTGATCCGTATGACGCGCGCGGCACGCCGCACCCACCCGGAAAGCCTGCTGAACACACTGGCACCTACCGAAGCGGATGTCAACGGGCGCACGGTTTTTGATGCCGCCGCGCAGGGGGATGCCGCCGCCAAAGCTGTTGCGGACGACTACATTCACCATCTGGCCGTCGGCGTGGCCAATCTTATCAATATCTTTTTCCCGGAGGTCATCGGACTGTCCGGCGGCGTGGCCAATCAGGGCGAAAACCTGTTAAAGCCGCTGCGTGCCGCCGCAGCGCCGATGGTGTTCGGCAGTGCCTTTGCCAAAAAACATACCCGCATCACGACCTGTACGCTGGGCTACCGGGCAGGGGTCATCGGCGCGGCGCTGCTGGCAAAGCAGGAGGTGTGAAGCATGGCAGAAATCAAGCTGAAAGTCATCGGTGCAGCGGGTGACACGCTGGCCGTCAGCCGCGCGGGGGAGCGCATCTCGCTGGTGCATACAGCCCCCTACGCGGACGGCGATTGGATTGCGCTGGAATGCGACGAGCCGGGCCTGTACTGTGTGGTGCAGCTCGAGGACACGATGCCCCCGGCGCTCGTATACATTAAGGAGCGCGGGCTGGATTTTCCCATTCCGCCCGCCGATAACCGCGTAAATTACAGCCCGCGCAGTTTTACCGGCACCTGCCATCTGCTGCGCGCCCGACTTGCCACGGCGGAGGAAGTCGCCGCGCGGCGGAACCTTGCGTTCAACCCCTACGACTGCCACGGCAGCCACGGGTTTTACCCGCACGCGTCCGCTAATGTGGAAACCCGCGGCGAGGCCGTGTTTGCCGCGCGCAATGCCGTGGATGGCATCTATGAGAACGATTCCCACGGCACATGGCCCTACCAAAGCTGGGGCATCAACCGCGACCCCAACGCCGCGCTGACCATTGAGTTTGGCCGTTCGGTCACGGTGGACGAGCTGCGGCTGACGCTGCGTGCGGATTTCCCACACGACAGCTACTGGACGCAGGTAACCGTAGCGTTTGATGACGGCAGCCGCGAGGTTTTGCAGCTGACCAAAACCGCCGCACCGCAGGCCTTTGCCATTGCCCCGCGCACGATACAGAGCCTGAAATTGTTTGAGCTGAAAAAGGCGGACGATGCCTCGCCGTTCCCGGCGCTGACGCAGATCGAAGTCTGGGGAACGGAGGGATAATTCTATGCCGATACTCAAATTGACCCCGAGCTGCAAGGATTATCTGTGGGGCGGCAGCCGCCTGCGCACCGATTTCGGCATCAAGAGCGATCTTGACCCGCTGGCGGAGGCGTGGGTGCTGTCCTGCCACCCGGACGGCCCGAGCTATCTGCCCGACGGCACGACGCTGGCGGCGTACATTGCCGCGCACCCCGGCTGCCTTGGCACCGACTGTGATCGATTCGAGCAGTTCCCGATTCTGACAAAATTTATTGATGCCAAGCAGAACCTGTCCGTTCAGGTGCATCCGTCCAACGAGTACGCGCTTGAAAAAGAACACCAGTACGGCAAAACCGAGATGTGGTATGTGCTGGACTGCGTGCCGGGCGCGTACCTCTACTACGGCTTTACGCACGAAATTTCCAAAGAGGAGCTTGCGGAGCGCATCAAAAATAACACCCTGACCGAGGTCCTGAACGCCGTACCGGTGCATAAAGGGGATTGCTTTTTTATCCCGTCCGGCACGCTGCACGCCATCTGCCAGGGCATCGTCGTGGCCGAGGTGCAGCAGAACTCCAACGTGACCTACCGCGTCTACGACTACGGGCGCGTCGGTGCGGACGGCAAGCCCCGCGCACTGCACATTGAAAAAGCACTGGACGTGACCCGCCGCACCCCGCCGCAGAAGCAGGATTTCGGCAGCCACCTTGCCCAGTGCGAGTATTTTACCGTTGACGTCAAAAACGGGAATTTAAACGGCACATCGAGCGAAAAGTCCTTTGCGTCGCTGCTTATCACCGATGGTGCCGGCACATTTACCTGCGGCGGCGAAACCGTCTGTGTCCAAAAAGGCGAGAGTTATTTCCTGCCCGCAGGCAGCGGTGCGTATCGCATAGAAGGTCCCTGTGAAACGCTTGTTACGACTGTCTGAATTTTGAAAAGAGGTACGAAAAATGTCTGTCTGCACACCCAAATCCTTTGACCTGACCGGCAAGGTCGCGCTGATCACCGGCGCATCCTACGGCATCGGCATGGCAATTGCAAAGGCTATGGCAGCCAACGGCGCTACCATCGTGTTCAATGATATCAAGCAGGAGCTGGTGGATAAGGGTCTGGCTTCCTATGCAGAGGCCGGCATCAAGGCTTACGGCTACGTCTGCGACGTGACCGACGAGGACGCCGTCAACGCTATGGTTGCAAAGATCACCGAGGAAGTCGGCCACATCAACATTCTGGTCAACAACGCCGGTATCATCAAGCGCATCCCCATGACCGAGATGAGCGCTGCCCAGTTCCGTCAGGTCATCGATGTGGACCTGAACGCTCCCTTCATCGTGGCAAAGGCTATCATCCCCGACATGATCGCACAGGGCGGCGGCAAGATCATCAACATCTGCTCCATGATGAGCGAGCTGGGCCGTGAGACCGTTTCTGCCTACGCTGCAGCCAAGGGCGGCCTGAAGATGCTGACCAAGAACATCGCCTCCGAGTACGGCGCATACAACATCCAGTGCAACGGCATCGGCCCCGGCTACATTGCTACCCCGCAGACCGCACCTCTGCGCGAGATCCAGCCCGACGGCAGCCGTCACCCCTTCGACCAGTTCATCGTTGCCAAGACCCCCGCAGGCCGCTGGGGCGAGGCCGAGGATCTGGGCGGACCCGCTGTGTTCCTGGCATCTGAGGCTTCTGACTTTGTCAACGGCCTGATCCTGTATGTGGACGGCGGCATTCTGGCCTACATCGGCAAGCAGCCTCAGTAAGCGCTGAGGGCACTCCGCAGTTCTTGACCGGGGACTGCCGCACAGCGTTGTGTGGCAGTCCCTTTTGTATTTGTATGGGAAAGGATGTTATGCTATAATGGAAAAAGCACATCAGGACATCCCATGGGTGCCCCACGCCGAAATTGCCCCCGAGCCCTGCGGCCCCGGGGTGCAGCGCCGCGTGCTGGCCTACAGCAAGGACGCCATGTGCGTGGAGAACACCTTTGAGACCGGCGGTGTGGGTGCCATGCACTGTCACCCCCACACCCAGATCACCTATATCGTCTCCGGCCGGTACCGCTTTACCATCGGGGACGAGACCCGGGAGGTAGGCCCCGGCGACACCCTGCTCAAGCAGAACGGCGTGCTGCACGGCTGCGTCTGTCTGGAGGGCGGCGTGATGCTGGATTTCTTTACCCCCATGCGAGAGGACTTTGTATAATACCTGCGTACAGCAGGGGAAAATAAGAAGGAGAAGTATTGTTATGAAGATCGCACTTATCAACGAGAACAGTCAGGCTGCTAAGAACGGCATCATTGAGGCCGCTCTGAAGAAGGTGGTGGAGCCTATGGGCCACGAGGTGGTCAACTACGGCATGTACGCTGCCGACGACGCTGCACAGCTGACCTATGTGCAGTGCGGCATTCTGGCTGCCATCCTGCTGAACAGCGGCGCTGCGGACTACGTCGTTACCGGCTGCGGCACCGGTGAGGGCGCTATGCTGGCCCTGAACAGCTTCCCCGGCGTCATCTGCGGCCATGTGGAGGACCCCGTGGACGCCTACACCTTTGCCCACGTCAACGACGGCAACGCTGTTGCCATGCCCTTTGCCAAGGGCTTTGGCTGGGGCGGCGAGCTGAACCTCGAGTACTGCTTCGAGAAGCTGTTCGGCTTCGGCCACGGTCAGGGCTACCCCAAGGAGCGCGTTGTACCCGAGCAGCGCAACAAGAAGATCCTGGACGGCGTGCGCGCTGCCACCTTCAAGCCCCTCATCGAGTGCCTGAAGAGCATCGATCAGGAGCTGCTGAAGGGCGCTGTTGCCGGTGCAAAGTTCTCTGAGCTGTTCTTTGCTTCCTGCAAGGACGAGGAGCTGGCCGCTTACGTCAAGACCCTGCTGTAAGCTGTGGAGGAAATCATGCAAGGACTGACCCTGTTCAACCTGAACCTCACCCACCTGCTGGATGGCTTTCTGGAAACGGCAGTGCCCGTGATCGCCGGTCTTGCCGAGGTGGTGGGTCTGTTCATCATCATCACCAGTCTGGCCAAGGCCACTTTCTACTATGTCCGCGCCACCTTCTTCAACGACCACCGGGACTTCCACCATGAAATGAGCAGCGGCCTGACCACCGCACTGGAATTTCTGATGTCGGCAGAGATCGCCAAGACCTTTTTGCTGCAGAATCTGGAGTCGGTGGTGCCGCTGGCGGCCACCTTTGCGCTGCGCGCTCTGATGAGTATGCTGCTGCACTGGGAGATGGAGGGCGGCCACCGCCCGGCCAACGCCAAGGAAAAGGACAAGTCCGAGCCACCGAAGGACGGCGAAAAGGGCTGACAGGCAAAACATTTGCCAAACTTTAGCACGGCATGGTTTCGCCGTGTTGTGAAAAAAGTGCCCCGGAAACGCCGACAGGCGTTTCCGGGGCACTTATCATTTACAGTTTACAGGCTGCGGGTACGGATCTCGGTGGTGACCTTGGCGATGAAGTCCTCAAGGTTCATCTCGGTGGTCTCGCCCTTGCGGTCGCGCACGGAGATGTTGCCGGCCTCGGCCTCCTTGGCGCCCAGCACCAGCATATAGGGCACGCGGTCCACCTGCTGTGCGGCGCGGATCTTGTAGCCGATCTTCTGGTTGT